>Ga0307988_1001137_pt1 | contig 15901 bp, 18 predicted proteins | sample EllFjometagen183_FD_203166 | JGI IMG/M metagenome (GOLD analysis project Ga0307988, IMG submission 203166) | Marine microbial communities from Ellis Fjord, Antarctic Ocean - #183 | ecosystem: Environmental > Aquatic > Marine > Unclassified | place: Southern Ocean | collected 2014-10-08 | reverse complement strand
TATAAAGTTGAAAGCTTAAGCAGGTTAAGCAGGCTAATCTGTCCTTTTTTCTCGAAAAGCCGGAGAGTAGCAATATTTACACCGGATCTACTCGCGGCCGCTACCTGTTTTAATCCAACAGCTATACGACGTTCTCTGAACAGATCCCTGATCTGCTGAAGATATTCTTTCTCTAATGAAATCATATTTATAGTATATTATGAATATGAGCAATTATCAAGCTATATTGATAGTATATTACTATTATAATTAGTCTCTTTCTTCTACATCTTCACTATCCCACATATCACGATAACAGAAAATATATTCTGCAGTGGCGTGTGGATCAATAGTATAATAGTATCGACATAGTTTTTTTTAGAGCAACAAAATATTATCTTCAAATACAACTCCAAGAAGAGTATCCTGGGGTGTGCTCAAAGGTGTTCTTCTCCTGATCTTTTGTCTTTATTATCCGCTCAACTTCCGGTTTGCAAAAGGCCATGCCGTACAAAATCGCTTATCTTTGTAATTTTTGAAGTTCACTACCAAAAGCAATTATCTCAATTTCGCTTTAGAGTGATTTCTCTGTGTTTACTTCATTTTCCATAAATTACTTCCCAATGCCAAAAACCTATCTACCAACCTATCCTTTGTTGGGTGGGTGCAAGACAGCATTTTATGATTTTTATTTCTTCTCTACTTATTAATTCACCTCAATCCGAAGAGTTAGATTGAATATTCCATAGCTTATAGTACAAACCTTCCTGTTCCAGCAGGCTAATATGGTCTCCGGTTTCAACTACTTTCCCATCATCAAGAACCAGAATCCGGTCACAAAAAGTAAGGGTTGAAAGACGGTGAGCTATAATGATTGTAGTCCTATCCTGTGTAACCGTATTGAGTGCATCCTGAACTGACCGTTCAGTCTCTGAATCAAGATGACTGGTTGCTTCGTCCAGCAATAACAGATCCGGATTTCGGAGCACAGCCCGTGCTATGGATAACCGCTGACGTTGACCTCCTGACAGCTTGACACCTTTTTCGCCAATAACTGTTTTTAGACCATCGGGCAGGGTCTGAATAAATTCCCATATACCGGCAATAGTGCAGGCGTCCTCGATTTGCTTCATAGATACATCGGGGCAGGCAAGTCGAAGATTTTCCTCGATGGTATCATGGAAGAGAATCGTTTCCTGACTCACTATACCCAATCGTGAACGCAATTCACTTAGAGATAGCTGTTGTATATCGATACCATTAATTCTCAGGGTTCCGGAGTTCACATCCCAGAAGCGGTAGATCAAGTTGGCAATAGTACTCTTACCGGCACCTGTAGCACCTACAATCCCTACCGTTTCTCCTGCGTTAATTGTCATGGTGAGTCCTGAGAATACCGGTCGTCCATCTTCGTAGGCAAAGGATACTGATTCCAGTTCCACTGCGAGTGGCCCTTCCGATAAAGGCCGGGGCACAGCAGGTTCTTTAATGGCCGGCTCACGGTCAAAATATTCATAAATTCTTCCAAGGCCAACTCTGGCACGTTGCAAAGCAAGTGTCTGGGTAATAATGGACCCTACCGGAGCAAACATCCTTCCACTGAAATAAAAGAAAGCAAGCAATGCCCCTAAACTTAATGAACCCCGGATGGTAAGATACCCTCCCACCGCAACAACAATCATCGGCCCAATAAAAACGGTGAATTCCGTTAATACCTGTCCAAGATTCCCGGCTAATTCAAGATTACGGAAAGCGACTCCTGCGGTAACATTCAGCCGTTCGTATTCGTCACGCATTAAGGGTTCCGCACCGACTTCTTTCAACAGACGAATACCGCTAATTTTTTCAGTTTGGAATGAAGCGACCGTTGTCCAGTCTCTGACCATTGCTTCGGTAGAGGATCTTGTTAATCTTCCTGCATAACGTTGAGCAATAAAATAAAAAGGAACTACGAGTATGAGAACCAGCGAAAGTAATGGACTTAAAACTATTCCATACGCAAATAACAGTAAAACTATCATGACATTCCCAATGATAACTACTAGACCATTGAATACCATGCGGTAGATATGATAGGTATCCTGACCCAGGCGCTGCATCAGTTCGCCAATCTTTGTATCTGCAAAAAAAGCAAGTTCCAGTCTTTGAAGATGATCAAAATAGTTCACCATAAATTTTTTAAAAACTTCCGCACCGACTCTGGTTGATATCTTTTCCTGTAACCGTCTGATACCAGCTGCTGCCGCCCTGATAACAATAGCAGCAGCAGTCAAAAGTAATAGAAGGCTGATATCCTGCTCTGGTATAATATGGTCCACCACCTGTTTTATGATAATGGGCTCCACCAGCATCGAAAGCTGGGCAATCAGCAGCAGGAACAGGGTAATGAGTGTCGAACCTATATGTTCATAGAAATAATCTACCAGTAATCTTTTGATGGGGCTCTTCACTAAATCCTCCATTATAAGTAATTACACTCAATAAAAAAAACTTTTGCCTATAGGTTATTTGCTCTATTAGCTCAATTAAAGCGTCATAACATCATATAACTGAATATGGTTATCAACTGTGAGCAGGGTGAGATTCTCTATTTTTGCCTGGGCTATTAATAGACGATCAAAAGGGTCCCTATGGTGCAGCGGTAAATATTTTACCATATTTGTATGTTTCCAATGAATGGGAAGCTCCTGAAACCCTTCCATTTGTAGTTCCTCAATATAGGAATCAGGGATTTCAAGCTTCCCAATGGCTGATTTTATACTTATTTCCCAGATAGAAGCTGCACTTATAAAACAGACATGCTCAGGGTTTGATAATAATTCTTTATGTTTAGTAGAAAGTACGGGAGCATCTTTTAACCACCAAAGGATAATATGGGTATCAAGTAACAGGTTCATAATTTTTCACTATCCTTTTTTTCTGGTGAATAATTAGCAGATGGTTCAGCTATCATACCAAAGGCCTGCTCTAAATCATTCGGTAGAGAATCAAAATCATCCTTTATTATTATTTTATCTGTAAATGCTCCCGGTTTACGATCTTTTCCCGAATTATTATACTTTTTTAATACTGCAACGGGTTTTCCGGCTTTTTTGATAATCACCTCTTCCCCCTGCTCTACGGCGCTAACAAGTGCTGAAAATTGGGCTTTTGCCTCTGTTATGGTATCAATAATCATAGTATTCACTCCTGCCGAGTTAAGTTCTATTATACAGACCAGACCAGATCTGGTTTGATATAAATCATACTAACAAAAAACAGAGAATTTGTAAAACCACCTAAATACTATATCGGACATTTTGTCCAATAATTTGTCCAATAATTGTTTGAGATTATGCTTAATGTCCAGATTAATAGTATAACGTATTCCTCATGGTTTTATTGAAAACACATCTTTCAGAAAATACAATACAGGCAATGGTTCCTAACCACATTCAGTCAAGTTCCGGAATCTCTTCCTTGGAAACAAGCAACCGGATAGACCTGGACTGTCTGGGAACACGGCTAATAAAACCGTTCGTCTCCAGCGTCAAAATCATCTGGTGAATTGACGGGGGTTATACGCGAAAGTACATCTGCATGTCACGCTCAGCCGGGGAATGCCCGTGCATTTTGGTGTAGTAGTAAATAAACGCTAAATACTGTCCCTGTTTTTTTGTGAACTTCATCTCACCTCTTTCAGTTAAGCCGGGGTTCTGCCTTTTATACTATCAATACTCTTCACGATAAAGCGTATTATTCGTTTTAGTGAATGCACGCCTTACTTTTTGTAGAGCATAACTGAGAGTTTCGTAGTCATTATCATCGGATACTGCAAGCTGGGCAAATTCAATACTAGCCTTTGCCAAACTGAATGCCGGGCTGTAAATTGCCGGTTGCCCTGCAGATCCCTTCAACTTTTTTACTTTACCAGCAATTTCATCCAGTTCAGGCTTCCAGTCTATTAAAGGTTTGGCTATTTTTTTATATTGAGACCCTTCCCGGGATCTTTCCAAACTATCGATAATACGATTATTTTGTTTTCCACACATATATGTCTCTTTTAAACTATCTTTAATCCCGCCCCCAAAATAAATATTATGAGTCCCTAAAAGACCGTCATAAATAATCTTTCCCTTGAATGGCAGTAAGACCGTATTAACATATTGAGGCAGGTCAGAATAATGTATCAACTCATCAAATCCCTGAGTAATGCCGCAGACTCCATAAACTGTTTCATCTTGTATAAATACTGTGTACTTCTTTAAGATACGTTCAATATAAAATTCCCCACTGATGAAATTCTTCCAATTTGAAACAATCGACAAATTTTCCTGAGAAAGTTTTTGAGGATTTTCCTGAACAAAAGAATCAATGAGCTCAATATTTTTATAAAGTGCATTACGGACTTCAACCTTTTGTTCAGTCTCACAATCAGCATAATCATCACTGGTTTTTATGTCGGGGTACAGCTTTAGCTTGAGATTTACATAAGATTGTAACGTCCACATTAATTGATAAAAAAGCTCAGCCTCTTTTTCTGTAAGTTTCATTATATTCTCTCCATATTTCTTTGTATCATGCTAATTTTGAGCACAGCGCCATCAATACAGAAATCCAAATATATATAGTGGAATTTCATATTTACTTCCATAAAGAATATTTTGTGATCGTATCTCTACATTGTGCTACTACTACTCGGCGCTGCCTTCAGCAATTGCCTCAAAAGCTTCCTCTAAATTTTCCCTTACATCATCTATCAAATCCAGGACTTCTTCCGAAGCTTCGGATTGAGCCGCAATATTATGGATCAGAAGCAATGTAGATTCCATTTTTTTCAGGTTTCTTACTGATTCCCAACTCATGGCTTCATCAATATGAAATAACAATTTGTCTGAATCAGGAAAACCAAAGTTTTTTACTACTTCATTTCTTAAATTCCCCCATGCCCCTTGAAGGTCTGAAAGAGATGTTTTTACATATCCGGTTGGTTCTGTATCAAAACTCATAAGATTATTGGATCCTTCCTTTTTTTATGAGATAACGCCAGGTTCTCTACTATCCAGAAATTTTTAATTACCTCATATTACTACAATCGCCGCTTATCAACAAGAATAGTCGGGTGAAAGCATTATTAGATTTGCTAATAATACAAAATAGTATTATACAATATTGTATAATTTGGAGGCGGCATGATCCCATTTATGTATGGAACGGTGGTAACAAAAGATTTCTTTTGTGGTAGAGAAGAAGTTATTGTGCGTATGAATGAATTGTTACTATCTTCACAAAATATTGTGTTACACGGAGAGAGAAGGATTGGGAAATCTTCACTGGTTATTGAAGTTATCAGGCGGCAAATATTAGCCAAATTAAGAAGTAAAATTCAGCATATATCAGATATATCTTTTGTTTATGCAGGCAGCATAAGAAGTCAAATGGAACAGATTTTTGCAGATATCGATTCACCTTTCTTTAGGTTATGGCTTTTAAAAAATTATACCTGAGCTGACATTATTATTGAAACAATTGCCCCACAATGTTCATTGGCAAGAACATTCGAACCTTGCCATTGCAGCTGCACAACACCTCAAATCCATATTTTAAATAGAACTGTCTTGCATTTTCGTTTAAGCAATCGACAATGACCGCATAGGCTCTCATATGAGAATTTATTTCCCATAAATGTTCAAGTGCTTTTATTAGCGTTGTTTTCCCCAAACCCTGTCCCTGATATTCAGAATGAACAGCCAGTTGTGCGAGAAGGAGTACTGGCACAGGGTAATGAGGCAATTTTTTTACAAGTTTTTCCGGTAAAGTCTCTCTGCTTATTGAACTGGGTGCAATTGTATAAAATGCACAAATAGGGTATTTGCCATTAGGAAGGGGAACTAAGGCAGGTAATAGCATTGTTCTGCTTATGCCTATATCCATATGCTTAGCGGCCTTAGTACGAATGAATTCGTTTAATTCAGCTTCAGCGCAATTAAATGAATCCCTGTCGTGAATAGATTTGTCGAGTTCAATAAATTCTTTAGAGCAACTCATTTAAAGCCTTGTTTTTTGGTAAAAGATGCCGCATCCAGTAAAGCCTTGGTTGGTTTTTGCGAACTTTCGCAAGCCATCATAAAACGATCAAAAACATCATTTTCAACGGTGATACTTTCATATTGAGCAATCACCTTGGTTGCATTATCATCAATAAGCCTGACTATGTACTCAGTAAGACTTCTCATCCCAAGTAAGGCAGACGCTTTTTCGGCTTTTGATTTGATTTCTTTATCTAATCTCATGTCAAAGCGAGTGGTAGCCATTGTTATACTCCTCTTAGGTTTTGGGAAAACAGTCAGGAAATATTATATTTATATAAAATTCCACCCAATGAAAAGTATAGCATCTACTTAACACGTTGTCAATATGTACGGTATATTTCCGTACATATATAAATTTAATCACCCAGACAACATAACTTCTAGGAGTTCTTAATGAAAGGTATCATCCCCCAGGGCAAGCCTGACTGAATCTAAAGATTCAGTTTGCCAGAACCGCTTTGGCGGTTCTATTCCGCTGAAAACGGCGAAGCCGTTTAAGGGGCAGGGGTATGTTTCCTTGGGATCTGGGAGTTTTCCCCGCAAACTCCTGAAACAACCTTTGGTTGTTCACTCCCTCGGAAATGGAACCAACTTGTTGGTTCCGCTTCTCTCGCTCGTTTGAGAATCAAACCGTACCCTGATCACCTAAATTTTGCCTTTCCCGCCCAGCTGTTGCCACGCCTAATAGCAAAATTATGCGGCAAATAGCCAATCACGGCTCTTACTTTATCAGGGGCTTGGGCGATATTTGTACCGTTCCAGAGAACCTTTCCGTTTGTGGGCTTGGTGACTGTTGCCAGGATGTTCATACGTGTTATTTTCTTTGAGATGCATCATTGATCATTCCCATCATAAGCCGGCCGATTCCTTTACCTTGATGTTCCTGATGAACGTATTGCGATACGAGCATTTCGTCTGAATATCTTATAAGGAATACCTGTATTAAGATGACCAAATTTTTCTCTATACTCTTTTTCAGACAGATCAACCAGATGAGGCAGGTAAAAAAACTCTCCCACTCTTTGATTTTACGCTAAAAAGCTTTCGTCACATTCGTTGCTAAAGGATTAGCAAGATGTTTTTTATTCCAGGAGCAAGCTTCCTGACAAATTTCACAATCAGCCACTCTATTTCCCATTACTGATTGAGCATCTTCCAACAAAGGCTCTTCTTGTAATTGACTGAGAGACATCTTTTCCTATTTAGTATATAGGGCTATCCAAAGCTTCCACGGGACAACTTTCCCGGCATTTATTACACGTATTACATCTGTTTGACTCTTCCTTAGTATTATATTCAAGAACTGCATCTGTTATTATTCCCCCAAGAGCTAAAAACGTTCCAAACTTCTTTGAGATGAGAAGGGAGTGTTTACCCTGCCAACCCAGACCAGCTCGTACGACAGCAAGTTTTAAGGGAAGAATTGATCCTTCTTCAGTGGAACTGTCGCAAACAATTGCCCGATGCCCCTCTTTTGTTAAAAGAGTAATGATTTGTTCAAGTGGTTTTACTACATCGAGAAAATATTCTGATAAAAAGAGCCTGCTCGTTCTGCCGTACCTAGTACTCTGTACAACTTAAAGCTTAGGATTCTTACTTGTACGCGGTAGGTATCTGCTGCGTCAGAAAACATTACCCTAGCACGCTAGGGTTTCGTATTCTTCCTTGCATGTACCCACCGGGTACTGCATAAGAACCTGTAAGTTTAAGCTGTACTGAGCACTAGGATTATTCCAGGCTGGAAGAGTTATTCCTCCAATATAGATACCTGCCACAATAATCGTTTTTGCACTAGGTAAAGAGAGCTTCGGATCAATTCGCCGGGAATGTGATATAGCATAGCCTGTAAATTCATACGCTTCGGTAAATCCTAAAGCATCTATTCCTGCGGAATCAGCAAGATCCCTGATTTTTTCTGATAGCATATCTCTTCCTTCTTACAAACAAATATCAGCTCAAGTATCAGCTCAAGCAATTATACAAAATATTCTGCGTGATAGCAATTTCGAAATATCCTCAATTTATTATACAAAATGTCTGTTAATAGCAGTTCATAGCTGTTAATTCACAAGTGTATTGCAGTAATTACTTACCAAATCTCATTTTAAATTCTTTTCTGACAAATTTACTCTTTTTTGTCCATAAAAAATTGAAGTAATTTAAATCATGTGATAGATTAGATCGATACTAAGGAATGTATGCATTCTTTTTTTAAGAATATGATGCTATGCATCCTATTCCACTGTCTTACCGGCAGCTGATAGGCACTTACTTGATCAGCAATATGCCTGTATGGGTCGGTATGAATGATAAAGATATATTGAACAGTAAATTTTGCCTTTAATTTAACAGGAGGAATACATGGGACTTAATCTCATTGTTCTGGTCAAACAGGTACCTGACACCCAGAACATAACCGGGGAAGCGATGAAAGAGGACGGAACAGTAAACCGTGCCGTACTACCCGCTATTTTTAACCCGGAAGACCTGCATGCTCTCGAAGCAGCACTTACCCTAAAGGACACCATACCTGGAACACAGGTTCATGTAATTACCATGGGACCACCGTCCGCAATTCAGGTTCTCAAGGAATCTCTCTACCGCGGTGCAGACTCTGTCGCACTGATATCGGATAGAAAATTTGCCGGAGCTGATACTTTAGCCACTTCTTATGCCCTAAAATGTGCAATTGAGAAAATCGGCAACTACGACATAATTTTCTGCGGAAGGCAGGCAATTGATGGTGACACAGCTCAGGTTGGACCGCAGACAGCGGAAAAACTCAACCTCAACCAGATTACCTGTGTCTCAAATATTGAAAAAGTTGATGTAAAAAAACGGCAAATACTTGCAAAACGATCTATCGAAGGTGGTTATGAACTTGTTCAGGCACCGCTTCCTGTGCTGCTGACTATCACAGATGAAGGCTACTCCCCTCGTCCGCCATCAGTCATAAAAGTCATGACCTACAAAAATGCCTCAGCTGAAATGACTGAAGAGAAGTATGATGAGTCATATATTGATAATAAAGTTGAGCAGAAAAGCAATCAGGCAATAAATCTGTGGGATATCAATGCAATTAATGCAGATCCAGACAGCTGCGGACTTGCCGGATCACCTACAAAAGTTAAAAAGATTGAGTCTGTTATTCTGGTATCAGCTGATATTCGGATGATAGAGAATTCACAAGATGCAATAGCAGGAATGGTTCACGAGCTTATCGTAGACCATACTCTTGGGTAAAAGGAGAAACACGTGAGTACAAAAAACAGCGTTATGGTCTTCGTCCAGCAGGACGACGGGCAGATTGCCGAAGTAAGTGTTGAGCTCCTGTGCAAGGCAAAAGACCTTGCTTCCCAGGTAAAGGCCACAGTTACCGGCGTATTAATAGGAAAAGACGTTCGGAAATCAGCAGAGAGTCTGATTCCGTATGGTGTAGATGAATTATTTATCGTAGAGGATGACCGCCTCGACAACTATACCCCCATGCCCTATACAAAAATCATGGTGGATATCATCAAAAAAATTCAACCGCAAATTGCATTATATGGTGCAACCACTACTGGACGTGATCTGGCTCCCAGAATAACTTCTAATCTGAAAGTTGGCCTTACCGCGGACTGTACCGATCTTCAAATTGGTGATTACAGCTCCAAAGGTGTAGAATATAAAAATATTCTCTACCAAATAAGACCCGCTTTCGGGGGAAACATTATTGCAACTATCGTTTCACCGGAGAAAAAGCCTCAGATGGCAACAGTCCGTGAAGGGGTTATGAAGCTCATTGAACCAGACCCTTCCTATAAAGGAAAGATTACTGCTGTGAAAACTGATCTTTCAGATGCAGATTTTCCATCAGTAATTATTGAGCGTATAAAACAGGATAAGACGGTTAACTTGAAAGGTGCACAAGTCATCGTATCAGGCGGTATTGGTGTAGAGACCAAGGAAAACTTCCAGCTGATCATTGATCTTGCTCATGCGTTAGGAGCTGAAGTTGGTGCTTCAAGAGCTGCTGTAGATGCCGGACTGGTCCCCAAAGATCATCAGGTTGGGCAGACTGGTACCACCGTACGACCAAAACTCTATATTGCCTGCGGTATATCGGGTTCTGTTCAGCACCGTGCCGGTATGGATGAATCGGCCAGAATCATTGCAATAAACACCGATCCTGAAGCTCCTATTTTTAAGATTGCTCATTATGGTATAACCGGAGATCTTAAAGATATCATTCCGAAGTTTATCAAAGCCTTCAAGGCCAAGGGTTAAGGGGTAATAGAATGGAAAATTTCTTTTTAGATAATGAAGATATATTGTTCCAGCTCGATCACATCGATCTGGATAGAGTGATAGCGTACAAAGAGGACAACTTTCAGGAAGCAAAAAGGTTTCCTTATGCACCGGTGGATTCTGCTGACGCCATGGATTCTTACAAAAAAGTCCTGAGCATCATTGGTGAAATCTGCGGAGAGACTCTGGAACCTCTGGCAGCCGAGATCGATGAAGAGGGTGTCAAACTGGAGAATGGTGAAGTCGTATATGCGAAAGGAACCAAACTGGTTATGGATATGTTCGCGAAAGCAGATCTTATGGGTTTCGGGTTACCCAGAAAGTATGGGGGGCTCAATTTTCCCACAACTATGCTGACCATTGCAGCAGAAATTGTTTCACGGGCAGATGCCTCATTTCTTAATTTCGGCCTTCAGCAGGATATCGGTGAAACAATCAATAAATTTGCCTCAGATCAGCAAAAGGATTTAATATTGCCGAAACTGGCTACTGGCGAGTATGGAGCATCTATGATTCTAACCGAACCGGATGCAGGCAGTGACCTCCAGGCGGTTAATCTCCGCGCTCATCAGGATGCAAACGGCAACTGGTTCCTCAATGGTGTTAAGCGGTTTATCACGAATGGAAATGGTAAAGTTGGATTGGTTCTGGCAAGAAGTGAAGAAGGCCAGACTGGTGCACGTGGTCTCTCCTTTTTTCTCTATACCCGTGATGAACACATGACAGTCCGACGACTTGAACATAAGCTGGGAATTCACGGCTCACCAACCTGTGAGCTGCAGTTCAACAATGCACCGGCAACCCTGGTTGGTGAACGAAGACGAGGATTAACCCGATACACCATGTGGCTGATGAACAGTGCCCGACTCGGTATTGCAGCACAGGCATTGGGTATAGCCGAAGCATCCTACCGTGAAGCCGATAAATATGCAAAAGAACGAATTCAGTTTGGAAAAACCATTAGAGAGATTCCTCCTGTTTATGAAATGTTGACTGATATGCGAGTTGCTATTGAAGCAGGACGAACCCTTCTTTATGAAACAGCAAAAATTGTTGACCTGAAAGAGGGTCTTGAGCACATGAAAGAGAAGTACCCGGAACGATCCGCGGAATTCAAATCTGACCTCAAGAAATACTCCCGGCTTGCAAACCTTCTGACACCAATGGTAAAAGCCTATAACACTGAAATGGCGAATAAAGCCGCTTATGATGCAATCCAGATCCATGGCGGAACAGGGTATATGAAAGAGTTCAATGTTGAGCGTCATTACCGGGATGCCAGAATCACTAACATCTATGAAGGAACAACACAGCTTCAGGTAGTTGCTGCTATCGGGGGTGTTACTTCGGGAACTGCTACCGCATTGCTGGATGAATTTGATTCAGAAGACTACTCATACGCACCGGCTCTGCAGAAAAAACTGCAGAGATGCCGACTCGATTTTGAAAAAGCTTTAATTGGGGTTAAAGAGGTGGATGAAACGGATTTTATCGATTTTCATGCGCGGCGCTGTGTAGAGATGGCAACAGATCTGGTGCAGGGATATCTCCTTCTCCGGGACTCTGAGCACTCTGAAAGAAAGATGAGAATTACTGAAATCTTTATTGGAAAAATGCAGTCCAGAATCCATATGAATATGCACTATATAATTGATGGAGGATCAACCTTCTTAAAGAATTATGGTGATGTAATCGGTTAAACGTATAAAGCACCTTTTCAATATAAAAAAGCCTGCCAGGAGATGCCTCCGGCAGGCTCTTTTTTGTACTATGTCACTCATGTATTATGTAAATGATTTTTGATATATAACTTTTCCAACGCGGTTGATATGATTTATTAAATCAGGATTATCTATAACAGAAAAGAGATATATATCTAATGAATAGGGAAGAAGTAAGTCATCAATATCATCCTCAATTCGATTTAGCTGCTGGAGAGATAACTTACTACTCTTTATAGTCGGATCAATATCTGAGCCTTCACGAAAAAACCCTTTGGCACGGGATCCATAGAGAATTACTTGATCAATTTCAGGATAGCAGGAAAAAATTGAGTAAAAAGATATTATTACTGTTTTTGGCAAGCCAATACTATCGTTAAAATTAGCTTCCGGCATCTACAAGATCCTGAAAAGATTTTTCAAGCTGTAGAAATTGAGGATAATAGTCATTTAAGATATGTTCAGCAATAGAAGCGGCTGTTTCAAGATTATAGGTATGACTGCTTCTATTTCTATCTCTAATCATATCCATCCAAACCTCACCATTTCTAATAAGCTCGATAGCAAAAGCCTCTCGTACTGAATCTTTTGAACCATGAATGTTTTGTACACCCTGGTCCCGGAGATAATCCCTTAACATATTCCAGCTTAGCTCATGAGTGAACTTAAAAGATTGAATTAAACCCTGCTTTTCAAGGTCGCTTAATTTTCGGGAATTTGCTAATAAAACAGCTTTTGTGAGTTGTGAAAGTGCTTTTTTATAGTTGGAAAATCGTTGTTTCCAGCGAATATCATCAATACTATCCATTTCTCCAGTATGCCATCATTCCTACTGCTACGCAAGTTTGATATAAAATCCGTTCGATGAAATCGATCTGCCGGGCACACAAAAAAAGCTGCTCCTTATTACAGAAGCAGCTCTAAAACACTTGAATCTTGAATTTGGTTTACGGTTTATAATCTTCTCCGGATACACCAACAATACACATCCAGGAAGCTTCCGTTGCAACTTCACCATTAACTTTTACTACACCGGACTGCTTTATTACCCGTTTACTGCAGCGGAGATTTTTCACCTCTATAACAGCCAGATCACCAGGCTTTACCTCTTTTCTGAATTTAGCCTTCTCAATCGTTGCCAGAAAAAAGAGACCCTTCTCAGGAATTATTCCCTGCTGTTTCAACCCTGCTCCACCGCACTGTGCCAGCATCTCTATGAGCAGAACTCCCGGCACCATAGGATACCCGGGAAAATGACCGGCAAAAAAAACTTCTTCGCCGGTAAACTGATATTCAGCATGAATCTCTTCATCAGTACAGTTTGTTAATTTATTTACAAATAAAAACGGATCACGATGCGGAAGAAGATCTTCCAGTGTTCTATATGTTTCAGCCATCTTTTAGTCCTTATACTCTTTTACAATTAAAGCACCATTATGTCCGCCAAAACCTAAAGATTCAGACAGGGCAGCACGGATTCTACCAGAATATCCCTTATTAGGAACATAATCCAGATCACAGTCTTCTCCCGCTTCACCAAAATTAATGGTACAAGGGAAAAACTGATCCCGGATTGCCAGAAGAGAAATTATAAGTTCTACTCCGCCTGCCGCACCAACAAGGTGAGAGGTCATAGACTTAGTAGATGATACTTTCAGTTTTTTTGCATGTTCTCCAAAGGCAAGGTGGATCGCTTTGGTCTCCATAGGATCATTAACCGGAGTTGAAGTTCCATGAGCATTGATATAATCAATATCTTCAGGCTGCATTCCGGCATCTTTAAGAGCAGTTGTCATTGCTCTTGCAGCACCAATACCTGCTGGATTAGGAGCGGTAACATGGAATGCATCACAAGACTGACCATATCCGGCAAGTTCTCCGTAGATTTTTGCACCACGTGCTTTCGCATGCTCCAGATCTTCCATAATCAGGATTCCGGCACCTTCACCAATTACAAAACCATCCCGATCCTTATCGAAAGGCCGGCATGCTTCCTGAGGTCTGTCGTTATACTCAGTAGAAAGAGCCTGTATTCTACAGAAACCGCCAACTGCCAACCCAGTTATTGCTGCTTCAGTACCACCGGTTACTACCGCATCTACTACACCATGCTTAATTGCCTGATACCCTGCACCAATAGCATCGGTACCTGAAGCACAAGCTGTTACTATAGTATTACATGGACCTAACAATTTATATTTTATGGCAATATTTCCAGCTGCCTCATTACCGATCAATTTCGGTATAGTCATTGGCGGTACACCTCTGGGGCCACGTGCCAAGAGTTTTCCAACACCTTCCTCAGCGACATCAAAACCACCTATTCCATTGCCAAGATATACGCCAAAACGGGTAGAATCATATCCACCGAGGTTTTCATCATCCAAATCAGCATCTTTCATCGCCTGAACTGTTCCGGCAACGGCAAACTGGGTAAAACGAGCCATACTTCGGGCCTCTTTCTTATCCATGAAATCTGTTGCTTTAAAATCTTTAACTTCTCCGGCAACCTGGGAAGCAAAATCGGTAGGATCAATATGCGTTGTTCTGGCAATACCGGATCTTCCCTCTTTTATTCCACTCCACAGTTCATCAATACTGTTTCCAAGTGGAGTGATGGCTCCCAAACCGGTAATTACTACCCTTCTTCCATTTTCATTATTACTCATATTTGCTATATCTCCTTTAACATTATATTCAAAATACATTTACAGAATCATCTAATGAAATTCTTATTAACAACCTCACTATTTACATAACCATCCCGCCGTCTACGGCAAGAACCTGACCGGTTATATACCCGGCTTTATCTGAAGCCAGAAACAATACGGTATCCGCTATATCATCCGGATTTCCAATTCGTCCCAGCGGAATCTGCTGTTTTAGAGCATCTTTCATGTCATCTTTCAGAAAGTCAGTCATTTGCGTCTCAATAAAACCAGGAGCAATAACATTCACACGAATGTTTCTTGAAGCCAGTTCTTTAGCAAGGCTTTTTGAAAAACCAATTAAGCCTGCTTTTGATGCAGCGTAATTTGTCTGTCCACCATTACCCATAATGCCGACTACAGATGAGATATTAATGATAGCACCTTTTCTGGCTTTGGCCATTGGTCTTGCGAGAGTTCTGCAGGCAATAAAAGCCCCGGTTAAGTTAACCTTAATAACATCATCCCATGCATCAGTTTTCATCCGCATTATCAGACCATCCCGGGTAATTCCGGCATTATTTACCAAAACATCAACTGATCCAGCTTTATCAAGAATACTCTTGAGAGCTTCCGTAATTGATGCCTCATCAGACATATCTGTTTTAATCCAGGATACGGTTCCACCGGCCGTAGAGGCTGATGATCCCAACGCACTCTGCGATGCAGCTTCTGTTCTGCTTAGATACCAGACATTTCCACCACTTGATAGGAACGACTCTACTATTGCCAGTCCGATACCTTTGGATCCGCCGGTAACAACTATATTTTTACCGGTCCATTCACCGATACTATTTTCCTGTGCCTGCATTCAGAACTCCTCTTTCTCTTTCATATTCTCAATATTAAACAACAATTATAATTCGTTAATTTCTTCCATTGTGCCAACTGTTTTACAGGAGACGGAGCTTCCAGCGCCTCTCCATAATCCTGTTAATACCTTTCCCGGACCGGATTCAAAGCAGGAATTCAGCTCACCGGATTCTTCGGCTGCAGCAATCGCCGCAATTGTAGTAGTCCAGCGAACAGGAGAAATCTGCTGTCTGCTGCAGTTGGCCTTTGCCTCCTGACCAGTTTTTACGATTCCACCATCAACGTTGGTATATACCGTATATTCCGGGTCATTGAAGGT
>Ga0307988_1001136_pt1 | contig 15901 bp, 6 predicted proteins | sample EllFjometagen183_FD_203166 | JGI IMG/M metagenome (GOLD analysis project Ga0307988, IMG submission 203166) | Marine microbial communities from Ellis Fjord, Antarctic Ocean - #183 | ecosystem: Environmental > Aquatic > Marine > Unclassified | place: Southern Ocean | collected 2014-10-08 | reverse complement strand
ATGTTGTTCATACTACAAGATTTAATTAATGCAAATTCTGTTATTAAGGTTATTGATGAAACTGGAAACTTTGTTCAATATATCCCTGGAATTGGTTGGATGAATACTATTGTTAATATGGCAAATACTGAAGGTTATTATTTTAAAACAAATACTACTACACAACTAGCCTTAATTGGATTACCGGTCCTACTACCATTTGAAATCCCACTTATAAGTGGCTGGAATATGATTGGATATCCTGCTAACTATCCACGGGATGCATTAGATGTTTTTCAGGAATTAATTAATTCCGGAACCTTTATTAAAGCAATCGATGAATCGGGTGGTTTTGTCCAATTCATTCCTGGTTTTGGCTGGATGAATACCATTGGAAACATTGAACCTGGTGAAGGATATTACATAAAACAAAATGATATTGATACACTTATAATTGGTATTGATGTGCCTGTAGTTACAACAGATAGTATCACAAATATAAACGCAACAACTGCTACCAGCGGAGGTGATGTTATTTTTGATGGAGGTGCCCCGGTTATTGCAAAAGGAGTGTGTTGGAGCACATCATCTAATCCCACCATAGCAGATAGCTATACATTAGATGGTGCTGGGATTGGATCATTTACAAGTAATATTACAGGGCTAGTCGCAAATGTAACTTATTATGTAAGGGCTCATGCCACTAATAATGAAGTAACATCATACGGGAATGAAATATCATTTACAACCTTTGTCCCTTTCCAATGTGGTAACCAAATTATATATAGTGGACAATCTTACAATACAGTGCTAATTGGCACACAATGCTGGATGGCAGAAAACCTGAATGTAGGCACAAGAATTGATGGAGCCAACAACCAAACCGACAATAGTATAATTGAAAAGTATTGCTATGATGATGATGTGGATAATTGTAATACTTATGGTGGAATGTACCAATGGGATGAAATGATGCAATATGTTATTACAGAAGCGGTACAAGGAATTTGCCCCATTGGTTGGCATATACCAAGTGACAGTGAATGGACAATACTAAGTGATTATTTAGGAGGAACTGCTGTTGCGGGAGGGAAAATGAAAGAAGCAGGGACAATACATTGGGATTCACCAAATACAGGTGCAACTAATAGCAGTGGTTTTACAGGGCTCCCTGGAGGCGACCGCTTCACCGATGGGTCGTTCCTTTCACTTGGTGATCACGGCCTCTGGTGGTCGAGTACTGAGAGTAACTATGGTTTTGGTGCGTGGATGTGGTTTCTGTCTTACCATAATGGCGAGTTTAATCGAACCGACAGCGACAACGACAAGCCGAACGGCTTTAGCGTACGGTGCCTCAAGGATTAAATTAACCAACTAGCAACCACTAACTCGTCCTCGGTTGCAACGAGGATGTATTTCTAAATTAAATAACACATAAATTAAATAATACATAAATAACAAAATCATGAAAAACAATTAACACTAAGCTTGCTCCTAATAATCTCAACAGTAAGCATAATTACCCATTCATAACACTATACAAAAACAATTTGCCATGATTAAATATCTAAAACATACATCTTTCGCTCTTCTCTTTATAATAGCGATTTCAAGTACAGTAAATGCACAACATTTTACAGCAATTTGGTTGGAAAACCCATGGACCCCAATGAGTATAGTTGTACAGGAAGCAACAATTAATGGAAGTAATATGGAAGCGGGTGATGAAATAGCTGTATTTGATATCGGTGATGGAGGTGCCCGTATTTGTGTTGGTACTTTCGTTTTGTCTGGTGAATTATCTCCGTCTAATATCGCAATGATAATTGCAAGCCAAGATGAAGTTGGTGGTGGAATAAACGGTTTTACACCAGGTCATTCAATAATTTTCAGATTATGGGATGTTAGCGATTCTGCTGAAATACTTATTACACTTCCGTTTTTTGATATATCATTTGACACTGTTTATCAAACTTTAGGTACCGCTCTTATTACTTCACTTGAAGGTAGTACAGCGGTCGAAACCACAGTTGAAGATATTTCATCGTGTCAGGGAAATAAGACTGTTCCAATAACTGTTAAAAATATGTTTGATGTAGCTGAGTTCTCTATTACACTGAATTATGATACAAATAATATAACATACCAGGGTTACCAAAACGCAAATAGTCAGTTAGCAAATGGAGCATTGTCCGTAGTTGAAGATGACGATGAAATTACAATATCATGGACCTCCAGTTCCTCTGCAAATATAACGTCTGATACACTCATTGAAATAAACTATTTTGCTTCAACTGTTTATAACCAAACCTATGCTAATATAAATTGGGATGACACAAATAGCTATTATGTAAATAGTAATTCCACTACTCTAGAAAAAGTATTTCATGATGGTCAATTTGTCATTTATCCACTTCCTGTTAATGCAGACTCCTTAACTGGCTCTAACATTGTTTGCCAGGGATCATTGAGCGTACAATATCAGGTAGTACCAATTGATAATGCCATAACAAACGTTTGGAGTATAACTCCAGATTCAGCGGGAATCATAAATGGAAGTGAAAACAACATTACAATTGATTTTTCCGATAATTATTCAGGACAGGCAACATTATCTGTTTATGGGTCAAATCCTTGCGGAGACGGTATTGCTACAAATATGTCTATTGATGTAGTTGGAATACCTATCGTGAATATAGGTAGTGATACTTCTATATGCGAGTATAATACGATAACTTTAACTCCTGTTGTTTCAAATGTTCAATCTACTATATGGACTACAAATGGAGATGGTAGTTTCGATTCACCTGATTCTTTAAATGTAACTTATACTCCTGGTGTGGATGACAAAAACAATGGTTCCGTAGTATTATCGTTAACAGCAACCTCACAAACACCCTGTACAACAAGCATAAGTGATAATATTACGTTAACTTTGTATGAGGCGCCAATCGTTACGGCAGGTATTTATGATACGATTCAGATAGGAGATTCGACTACGCTGTTAGGTAATGTTGTTGGTGGAACTTTACCTTACTATTTTCAATGGAGTCCACAAAACTCATTGAATAGCTCAGTTATTTCAAATCCAATTGCATCACCAGATACAACAACAATTTATTCTCTTATAGTAGGCGATTCTAATTTTTGTGTAGGTAACGATAGTGTTTTAATCACGGTTACACACTTTATGCATATGTGGAATGGAGATGCCTATTTTCCAATGAGAGTAATAGTAACAAGTGCTACAATTAATGAGGTTGAATTAAATGTTGGCGATGAGATTGCATTGTTTGAAACGGATTCAGCTGGTGGCGAAATATGTGTTGGCTATGCAATTGTTTCAAAACCAATAATATCTGGTGATCCTTTAATAATTATTGCATCGTCTGATAATCCAAACACAACTATCCTTGATGGATTTACAATGAACAATACTATAAATTATAAAGCATGGTCTAACAATCAACAAAACGAATACTCAACATACCAAGTCAATTATAATACAGGTTTTGATAGTATTTATTCAATATTGGGTACAGCAATGGTGGATATTTCATTCTTGTCAGCAATAACTCAAAATATCATTTTAAATCAGGGATGGAATCTATTATCATTTTATGTAGCTCCCGATAGCATGGACCTATTAAATATAGTTGATTCATTGGTAATATCCAATCAACTAGTAAAAATAGTTAATGAATCAGGAGGGATAATTCAGGAAATACCTAATACTGGTTGGTTGAATACAATAGGTGATATGGAAAACACAGAAGGATATTATATGAAAGTAATAAACGATACTGTTCTTAATACTATAGGAAATGTTGTATCACTCCCTTTTGAAATTCTATTACAAACAGGATGGAATCTTATGGGATATCCATCTCAATCTAGTGAAGATTCATATTTAACATTACAAACCTTAATTAGTGATAGTACATTAGTAAAAGTAATAAGCGAATCAGGAAATTTCATTCAATTTATCCCAGGAGTAGGCTGGATGAATACAATTGGTGATTTTGCTGCTGACGAAGGATATTATATTAAAACAAATGCAAACAGTGCTGTAACAATTGGTATTAAAAACCCAGTTGTTATTACCGATTCAGTTGTAAACTTAACTTCTACATCATTATCAACAGGGGGCATAGTTTTGTCAGATGGTGGATCAGATATTATAGAAAGAGGTATTTGCTGGAGTACAACTCCAACTCCCACTATTTACGATAGCACAATTACTGCTGGCACTGGCACAGGTGTTTTTGTGGTAAATATAAATAATCTTGAGGGTGCTGTTAGGTATTATTTCAGAGCCTATGCAAAGAATATTAGAGGTACTTCTTATGGGAATCATGTAACTGTTAAAACACCCTGGGTTTGTGGCTTTAACATTACAGATTCTCGTGATGATCAAACTTATAATACCATACAAATAGGTAACCAGTGCTGGATGGCAGAGAACCTAAATATTGGCACCCGCATAGATGGAACAAGTAACCAAACTGATAACAGTTTATTAGAGAAGTATTGTTATAATAATGATGTGGCAAATTGTGATACCTATGGTGGACTGTATCAATGGAATGAAATGATGCAATATACAATGGATACAACCAATCAAGGTATTTGTCCATCAGGCTGGCATTTGCCAACAGATTCTGAATGGAAAATACTAGAAGGAGAGGTAGATACATATTACAAAGTTGGAAATTCAGAGTGGGATGCATGGTCTTGGCGAGGGTTTGATATTGGTAACAATTTAAAAAGTACTACAGGATGGTATAATGAAGGTAATAATATTAGTGGCTTTAACGCTCTAGCTGCAGGTATAAAATATGAACCAGGTAACTTTGCCCATTTAGGAAGTGAAACCAGATGGTGGACTACTAGAGAAGTGGTTGATACTTTAACTGCAATGACTCGATACTTTAATTCTGCCTGGCCAGGTGAAATTTACCGTGGTCATGATATGAATACAAGAGGGATAAGTGTTCGTTGTATGAAAAATATGGGAGCGCAACTTGAAACTAATCAAATTACAAATCTGACAGATACTACAGCTACTACAGGTGGTTTCATAACTTATGGAGGTGGCGCTTCAATTGATGAAAGAGGTGTATGCTGGGGTACTTCATCTAGTCCAACAAAAAGTGATAATTATACATCCGACGGAACAGGAATAGGAATATTTGAAAGTATAATTACTGGATTACTTTCCAATACACAATATTATGTTAGAGCATTTGCTATAAACGATACAGAAATTTCCTATGGCAATGAAATTACATTTTTTACTTCAAAACCAATAGTTATTACTAACGATATTATTAATCCAACAGATTCAAATGCTATTTGCGGTGGAAATGCGATTACAGATGGAGGGCATTCAATTACTGCCAAAGGAGTTTGCTGGAGTACTGTTACAAATCCGACTATTAATGATTCTATAACTCTTGATGGTGACAGTACAGGGTTGTTTGTTAGCAATCTAGTTGGGCTAAATTCAAACACTCAGTATTATGTTCGTGCATATGCAACAAACTCCATGGGTACTTCCTATGGTCCTGAGAAATATTTCATTACACATTCAATATGTGGAAATGAAATGACAGATTTTAGGGATAATCAAACATATAGTACTGTAATAATAGGAGATCAATGCTGGATGAGTGAAAATATTAATTCAGGAACAAAAATTAATTTAGCATACGTTCCATCTGATAATGATACTATTGAAAAGTATTGTTACAATAATACAGAAAGTAATTGTGACACTTATGGAGGATTGTACGCCTGGGATGAAATGATGCAATATACAGATAACGAGGGATCTAAAGGGGTTTGTCCCTATGGATGGCATGTGCCTACTGATGAAGAATTTAAAATATTAGAAGGCACAGTAGATAGTCAATTTGGTGTTGGAGACCCTGAATGGGATGATTATAACGGACGAGGTTTTGATGTAGGGAAACGACTAAAAACTACGGCAGGTTGGTCTTCCAATACTGGTACTGATTATTACGGATTCTCAGCACTCCCTGGAGGATATTCTTATAAAGGTGGAAGTTTTAATCAATTAGGACAAACTGGTTATTGGTGGGTATCAACTATCGATTATGATAATGGAGGCTATTATAAGGAAACATATAGCAGATATATTCACCATGATAGGGATTTTGTTGACAGATATGCAAATCAGTCAACAAATGGGTTTAGTGTTCGATGTTTAAGAAACTCAAATCTTACATTAGTTACAGATTCTGTAACTAACATATCACAATTTGCAGCTATTAGCGGTGGGCAAGTGTCTTCTGAAGGAGGAGCACCAATAACGGCAAGAGGAGTATGCTATAGTACTGGAATAAATCCTACAATTAATGATTATTATACTTCTGATGGGACAGGGGAAGGAATATTTACTAGTGAACTATATAACCTAACCCCAAGTACAAAGTATTTTGTAAGAGCCTATGCCACTAACAGTTCTGGAACAACATATGGTAATCAATTATCCTTTACAACTACTTTGGCAATAATTGCCACAACAAATACAACTATTGCAACAAACATTTCGCAAAATGAAGCCACAAGTGGAGGCGTTGTAAGTGAAAACGGTGGAGAGCCTGTAATAGCCCGTGGTGTTTGTTGGAGTACAAGCCAACATCCTTCAATTAGCGATAGCCATTCAGTTGATGGCTATGGGGAAGGCTCATTTATAAGTAGTCTTACTGGCTTATTAGTTGATAGTATTTATTACTATAGGTCTTATGCCACAAACAGCGTTGGAACTGTATATGGTAATGAAAGGTCAATAAAAACTATTTCAGGATGTGGAGGAATTATTGCGGATACTAGAGACAATAGTACATATGGTACTGTAATAATTGGCACTCAATGTTGGCTAAATGAAAATTTAAATTATGCAATCGGTAGCAGTATTTGTTACAATAATGCTGATTCAAATTGTGCTGTGTATGGCAGAATGTATAATTGGGCAACTTTAATGAACGGTGGTGCCAGCAGTAATACAAATCCAAGCGGCGTTCAAGGTATCTGTCCTGTAGGTTGGCATGTACCAAGTTTAGCTGAATACGATCAACTGGTTGCGTGTTTGGATGGTGATACAATTGCAGGAGGAAAACTAAAAGAGGTAGGAACCTCCCATTGGAACAGTCCTAATGTAGGAGCCACTAATCAAAGTAATTTTAATGGGCTGCCTGGCGGAGGATATTATAGTGGGAATTTTGGCCAGTTAGGTCAAGTTGGGTCATTTTGGACTACTATGACAGCACCTCCACCAAGCTATAATTATTTGAAAGGGTCTGTAACAATGTATAATAGTAATGATGATATATCTAAAAGCCATAGTAATTCATCAATATTCAAAAGCGCTAGATGTGTGAAAGATTAAGTGTGCACTGAAGATAATGTAGTGTACTAAGGCACAACGTACAAATATAAACTGCATTAGCTAACTATATACAAGATGGTGGGCTGTAACCCTCTAGCAAAAGTCTGAAGCGTAAGCGAGCGGGAAGGGACTTGTGCCTTTATTACACGAATTGAATATAAATAACATTAAATAAAAAACTCATGAAACAATTAACCCTTATACTAACAACAGTAATAATTCTTGTTTTTTCCTCATTAGCCACAATGGCACAGATTAAAACAACAATACCTGATGAGGTTCAACTATTACAAAACCCCTTTAAACCCATGAACATTCTTTTAATACCCAGCAATGTTGAAGGTATTACTGCTCAGCAAGGCGATTTGGTAATGGCATTTGCAGGTGATGTATGCGCTGGAGCAGCAATTGTGGAAGATGTAAACAAAGTACTTAACCTTGTGGCCACAAGCACCGATGAGGTGAACAAGGGTTATAAAGCAGGGCAACCCATTAGGCTTGAATACCACTCAACTTATGATAACTCAGTTTATGAACTCATCCCCGCAAAAATAATAATGGGCAGCATGAACTATGAGGAATTGGGAACTTTGTATGCTGAATTTAAAGTAAATGCACTAAGTATCAATGAGGCCGAAAGTACTCCCAAAATTAAAGTATACCCCAACCCCGTGAGCCACCAGCTGCATATTGTAATGCAGACTTCTGATTTGAAGCCTACAGGAAAAGTAGATCTTCAAATTATAAATGTATCAGGAGCGGTTTTAATTAAAGAAGAATTCCCAGCAAACCAATCAGTGATAAATCTTGATGTTGCCGAATTACCAACAGGTGAATATATACTAGTATTAACAAATGCATCAACAAAGTTCACTCAAAAAGTGATTAAGAAATAGTGTAAACTATTAAACTTTGAACTATGTCAATTAAATAACTCCATACTAGAGAGTCTTCCAGCATAAGCATTTGTGCAGGCAGGGACTTGTGCTTATACTAAAATAAATTGAGAATAAATAACAAAAAATAAAAAAATCATGAAACAATTAGCCACGACATTAACCGCAGTAATCGTACTTATTAGCGTCTCATTTACAACCATGGCACAGCTCAAAACCTCCATCCCGGATGAAGTACACCTACTCCAAAACCCATTCAGACCCATGAACATTCTCATAATACCAGCAAATATTGAAGGTATTACAGCTCTGCAAGGAGATTTGGTAATGGCATTTGATGGAGAGACATGTGTGGGAGCAGCACTTATTGAAGATGTTAATGCAGTACTTAACCTCGTAGCAACCAGCACCGATAAAGTTAACAAAGGTTATAAAGCAGGACAAACCATCAGACTGGAATATCACTCAGTATATAATACTACTATGTACGAACTAACCCCAATAAAAATAATATTGGGCAGTATGAACTTTGAAGAGCTGGGGACATTTTATGCAAATTTTACAGCAAATGCATTAAGTGTTGAGGAGAATACAAATAAATCTGAATTTAAGGTTTACCCAAACCCGGTAAGCCAGAAATTGCATATTATTTTGGAGCTTGATAACACAGTATCAAGTAAAAACATAAAGCTTCAACTGGTTAATATATCAGGAGCAGTTATTACTGAAAAGGAGTATCCACTTAATCAATCTGTTATTAATATTGATGTTGCAGAGTTACCAACAGGTGAATACACTTTGCTATTATACCATGCAAAACTGAGATTTACACAGAAGGTGATAAAGAAATAAAATAAGTGCAATAATTCTAACATGCACCATATATGAAAAAAATATCATTATTCTTAGTTATTGTATTACTACCTGCTTTTCTTCTTGCGAAAACATGACTTTTAAACTATTGCATAAGGGTAGAGAATATATACTTGATTGTCAAAATGAGGATCCTGCAAAAACACTCTATATACAACTTGAAACTAGATTTCTCACTTTTTCTGCTGACGGCGTAGGTGTTTCTGAAGAAAAGGAAGTTGGTTTTTACGTGAGCGAAGTAATCCCGAATCCATTTGCCAAAAAAATCAAGAATATATGTTAATATTCCTAAGGTAGAAAACTTGAAAGTATCTCTGCTCTCAATTCGAGGTGTAGTTGTTAAGAAACTATTAGAACAAAAGTAAATAAACTAAAAACATGAAAGAATCTATCAAAGGTATATTGATTAAGATAATAGTCCTGTTATCAGTACAATTGCCTGCCCAACATTTCCAAACAGTATGGTCAGGTAATGCCTTTCAACCTATGAGCATAATTGTAACTCAAGCAAATATTGATGGTAACAATTGTATCACAGGAGATGAGATTGCAGTTTTTGATATTGACGATTTGGGTGAAGAAATATGTGTTGGGACCTCTATCTTAACAAATGTCATTACGCCTTCTTCCCCATTGGTTATTACTGCGTCAAAAGATGATAATCTTACTTCAGAGTTTGATGGTTTTATAGATGGTCATCCAATTATTTTTAAGATGTGGGATAGCAGTAATTCATTGGAAATAACATCTATTTCTACAACGTACGACACTACATCCCCATTTGTTGTTGTTTATTATTCACTAAACACCGCCCTTGTCGAACTTGATGGATTCTCAGCAATTAATACAACAGCAATTTCCGACAGCGGATGCCCTGGTGATTTTGTTATTCCTATTACTATTAACAACATGCTGGCCGTGGCTGAATTTAACCTCAAGTTAGATTTTAACAGTGAAAAACTAACCTATCTGAATTATCAAAATGTTCACGACTCACTTTCCCTAGGAAATTTAACAGTTACACCTCTTGCAAATAGTGTTGAAATCAATTGGTTATCTACTAACACTATTTCGTTAACTAATGATACTTTATTGGAATTGATATTTCAAGGAGATACTGTAACTACTCAATACAACAGTCTGTTAGAATGGGATACAATAGTATCAAATTCGTATTACTTGAACTCATCATCTGATACTATGGCTTGTTTGTTTAATAACGGGTTGATAACCATTGATCCTGAACCTGCGAATCCCGGAACAATTAACGGAAACGACAGCTTATGCCAAGGCTCTTTAAATGAGCCCTATGAAGTAGATACAATTGCAAATGCAACAAACTATATTTGGGAATTGACTCCATCGATTTCAGGAACTATTATTGGTAATGGTCCCCAAATTCACATCGACTGGTCATCATCATGGTCAGGTATTGCTTCATTAGTGTTATATGGCAGTAATAGTTGTGGAAATAGTACTTCCTCATTTCTTTATGTGACTGTAGGTGGAAATCCTCTTGTATATGCTGGTACCGATACTGCAATCTGTTATGATAATACTTATCAGTTAGGAGCTACAGCTATTGATTATTTATCTATTTTATGGACAACATCAGGAGATGGTATTTTTAATGACTCAAGTCAACTTGATGCGACATATTTTCCCGGCACTTCTGATATTGTAGATGGAGAAGTCATCTTAACAATAACAGCCAATGCTATTGCACCCTGTACAAATATTGAAAGTGATTTTTTAATACTGTCTATTGATAATATTATTGGGATTCCAGGTATACCTGTTGGTCCAGTAAATGTTAATACTGCGATAACACCAATAACTAATTATGCAATACTCCCTGTTGAGAATGCATCATGGTATGACTGGTCTGTTTATCCGCTGGGAGTAGGTGAGATAATTGGTGAAGCATACACATCAATGGTTATTTGGAATAATGCGTTTCCTGATACAACCGCAAAAATAATTGTTAAATCAGGTAATGGATGTGGTATTGAAGTATCAGATACTTTACAAGTCGAAGTATTTTTTACTGTTGGATTATTAGATAAACCATCAACTCTACCTAATTTTTGCATTTCACCAAATCCAACTTCCGGGTTTTTAAACATTGAGCTCGTTTGTTTAGGAAAAGGCGAACTTCAAATAGTAAATATACAAGGCATTTCATTACTGCGAAAAAGTTTTGATTGTTATGGGACCACAACATTGGTATTGGATATGAGCAAGCTTGAAAAAGGCATATATTTTTTACATTATGTAAGTAAAAAAACTAATCAATCACGAACTGTTATTGTTAAATAGAGGCATTGATAAAAAAAATTGCATTTTTCGGGGGGATATTTTTCAAAACTTATATTTATTATCAATACATGTTTCACTTTTATGGAAAGTGAAACTCCAGAAAAACCACAATGCCCATAACCTCAACGATTTACGCAAGTCGATCAAATTAGCCTTAAAAAAACGTTTCACTTTTATTTGATCGGCCTTGTTTTTGAAACTTAATGTCCGTACTCTAGCCAAAACTTTTAAAACCAGCGTCAAAGTGATTATATAATTGGACCTGACATTGAAAAGAGAAAAACTTTAAAGGATCAGGCAAGTAAAAGCTTCACATTTTACTTCAAAAAGTTAAACTGCAAGCATTCTCATCGATTGAAACACTTGAGACAAACGTATATTACACAGGAAGACATATTCATAAATAGTAGAATATCGATGCAGCATAGTAATTATTCTACAACATCAAAACACTATGTTGACAGAAAGGAAGTAGCAAAACAAATGGTGAAAAATGGCTTTCGGATATTTGATATTGAGATAAAAAAGACACTCCAGAAGGACACTCCAGAAAAAAAAGAAGGCTTCACATCTCTGTAAAGCCTTGATTATTAAGTGGAGAATATCGGAATCGAACCGATGACCTCTTGACTGCCAGTCATTCATCTGCAGCCCTAAGCAGTCTGTATATCAACTAGTTAAGGAAGTGATAAAATCACAAAAGAGCGCATTTTGTAGCATTTTGGCACCTAAATAGGACACTCCAGTAAGGATGATATTTTATTGGATTACTAACTTTCGTGTTACCTTTCTGGTGTATAGTTCATTAACGTATTCAACTACGAGAGTATAAATACCAGGAGGAAGATTATTCCTTTTCACGGAAAGATTCAAGTTTCCTGCTGGTTGTAAGCCGTCAATAATATTACCATAGGATATTCCGTTAATTCCTTTAAGGCTAGCTTTCAGATGTCCTTCTTCTGGGATATTAATATTTACCCTCGCTATTTGAATAAAAGGATTAGGCATTACCTCGCTTACAAAAAAACTATTCGTTTCAGTTTCAGTATTACCTAAACCATTAGAATAAAAAGTGATAAATCTAGTTTCAAGTGGTTCAAAGAGTATCTCATCTGCATTTTCACTTTGGCAATGGAGTATATGTTCTCTACCCTTATGCAATAATTTAAAGTTCATGTTCTCACCTTCTACTCCCCCATCAATAGCTTCTGTTGTGTGGTCATCAGTTGCTAAGTAGGCTGTTATTGGAGACAATGTATCATCTATATATGCTGATCCAATACAAAGGTTGTTGATAAATACACCTAGTTCATCTCCTTCTGTGAGCTCAATATTATCATCGAAATTAGCAACAATATGCATGGGTAGGTATGGGTTTCCATTGTTATTTCTTCTATAATAATGACCTTCTTGCATTAAACTCTGATGCGATGATGCTTTGGAAGTTGACTCATTCAATATAAGGGTATCGAGGGTATTTAGTTTAATATAATAGCCCTCCCCTGGTTCGAAGTTACCTATTGTGTTTATCCACCCTAATCCTGGTATGTCCTGTATAAATCCTCCTGCTTCATCAATTACTTTTACTAATGATGAAGAATCAACTAATGGTTGTAATGCCACTATTGCATCCTGGGGTGTTTGAACAGGATATCCCAATATATTCCATCCTGTTTGAAGTGGTATCTGATATGGTAGTATTATTGGAATGCCCGTAAGTGTTATTTGTGAATCATAATTTGCTTTTAGGTAGTACCCTTCTGTATTTTCCATATTACTAATAGTGTTTAACCATCCTACACCTGGGATGAATTGAACTATATTTCCTGCTTCGTCTATTAACTTAATAAAATTATTAGAATCAATTAAACATTGTAAAATTGAAATCATATCATAATTATCAGGTATTTTGTTAAAAGATATAATATTCCATCCAGTTTGTACTACAATTTGCTGTGTAGAAGCTATAAATAATGTGATTGTGTCAAAAACTGTAGTAATACAAGAATCATTAAATGTAGCTGACAGTATAAGATTAGTTGTTCCAGCTTCTGCATCCGCTACTCCGGGTATGTATATGGCATCTAAAGTAGTGGAATCGTTAAAGTTTCCATCCCCTGATGTTGACCATAACACGGATTCGTAATTTGTGACTGTTGCTGATGTCATATAAACTGAATCAACATGTATAGTATCGTCTGCACCTGCAAAAATAGTTGGTAATGGGCGAATTGTTATCGAATCATCAGTCATCAACAAATCAATACTGTCACCAGAATATAGCAACGAAAACGATATTTGATCATTCCAGTTCAAATCTGTACTTTGCATTGAACAAATATTGTATTGAGTTAAAAACTCGAGTTCAATGAGTTGTTCGTCAAGTAATGAAACCGGCAAACCATTATACTCCAAATTAATATTACCATTAACTTCAGTTACATCAAAGTCATCAGTGCTAAACAATGAATTCAGATTCTGTGAACCTTCAAAGTCGATCAGAGTTGTATCATATTCCAAAAATAAACTGAATTGGGTAACATTAATGCAGTCATCGATTGTTATGGGTACCACAACATTATTACAACAGTAAGTGGTATTGTTGTTTATACCTACCGCTACAGGATTAGAATAACCAGTGATGGGATTTACAACTGCTGTTCCCCAAGATGTGTAAACAGTATCCAGTAATGAATCCCATTGGGAAATAACAATCATAACCTCTTCCTGAACTACATGATCCCATTGCTTTACTATGATATCATTGCCTAGAATATAGCCGTTTGTTTGAGATCCACCAGTACCCTGCGACAAAATCACAATCAACGGGTTCAAATCACTTACTACACCGTTTACTATACCAACACCAACACAATATTCCACCCCAGCAGAATCAACATCAAAAAAGCCAACCTCATCTCCTGGTGTCATATTAATACCAACGATTTCTTCCTCTCCTGTCTGAATGTTTACGCTTGTAGTAAAACCAATGGTAGTTTGCTGAATAACTATATTCATAGGCTTGTACGGATTGCCTGTCCATACCGGTTGAAAATGCTGGGCATATATACTTTGTCGGGTTGTTAGTATTCCTATTAGTATCAACATCAATACTAGGCACCTGAATAGATAAATTCTCTCTGTATTCATATGATTATAATTTATTGGATTACTATCCTACGTGTTACCTTTCTGCTATACTGTTCATTAACGTATTCAACTACAAGAGCATACATACCCGGAGGAAGATTGTTCCTGCTCACAGTAAGATTCAAATACCCTGATGGTCGTAAACCATCAATAATATTACCATATGATATTCCGTTGATTCCTTTAAGGCTAGCTTTTAAATATCCGTCTTCTGGGATGTTAATTTTTACACTTGCTTTTTGAATAAAAGGATTAGGTATTACAGCACCGACATAGAAACTATCTTCATGGACTTCCTGCTCATAGGCAGGAGAGGATGCTGTAAATTTAACTCTTTGTGTTAATAACCCACCGAAATAGATAGGTACATTAGGTGTTAATTCATAAATGCTATCATTGTTAAACCACCTAAAGTTCAATTCATAACCATCTACTCCACCATCTGCAATGTCAGTGGTTGGATCATCACTTGCAAGAATGGATATTGTGGGATGCTGGTTATCTGATACCAATGCCGAACCAATACATATATCGTCCACAAAGATGCCTATCTCATCACCTATAGAAACGCCAATAGTTTCAAGTTTATCCATAACAATGTGCATTGGCATATAAGGATTTCCTACAATAAAATTATTAAATGCTGTACCTTCCTCAAAAACATAATTGACATAGCTTGTATGGGATTTTGAAACAGGATTCCCTCCAACTGTAAGTGTATCATCATTTAGTAATTTTATGTAATACCCTTCACCTGGTGACATAACTCCAATGGTATTAACCCAGCCCATACCGTCTATATGCTGGATGAAATTGCCTGCTTCATCAATTACCTTAATTAGATTGTTGCTATCGATAAGAGGCTGAACTATGTCCATAGCATTGTTAGAAACAGTATCTATGTAACCAAATAGGTTCCAGCCTGTTATCATTGCAACATCATATGGCATACGTATAATCCTTCCTGAAGGGGTTAGAGTATCTTCATTATTAAGTTTTATATAATACCCTTCTCCAATGGTCATGTTACCAATGGTATTTATCCATACTCCGGGGCTTATCTGCTGAATAAATCCACCTGCCTCATCTGATATCTTAATCAGATTAGACGAATCCATTTGCGGCTGCAAGATACTAGCCATGTTAAGACTATCTGGCATAACATTAGATGCAAAAATATTCCAACCCATTGCCTGTGGAATAAGCTGTACAGTTGTGTCAAGAGAGATGTATTTCAGCACATAATTACTACTTCCGTTGTTGTATGTAT
>Ga0307988_1001135_pt1 | contig 15931 bp, 14 predicted proteins | sample EllFjometagen183_FD_203166 | JGI IMG/M metagenome (GOLD analysis project Ga0307988, IMG submission 203166) | Marine microbial communities from Ellis Fjord, Antarctic Ocean - #183 | ecosystem: Environmental > Aquatic > Marine > Unclassified | place: Southern Ocean | collected 2014-10-08 | reverse complement strand
CCCGCGATACCCGGCATCGATTGTGCCGGGAGAGTTAGTCAAAGTTAAATCGTGTTTGAGAGCCAGTCCGCTTCGTGGTCTGATTTGCGCCTCAAAACCTATAGGTAATTCAATGAAAAGTCCTGTCGGGATCAGCATGCTGCGACCGGGTACTAAATCCAAATCAACACGAGAACGTAAATCAAATGCTGCATCGTCATGATGAGCTTTTTTAGGCATTAAATCTTCACATCCGGCTTCCATACTGAAATTGACTGAGACTGTAGTTTTCATAAGTTTTTACAATTACCTTTAATATTTAGTGAAATTTGATTTGATAAAATTATTCTTATAATGTACAGTAGTCTATAAGTTGAAAAAATCAACTAAGGGAATAAAAACATGCGTTTAAATCAATTGCTTCAGAATGCCTTGGATTCCAACGCTTCTGATTTGTTTCTTACAGGTGGTAAACAACCTCGCCATAGACAGTTTGGAAAAGTTGTGTTAATAGATGAGGATTTCGTTCAAAGTGAAGAGATTGATGCTTTCAGACAAAGTGTCTTGTTACCGGAAGCGGAAAAAGTTTTTCAGGAAACCGGCAGCTTTGACGCTGGACTTACAAATGAAAATGGTCAACGTTTTCGACTTAATTTTCTCACACAGCAAGGCGCGCCGGGGATTGTCGCGCGTCCTGTACCTTCAGCGGATAATCTTTCATTCAAAGAATTAAATCTACCGGATACGCTGGAATCTTTGGCGGATTTGCCGCGTGGACTTGTTCTAATTGCCGGAGCTGCCGGAAGCGGTAAATCAACGACGCTTGCCGCGATGGTCAATCATATCAATGAAAAATACGAAAAGCATATTGTCTGCATCGAAGACCCGATTGAATACGTGCATCATGATAAAAAGTCTCTAATAACTCAGCGTGAAGTCGGCGCGGATACAGTGAATTTTCATGAAGCTTTAAGAAATGTAGTGCGTGAAAGCCCTGATGTTATTGTTATCGGTGAAATGCGCGATCTCAATACTATGCAAACCGCTATTACCGCCGCTTTGACCGGGCATTTAGTATTTTCAACCGTACATACAGCGGACAGCGTGCAGTCAGTTGAACGTATTATAAGTAATTTCCCTGAACACCTGCGCGATCAGGCGGCTCAGGATCTATCTCTGGCATTAAAAGGTATTATAGCCCAGCGTCTCCTGCCTGACGCGGATAATAAAGGAATGATTCCAGCGGTGGAAATAATGAAAGGTACGCCAGCGATAACGAATATTATTGCTGACCGTAACTTTAAAGAGCTTGAAGAAGCCATCAAACGCGGCGTTAATGAAGGAATGATAACTTTTAATCGCTGTTTGTTTGAACTGGTCAAAAAAGAACAAATAACTTCCGCGGTCGGAGCTTCTGCCGCTTCTAATAGAGAAGAATTTTTACTGCTGGTTCGTGGCATGGAAAGCGGTATCGAAACTTTCAGGGACAGTTTTAGTAATGAATCAGGGGACAGCGATGTTCTCAATATGAAACGCCTGCTTCAAGCGGCTATCGCCAACGGCGCAAGCGATTTGTTGATTACCACTAACGCACGACCGACTGTGCGGGTTGACGGCTCTCTGCTGCCTTTGAATACTGAATACTTAACCCCTGTAGATACACAAAAACTTCTGTTTAGTATTTTGACACCACAGCAACGTGCTAGATTCGAGGAAGAACGCGAAATAGATTTTGCTTTGTCGATCAGCATGAAAGTACATCGTGAAGACAAGGAAGTTATGCAATACCGTTTCAGGGTCAATGGATTTTATCAGCGTGGCAACGTCGGCGCGGCTTTGAGGGTTATTCCTAGACATATTCCATCGGTTGAAGACTTGAAACTGCCGCCGATACTGGTGAAACTTGCTGAAAAGAAAAGCGGCTTGATATTGATAACCGGACCAACCGGGCATGGTAAAAGTACTACTCAGGCGAGTTTGATTGATAGAATTAATGACGAATCCGCCTGTCATATTGTTACTGTCGAAGACCCTATTGAATACGTTCACGGCAACAAAAAAGCGGTTGTCGAACAACGTGAACTCGGAGCCGATACCTTCAGCTTTGCGCAAGCCTTGAAATATGTTTTACGCCAAGACCCGGATGTGATTCTGGTAGGAGAAATGCGTGATACTGAAACTATATCCGCGACTTTGACCGCCGCCGAAACCGGGCATTTGGTTCTCGCGACACTGCATACAAACAGCGCTCCGCAAACTATCGATAGAATTATTGACTCTTTCCCGGCGCATCAGCAAAATCAAATAAAACTACAACTTTCCGGCGTCTTGCTTGGGGTTGTGGCGCAACGCTTGATTCCGCTTAAAAACGGCAATGGAAGAGTCGCGGCTTTTGAAATAATGGTCGGAACTCCTGCGGTTCACGCTTTGGTTCGTGACGGCAAAAGCAGTCAGTTGCAGTCAATCATGGAAACCGGATTCAAAGACGGCATGATAACCATGGCGAAAGCAACTGAAGAACTTTATAATAAAGGTGAAATAACTAAAAAGAATTTTGATTCATTAAATAGAACATTCAAATCTACAAAAGGATATTAATATCATGTTTAGAATCGGTCATGGCTACGATGTACATCGCCTCACTCCAGGTAGAGAATTTATCTTATGTGGAGTCAGTATCCCTCATTCAACAGGTCTTGACGGACACAGTGACGCGGATGTAGCTGTTCACGCCCTAATGGACGCAATACTTGGAGCTTTAGCTCTGGGCGATATCGGCATGTGGTTTCCACCCACAGACCCTAAATTTAAAGCCGCCGACAGCATGAAATTGTTAGCCGAAATATTGAAAGACAAAAGATGTGCTGATTACAAAATGGGAAACTGCGACATCACAATCATCGCCCAGCAACCAAAATTAAGTCCATTCATCCAAGAAATGAGAAAAAACATAAGCAAAGTTTTAAAATGCAAATTATCCCAAGTCTCAGTAAAAGCCACCACCACCGAAGGCCTAGGCTTCTGCGGACAACAACAAGGCATAGCAGCAAATGCGGTTGTGATTTTAGAGAAAAAGACAGGATAGTTTTAAGGTTGGATCATATAGTGGCTTGGCTCCTGCAATACGGCAGTCAGGAACAAGTTTGAATTGTAGTCGGATCAGCAGGCGTGGGCCGTCTGATTTTAGGCGAATATTATATATGGCTTCCGTTGTCGGAGTGGAGTATAATCCTAAAATGAAGGCACTTTATTCACGACTGATAACCACATTTAAATGAGTTAATTTTGCTGATGTGATTATTGGACTAGTTTCAATATATGATAATTCGGGAATCCGTTAATTTTTATTATTTGTTTATTTATCATGATACATTAATAAACAGTTGACAAATATGATAGGAGTCGAGAAAAACCTACATTCAAGAGGTTTTCTTTTTTAAGGTTCGATTGATAATTTCTATTAAATCACCTTTTTTAAAAGGTTTCTTAATAAAATCATCACAACCTGCCTCAAATGCCTTATCTTGATCGTTCTGGGTCGTATATGCAGTCTGGGCAATAATTGGCAAATCAGGGAATTGCTGTTTTATTTTTTGAGTGGCTATAATGCCATTCATTATCGGCATGTCTAAATCCATTAAAACCAAATCATAAGGTTTTTTGGACGCTAAATCAACTGCTTCCTGGCCGTTCATAGCGTGATCGATTCTTTTCACTATCTTTTTAAGTATAATTTCTAAATACATATAATTAGTAGGATCGTCTTCGGCAATTAGAATGACAAGCTTCGTCGAGTCTATTTGCTCTACTTTAGGAAGTTGTTCAGAAAATTCTCCCTTTTTAGATGATGTAAAAAATTTCTGTAAGAAATCATGTTGATCCTTCAATATAGATTTTTCTGGTTCAGCTCCATTTTTTGGCATGCTTATTTTATTGTAAACTATTTAGATATCATCAATTTATTAATTATTTTTAGCAAATCACCTTTTTTAAAAGGCTTCATAATATAATCATCACAACCTGCCTCAAATGCCTGATCTTTATCATTTTGGTCCGTAAATGCCGTCTGGGCAATAATTGGCAAATCAGGGAATTGCTGTTTGATTTTTTGAGTAGCTCTAATGCCATTCATTATCGGCATTTCCAGATCCATTAAAACCAAATCATAAGGGTTTTTGGACGCTAAGTCAACCGCTTTCTCACCATTTTTAGCATGATCGATTCTTTTCACCATAGTTTTAAGTATAATTTCTAAATACATATAATTTATAGGATCGTCTTCGGCAATCAGAATGACAAAGTTCGTCAAATCTATTTGCTCTACTTCTGGGAGAGAATTTTTACTAGCTATATCTTCTTTTGTAGCTATATCTTCTTTTGTAGCTATATCTTCTTTTTTAGCGTTTGGAATGGAAAAATAAAAGTGCGACCCCTGATCAGGTTCCGAACATACCCAAATCTTTCCGCCATGTTTTTCGACAAAATCTTTGCAGATCATTAATCCCAGTCCGGTACCTCCTTCATTATTAGTACCCTTGGTTGATTGATTTTTTTCAATACTAAATACGGTATCTATAACATTTTTGCTTATTCCGACTCCATTATCCGATACAATAACGATAAGTTCATTCTGTTTATGCTCAGCCGAAACAACAATTTTACCCCCATTATTAGTGAATTTTATAGCATTTGTAATCAAATTTCTCAACACAGAGAGAATCATATCTTTATCAGCAGAGAGTTTAATATTGTACGGTATTTTTTTATCAATGGTGATAGATTTCCGCAAGGCATAATTATTTAATAATTCTATTACTTCATCGATCAATGCGCCAATTTCAATACATTCAGGTTTAAACACTATTTCGTTAGTTTGCGACCGCGCCCATTCCAATAAATTATCCAGCAAACTCATAGCGCTTAGAGATGATTCATTTATGTGTTTGGTATATTCCCCAATGTGCTCATATTCTTCCCTATGTATAGCATCGCTTAGTAAGTCGCTGAAACCTATAATGCCGTTGAATGGGGCTCTTAAATCATGACCAATTATAGAAAACAGCTTATCCTTGTTTCTATTGAGCATGTCCATCTCTATCATTTTCTCTTTTAATTCCGCCTCCATCTTTTTGCGTTCGGTAATGTCGTAGTTCGTACCAATTAGTCTCAGCGGCTTTCCCTCTTTATTATAGAATGTTTTGGATGCAGACTGGATGAAATGAATGGAGCCGTCTGGCCAGATTATGCGGAACTCAGGTGCATATTCCCTTTTGCCGAGTAAGGCTGCCTTAATTTCGCCTTCAACAAAGGCTTTGTCGTCGGGGTGAACGTAGTGAAGCCAATCTTTGTATTCATCATTGAAATTCTCGGATGTGATGCCGTAAATACGGAATAGACTCTCATCCCAAACCAGTTCGTCCTTGACTATATTCCAATCCCAGATGCCGACGGAGGCAGCACTTGTTGCCAGTTCAAGTCTTTCTTCATTTTCCTCGGCTAATTCTTTCGCTTTGACTAATTTGATCTCCGCTTCCTTGCTCTCTGAAATAAATCTAGCTTGCTGCATATTCTGATACGCAAAAGTAGATAGCTGCGAGCTAAGAGTAAAGAGCATTTTGGCAATATTAGAAAATTTTTCTTTTGACATGGAAGGTACTTCACGAAAAGCAACAATCGCATCTTCTTCGTTGGCTCCAATTTCTCGAGCATACGCACGTATATTATCTTCCGACTGGGTTTCATCACGCACTTGACCAATTAGCCAATTCGCAATATGCTTACCCCCCACAGAAATACCAGCTCCGGCATCCCATAGTCCTCCGCTATAGCAGGTATGGATAGTTGGTCCTTCTTGCGACATGGCACCTATAGCAGCATCCGATTTATAGCAATTTTCACAGCCTTTTTTAGTTTTACGAATGATATCGTTACAAAAACGAGTAAAACCTCCGGGCTTTGTAATTGGAGTACCATTTGGTTTTGTAATAATGCTTGCAACTCCCGTTGCTTTAACAAATTCATCTTGCAGTTTTTGTATTTCACCAAGGTTAAATAAATCTTCAAATGCAATATTGTCGACTGCATCAGTTGCTTTGGTTTTATTAGTGTTGGCTTTGGCTTTTTCCTTAACAGTCATAATCTCATCTTCTAAGGCAGTGATTTTATTACAAATATACTTGGACAGATAAATAAAAGCAAGTAAAATCAATAATTAACATTTGCAGGCAGCGTCTTGAGCATGATTTGTGCTGAAACTTTTTGCATGTTTATTTTATTAAAATCTATTTGGATATTATTAATTTATTAATTATTTTCAGTAAATCAGCCTTATTAAAAGGCTTGCCGATAAAGTCATCACAGCCCGACTCTAAAGCACGTTCTTTGTCTTCAGATTTTATGTATGCTGTCTGGGCAATGATTGGCAAATCAGGAAATTGCTGTTTTATTTTTTGAGTAGCTAAAAAACCATCCATGATTGGCATTTTTAAATCCATTAAAATCAGATCATAGCAGTTTTTGCTAGCTAACTCAACTGCTTCTTTGCCATTCATAGCGTGGTCAATTCTTTTCACTATATCTTTTAAGATAATTTCGACATACTGATGATTTGTGAGCTCGTCTTCGGCAACAAGAATACTAAGTTCCTTCAGATTATTTTGTTTTGTTTGCAGCAAAACTTCCTTATTATATTCTTTTTTTATTTTTTTTAACGGAATGGTCAAATGAAAGCGTGCCCCGTGCTTAGGTTCTGAAGATACTCCAACTTCTCCGTTTAGTGTTTTAGCTAACTCATTAGCAATACACAAGCCTAATCCGGTTCCTCTTATTGCACGTGATATAGCTTCACCGCCTCGGTGGAAATTATCAAAAATTAATTCCTGTTCATAATTAGGGATACCCATGCCAGTATCTTTCACATAGAATTCAATAGCTTTATTTTTTATTACAAATCCAAGTTCTATGCTACCTTTTGAGGTATATTTAACCTAGTGCCTTTGTATAAAACTCTACAGCTTTATCCATTTCTCCTACCATAATTCCTACATGACTCATTTTCATATCGACCTCACTTTTATTTTTTTAAAATAATGTAAAATTAAACAAAGGAAATATGGGTAGGAAGCCGTTCTTGTTGTAATTTATGGCTCCAATCTGGAAAGCGCTATGGTTTGAATGATTGTATATTAAGCCGAATTGAATACGAGCGTCGGTTTGGTGGTGGTCTTCTTTTTGCGTTTTTTTGGAATTAAAAACATTGACAAATCCAAATTGGAATCCTTGATCTGCAATATTGGCAACTCCCCATTGCATTCCGTTCAGTCTGCCGCTTTTGTTAAATATTCCGAATTGGAGCCCGAATAGATTTTCAGATAAATTAACGACATTCATCTGAAGTCCCGATGATTTACTGTTGATTCCGTCAGAGTCTGTAGTAATGCCCAAAAACCCCATTTGAACGCCGCTTAATTCGTTAGTCTGATTCACCAAATTAAATTGAACTCCGCGATGATCGTAGGATTCGCCCCATACTCCTGAGGTGAAACCATAGTTGTTTTTAACATAGGACAGGGGCAGGGGAAAGCAAAGACCATAAACGTTATCAGTAGCAAATAAGTTGCCAATGATTCCAATTTGACAAGGAGTGAAATCGACTTTGATTAGTCCTTTTTTGTGTAAATCAAATGCATTTGAATTAATACAAGCTGCCAGTGTTAGACCAATAATAAGTGACTTAAAATGTTTAGATAAATTCATTATTTACTCCTTTAATTGCTAGTTGTTTTCGTATTAATATAAAATAGACTCTTGCTAAATACAAATTTTCTAAGAGAGTTTTAAGTTTTTATGATAGAACAAATGTAAGGCGTGTCAGTCTTTTTTATAGTTTTTAGCCCTCGCAGAGGGCGACACTTGCTAGCCTCGGGCGCAAGCCCGTGGATATCATAAACAAAAAAATGAACCAGCCCCCGCAGGGAGGCGACACAAGAAAAGGCATTCATTTTGTACCGCCACCCTGCGGGGGCTTTGAAGAAAAAAGAGTGACGCCTTACAGAACAATGATAAATTATTTATTATTTTCCTTGCTGAATTTATTTTTTATACTAGATTAGTATATGATACTTGTCAACTTAACCCTTAAATCTTAAAACTTTATTATGACTGAAAAACCTAAGAGCAGAACTGGTATAACTAGAATACTGTACGCATTCACTTACACTTTTAACGGTTTGCGTCATGCGATAATGAACGAAGCTGCATTCCGTCAGGAATTAATGGTTTTCGTTGTTGCGCTTATTGCAATGTTGTTTATGCCGCTTAGCGATATTGTGAAATTATTACTCTTCATTAGCAGTATAATTATATTAATTGTCGAACTGCTCAATAGCGCAATCGAAGCTGTTGTTGACAAAGCATCACCAGAATATAATGAACTGGCAAAACAAGCCAAAGATATGGGGAGCGCCGCCGTATTTCTTTCATTTACCGCCGCCGGAGTTGTTTGGATTTACGCAATAATCCAAATATTTCGAAGCTGAATAAATAAAAATAGATATACTTATCAATTATTTTTGATTTATCCTTGCTCAATTTGTTTTTTATATTAGATTAGTAATAACACTAATTGGATGAAAAAAATGAAAATAAAAGTTTGCAAATCAATTTTGAATGGTGAACTGGCTGTTCCCGGTTCAAAATCTCATACAATTCGCGCGATTGCCGCGGCTTTGATGGCTGAAGGGACAAGCATTGTCCGTGCTCCGCTGGAATCCGCTGATACTCGTTCCACTCTTGAAGCCGCGAAACTGCTTGGCGCAAAAGTCTGTGAACATCTTGACCACTGGGAAATTACTGGCGTCGGTGGGAATATTAGCGACCCTCAACAAATTATCGATATGGGTAATTCCGGTACAGGCTTAAGGATTTTAAGCGGAATTGCTGGAACTGCTGACTGTAAAATAACTTTTGATGGCGATTCGTCTCTGCGTTCGCGTCCGATGGGGCAGTTAACAGACGCCCTGAGCAATCTAGGAGTAGAAGTCGAAACTAGTGACGGTAAATGTCCAGTGAGCTTTTTAGGCCCATTACAGGGCGGAAAAACAGAAGTTCTTGGTACAAGTTCTCAATTTTTGACAGCTCTGCTCTTTGCCTGTCCATTTGCTAAAACTGATACTGAGATATTCCCGATTGATTTGCAAGAAAAACCTTATGTTGAAATTACCCTCGGCTGGCTGAAACGCCTTGGCGTAGAATTTGAAGCCGCGGCTGATATGTCTTATTTTAAAGTTCCATGCGGACAAAAGTTTAAAGCCTTTGACTGGACGATTCCCGCTGACTTTTCTACCGCCACGTTTCCGCTGGGGGCAGGGGCTATAGCTGGCGGAGAAGTAAGAATCAAAAATCTTGATTTCAATGATTTGCAAGGCGATAAAGCTGTATTTGATTTTGTTGAGCAGTTCGGCGCTATAGTTGAACGCTTTGATGAATATACTCGTGTTTCTACAGGAAAACTCCATGCTGTAGTACTTGATTTGAATGCTACGCCGGATGCTCTGCCATTACTCGCGGTGGTCGCCGCTTGCGCTAAGGGGACGACACGTTTTGTCAATGTAGCTCAGGCGAGAATTAAAGAAACTGACCGCATTGCATGTATGACTTCTGAACTCAAGAAAATGGGTATAGATGTTCAAGAATTGCCTGACGGAATGATTATCCACGGTGGCAAACTTCAAGGCGCGGAACTCAAAGGCTATGACGATCACCGCATTGTTATGGCTCTGACTGTTGCCGCATTGGTTGCTGATGGCACATCTATTATCAGTGACGCGGAAAGCGCAGCTGTAACTTATCCAGATTTTATTTCTGACTTTAAAGCTCTGGGAGCTGATATTGAGGTAGTAAACTAATGTCAAATTTTAATAAAGCCAGTATGCGCGTAAGCCTTGAAGTAAATCTCGGACAGATTAAACGCAATTTTCAGGAAATTTGCAAGCTGGTAGCTCCTAGCAAAGTTACCGCAGTGGTCAAAGCAAACGGCTACGGTCTTGGCGTAATAGAAATAGCGAAAGTTTGTAAAGAGGCTGGCGCGGACAGTTTTGGAGTCGCTGATGTTAGCGAAGCTTTGGAACTTAAAGATATAGGTTTGCCGATAATGATTCTGGGAAATATCCTCCCCGGAGAAATACCAGCGGCGGTTGAAGCTGATCTTATTTTGCCGATTAATGACCTTAAAGGCGCACAGCGAATCAGTAATGAAGCTGTAAAACAAAATAAATTAGTACAATATCAAATACTGGTTGATTCCGGCATGGGACGACTTGGTATATTACTGGAAAAAGCTCACCAGGAAATTAAAGAGATCATAAAACTTCCGAAACTGGAATGTATTGGTATTTATTCGCATCTCCCGGTTGCTGACGATGTTGAAAAAGATTATACCAATATCCAAATAGATGCTTTTAAATCATTGATCGAAGACCTGAAAGCTGACGGTATTTCATTTAAAAATATCCATACCGCAAACAGCGATGGAGTAAATAATTATCCTCAAGCTTATCAAACTCCTTTTAACCGGGTTAGACTTGGCTTGAATATGTATGGCTACAGTAATCAAGAACAGCTTGATTTGCAAGCGGTTATTTCCTTTAAATCCAAGCTGGTATTAACTAGGCTGTTGCCCAAAGGGTCATTTATTGGTTACGGAAAAACTCACCAACTGGAAAAAGATACGCTGATTGGAACTATTAGCGCTGGATATGCAGATGGTTTGCCTCTAGCTTTGTCGAATCGCGGATACGTTTTGATTAAAGGCAGGAAATGCCCGATTATAGGGCGTGTGTCAATGGATTACACTACGGTCGATCTAAGTCAAGTTCCTGATGCTGCTTGCGGTGATGAAGTAGTCTTTATCGGCAGGCAAGGTGACGAAAGCATTCCATTGCAAAGTTGGGCGGAAGTAAAAAATACTCATTCCCACGATATTTTATGCGCAATCACCCCGAGAACTAAGTGCGTGTATATCAAATAAGCATGCAGCTTATTTGAATATGACCTGATTATTGAATGTGAGGTCTATGGTTGATTTGTGCTTGCCTTGTTTCTGATTGAGAGCGTAGTGTAATACCTTTAACATTTTTTCGATGTCTTTTCTAGGCATTAATACTTTGTAGGCGCGTCGTTTCTTTATCATCACAAAATCTATTGTTTTCTTGTCCTTTAGAGAAACAAAACTTATTTTGAATTTTTGGAATTCATAAGTCGTTAATTTTATAAGTTTTATCGCCTGCTTTAGTTGAGGGATTTTTTCGCCGCGTTTGATTGTTTTAAATTTGAAATTTTTGATAAATGGCAGAGAATGTTTTACCGCCATGCAATATCTCCGGTCAAGAATGACCGCGTCTTCATCAATAACCCATTGTGAACCGTATTTAAATAAATAAGCAAGCGGCACACGTTGGACAATTTTTATCTGTAAGGTATCAGGCAATACTCGATATACAGAAGCGCTTTTTACATAAGAAATCCTTTCGATTTTCTTTCTTATTTCAGCAATATCTATATTGAAAAGATTTTCTTTATTTAATTTTATATCAAGGTCTTTCAGTATAGCTTTTGTGCGTTTCTCAGACATGCCGTTGAGTTTCACATTGCGTAAAGTCAGGCGATCATTTTCAGAGAATAAAGCCTGCGAAACAGTTACGCAGATAAAGCCGATTACGACAATAGCAAGACAAATTATCAACAGGACAGTCATTATCCTTGTGACTTTCTGTTTCTCTTTTGAGTTTGCTGTCTTTTTAGTTTTTTTATTAGCAGTTTTTTTAGCCACAATCATTTTCCATATTTGTTACTATCCCTGCAATATAACACAATTATACGGAATTATCAATTTTATAGTCAAGATTTATCTCTCAAGCTTGATTTTTATTTCTTAGTGAATTAATGTTAAGGCATAGAGTTATTTATAAAAGGAGTAGGCATGCTTGATATTTTTGGAAAATACTTCAAAGGGCAAAGATGTCATATTTATATGCATCCTAAGCTGGAAGTGGATCGTCATGAAGTGGTTGTGCTGGTTCATGGATTGATTCGTCGTAGCTATAATATGCGTCCGATGGCTAAATTCCTAGCTAAAAATGGCTTTGCGACATACGTCTATGATTACAAAACATCTACTCAAGTCATGGCAGCGCATGGCGATGATCTGCGTGAATACCTGAAAAAGGTAATTGCTGAAAATCCAAATAAAGTAATTCATATTGTTACGCATAGCATGGGAGGGATAATAGTTCGCTATGCTTTGGGAGAAAATAACGGAACTGAAAAATTGGATATTTCGCGTATAAAAAGAGTTGTCATGCTCGCGCCACCTAATAGTGGTTCGAAAATAGCCCGTTATGTCACGAAATATGCGCCGATTACTGGAAGATGGTTTAAAACATTACCTGAGTTGAGTGATGAACCTGGTTCAGTAATTTATACGGTTCCATTGATTAAAGGGCCAGAAGTCGGAGTAGTCGCAGCAAAATACGACCGTGAGGTAGCAATAAAAGATACTTGTCTGGAGGGAATGAAGGAACATCTTATAATTAAATCAGAACATTCCTTTATGGTATATATGAAGTCTTCTAACGAAGCTGTCCTGCGTTTTTTGACTAGTGGTACATTTAAGCCTTTAGAGAACTAAGGGCTTCTTCGGGATTTGCAAAAATACTGAATATTGAGGAGAAACCACTGATTTCAAAGACTTCGTTGACATTTTCTGAAAGAGCGCATAAAACAACTTGTCCATTGTTATGCTGAATGCGTTTCGCGACGATCAGAAGTACACGCAATCCTGCACTACTGATATAGTCAAGTTCAGTCAAATTAATTAACAAACTTTTATGTCCTTCATTAATGATATTGTTGAAATCTTTGTCTGCTTCAACTGCTGTTACAGCATCAAGACGACCAGAAATACTTAATTCTAATATGCCGTCTTTTTCTTTTTCAATTATAGTCATCGATGAAATCTCTTTAAATTAAATACAAAACTCCTATAATATTATGATAAGGCTACAAGAACAAAATTGCAAGTGAAATAACAGTTTTACTATTGTTTTTAAGCTATCTTATGTTATAATTTAAAATATAAAATTTAAAAAGGAGAAAAAAATGACTGGGTATAAACTTATTGAACTCTTTAAGCAAGGCGAAAAACGTTATCATTTAATCGGCACAGCAGAAAATGGTGTACTTGCCGGGCTCGATCTTGAAGGACGTTTGTTTACTATTATCAATGGTGAAGTAGTGAGCCGGGTAAATCCTGATGCTATTTCAGGAATAACTGACCGGACAGCCTATCTCAATCCCGGTGGCGATGGTCTCTGGCCAGCTCCCGAAGGTACTTGTTTAGGCTACGAATACACGGCTGCTAATTGGCGGGTTCCTCCCGGTCTCACTGGAGCTAAGTACAAAGTCGTCGAAGCTGACGCGAATCATCTGCTTATAGAGGCGGAAGTTGACTTGATTAATGCTTCGGGGCAGGGGATTGCCACTATTTTTAGGCGCGATGTTACTATTTGCGGAGAGATGGCTGTCAATGTCATTGAATCCATAGAATATATCGGCACAAAAACGCTTTCACGCAAAGAATGCCTTTTGACTCCATGGAGTCTGGCGCAATTTGACTGCTGTCCCGGCTGTGAAGTTATTTTTCCCGAAGTAGATGCTTCTCAAATTTGGGATATGTACGATCCGAGTGATGAATGCCGTTTTGTCAAAGACGGTTTCTGGCACACAAAAACTGACGGCAATGCTCGGTATCAAATCGGATTAGGCGAGGAAGTTCAATGGATTGAAGTACAACTGCCTTCAAAAAATCTCAAAGTCCGCCGAACAGCTAAGCCTTTAGCAGCCGGACAGAGTTACATTGATATTATCGATGCTCCGCCAACAGATTTGCCGGGAGATAAAGGTGTTTGCTACAGCGTTTACACTGATACCGATGGCTTCATGGAAATCGAAGCCGCTGGAGGATGCCCAGAAATATTCGAACCAGGCACAACTATGAGCGTAGAAATCCTGACAGAATACCTCTAAAAGATCAAACATCGAACATCGAACGTTCACTTTACGAAGCAATGAGCGTGAGCGAAGCGAAAGGCAACAGTCTTTCGAACATCGAATGTAAAAAAAGATTTTAACTTTCGTGTTTTTTGTGTGATTCTTGCTTAAACTTTTTTTTGTTTTTTTTGCTTTGTAAAATTGCTTTACAAAGATTGAGGTTTATATTAGCATTTGATTTTAAACCTAATTTAAATAAAGGATAAAAAAGATGACTAAGAAAGCTGACATTGCTTTGGTCGGTCTCGCTGTAATGGGTGAGAATCTCGTGCTTAATATGGAAAGCAAAGGTTTTACTGTAGCGGTTTTTAACCGTACAACAGCTAAAGTTGACAATTTCATGGCTGGTCGCGGTAAAGATAAAAACTTCATCGCTTGCCATACAATCGAAGAACTCGTCGAAAACCTCGAAACTCCACGTAAAGTTATGCTGATGGTTAAAGCTGGTGCTCCAGTTGACAGCTTCATTGATATGATTACTCCACATTTGGACAAAGGCGATATCATTATTGATGGTGGTAACAGTCATTTTCCTGACACTATTCGTCGTACTGCTAAACTTGAAGAAATGGGATTGCTCTACATCGGTACTGGCGTATCTGGTGGCGAAGAAGGAGCACTCTTAGGTCCTTCAATCATGCCGGGTGGTTCTCCACAGGCATGGGAATCTGTTAAACCTATCTTCCAAGCTATCTCAGCGAAAGTTGATGACGGCAGCCCTTGCTGTGAATGGGTTGGTAATGATGGCGCTGGTCACTACGTAAAAATGGTTCACAACGGAATCGAGTATGGCGACATGCAGATGATTTGTGAAGCTTATAATTTGATGAAAAACGGTCTCGGCATGGATGTGCCAGAAATGCAGAAAGTTTTTGCTGACTGGAACGAAGGCGAACTTGACAGCTATTTGATTGAGATCACTAAAGATATTCTCGCGGTAAACGATCCTGAAACTGGAAAGCCTGTTGTAGATGTTATTCTCGATACAGCTGGTCAAAAAGGAACTGGTAAATGGACTAGCCAAAGTGCTTTAGACCTCGGCGCTCCTGCTCCAACTATCTCTGAAGCTGTTTTCGCGCGCTGTTTGTCAGCGGTTAAAGAAGAACGTGTAGCCGCCAGCAAAGTCTTGAGCGGTCCTGTTCCAGCATTCGAAGGCAATCCAGCAGCTTTTGTTGAAGATATTCGTAAAGCTCTTTATGCTTCTAAAATTTGTTCTTATGCTCAAGGTTATCAGTTAATGAAACTTGCCGCAGCTGAATACGGTTGGGATCTTAACTACGGTGAAATCGCTTTGATGTGGCGCGGCGGATGTATTATCCGTGCTCGTTTCCTCGGCGATATTAAAGCTGCTTATGATAAAAATCCTGCTCTGGCTAACTTGCTTCTTGATGATTTCTTCACAAATATCATCAATGAATGTCAGGACGCATGGCGCAAAGTTGTCGCTACTGCCGCTCTGAACGGAATACCTGTTCCAGCATTCTCAAGCGCTCTGTGCTACTATGATTCATATCGCTCAGCAGTTCTGCCAGCAAACTTGCTGCAGGCTCAACGCGACTTCTTCGGTGCTCATACTTATGAGCGCGTTGATAAAGCACGCGGCGAATTTTTCCATACAGCCTGGACTGAGAACAGTGGTAACACTACTTCCAGTACTTATGTCGTGTAACTAGTTTTTACACTAAATAATCTGCAAAGCCTTTGGAAACAAGAAATAGAACTTGTTTTTAAAGGTTTTTTTTTGGAAATGCTTGCTTTTTTTTTATTTTGTGTTAAAATCTAATTTTAAGAATGCTTTCCTGTGTGCCGTTTTTAGCAATAAGGCAGCAGAAGCAATAATGAAATC
>Ga0307988_1001134_pt1 | contig 15937 bp, 18 predicted proteins | sample EllFjometagen183_FD_203166 | JGI IMG/M metagenome (GOLD analysis project Ga0307988, IMG submission 203166) | Marine microbial communities from Ellis Fjord, Antarctic Ocean - #183 | ecosystem: Environmental > Aquatic > Marine > Unclassified | place: Southern Ocean | collected 2014-10-08 | reverse complement strand
TAATCATGTTACCATTAACTCCGACGATTCTGCCAGTATTACTATCCTGCATGCTGGTGAATCTCCCTTTTTATATTAATTTATTGTTCATTATCATTATTGATTTGTCCGAGCATCGTATCAAGATTTTTCTCACCTTGTTCCACTTGACGCTCGTTCCATTTATCTAAAAGTAATAATTTCAGCTTATATATACATAATTTATCAAAATCAAAATGGTGCCCTGACTCAAAATCATCAAGAGCGTTCCAACGCATTTGATCAAAATATTTTTCTCGTTCCAAAGGATTTTTCAGGCCGAAAGCCTCTTGTATCCCAGTATCAATATCACAAAAACAGGATTTTTCATCCTGTAAATAGCTGTGAATATCTTTGCCATGCGGCGCACGGTGCGACGCTATACGGTTACGCAGATAAACTTCCCATTGGCGCCAGCTTTCTGCCGCGCTGTTTTTAGAAAAAGTCTGCTCCGCCTCGGGGACTAAGCTAATTTTATTAAGAACTACCAAATCACTTTCGCTTATTTTATCCGCGCAAGTTTCATTGAATTCTTCAACACTTAATATAGCCGTCTCGTCAAACATCAACATTGGCAGTGAACTTATTAGATAATAATATCCAGCCATTATTTTTATTCTCCGGCGGGTTCGAGTAATTCTGCCAGTTTGGGACTCACATAAGCGCAAACTAGGTCTGTAATTGCGTCGTCGGTAAAATCAAAGAAGACATCGCTTCCTTTGAAACCAATTTTTAAACCGCCGCCAATATCACTTTCTCCAAAAACTTCTGGAGTTTCAGCAAAGGTTTTTGCCAAGCTACCACGTAGTAGTACAATTAATTTTTCGCAGTCTTTGTTAGCTACTAAAAGTTCGAGTGTCAAATCAGTATCGGAATCTTTTTTGCTGTAAGCCGCTGCCATATCTTTAATGAGTTCACCCATAAATTCTGGAGTCATGCTTTCGGAGCTAAGATCGTGGACAATATTTTCCAGGCGGTTTTGTAGTTCGCCTTTAAGTTTAAGCATAATGTCGCGAGAAGCTTGCTTGACCGCTGTTTCAGCGCGTTTTTCCAAACTTTTTGCATCTTCTTCTGCTTTTTTTAAAGTTGACTCAGCATCGCTATTTGCTTTGTCGATAATTTTTTGAGCTTCTTTTTTAGCGTCATCAAGAATTTTCTGCTTCTCGACTTCAGCTTTGTCAAGCCCTTCTGTTTTAATCTTTTCAAGTAAACCTTGTAGTTTTTCAGACACAGTAACACCCCTGCTAAATATGATAATTAATAGATTTTTTTATGAACACATTAATCTATACCAATTTTACACTTTTTCAACTTAAAACACTATTTTTTTACGCGGAACAATCAGCTGTCTCCGAAAAGGTCCGGCGCAAATTTCGAGGGCTTATCATCGTCTTCTTTTTTGGCTTTCGGAGAGGGCGCTGGGCTTGACGTAAATAAATCACTACTGCTACTTCCTTCCGGCAGTTCTCTTAGAATACTATTTAATTCCATGTCTTCACAAATTGTTCTGATTTTATCCCAGTCCGGTTCTTTACGACTTAAAGTATCCAAACCACCCCAAGGCTTGTCTGGAACATCTATTTTTAAAGTTATCAGCTTGATATTTTTTTCCAGCAATTCAACATTATCTTCTATTTTCTGACGTATTTTTGGATTGTCAATTACTTCGGGATTTGCAAGCATATTCGCAATAGAACCATGCTCGTTAATAAGTTTAGACGCAGTTTTAGGTCCTACTCCTTGCAAGCCGGGAATATTATCGGAGCTATCGCCAATGAGAGCTAAATAATCAACCATTTGTTCAGGCGTAACATTGAATTTATCAATGGCTTCCTGTCGTCCACGAAGCGTGAAGCCGCCACCTTTAAAGGCAGGATAAAGCATTTCAACACGTTCACTGATAATCTGTGCGAGGTCTTTATCCGCGCTAATAAATTTAATTGTTTTATCATCAAATTCAGCTGCAATCGCGGCGAGTAGATCGTCGGCTTCGTAACCTTCCAGCACGACCATCGGCCAGCCAAAAGCTCTAGCGAGTTCTTCAAGTACGGGGATTTGTTCACGCAGTTCATCAGGCATTGGTGAGCGGTTACCTTTGTAATCGGGGGCGAGTTCTAGGCGGAATGCCGGTCTCCCGCAATCCAAAATAAAAGCTCCGTAGACGGTCGGATAATCTTTATGTATTTTCATCATCAGTTTAGTAAAAGCAAAAATCGCGTTAGTTGCCTGACCTTTGGAGTTAGACAAAGCGCGAATAGCGTAAAAGCAGCGATATATCTGTGAGTAAGCATCTATCAATAAAATATCTGTCTCAGGCATAATGACCTCTGTGAGTTTGAGTAAAATAGTATCTCTTATATTGACAGCGATATAGATTTTTTCAAATATTTTTAGCTTAAAAAAGAAAAAAGAAAATAAAAAAAGGCGGATGTAACGCCTCGCCGATCCAACAGGCGAAACTGTTGGTCGTCCAAAGGACGAAACTTAAGCCCTCCGTAGCTTCAGATACGGAAGGCGCAAATTAAAAACACCGCTCTCGAACAGCGAGGCTTTAAAAAATAAGCTTGCGGATTTTTTAAAGATGCGCTATTTTAGAGAGGAATGGGTCTGATGCGTCATCCTTCGCTGAAGCTGTGGATGACTTAATTTCGCCATTGAAGATGGCGAGCAGCGCTTTCACCCGCTGCACCAGCGACCAGATTAAGTCTGGACTAGATTATTAAAAGATTTTTTGAGTAAAGGATAAGGAGTTGGCATCTGTATATTCTCTGTCTCTGGATGCTGTTTTTTAAACCATGTTATTTGTCTACGAGCTAATTGCCAGGTATTGGTAACTATGCGTTCACGCATAGTTGAATAATCATTTTTTTTGTCTAGGTATTCGCCTATGACTTTATAACCTAGAACTTGATGCGCGGTCGGAGTATTTAAAATGCCTGCCGCAATCGCAGCTTCGGCTTCTTCAACCCAACCAGCATCTAACATTATTTGCGTGCGCTCGGCGATGCGTTTTTTTAATTCTTCTCTGTCCCAACAAAGATTCCAGGAAATCAAGGGATAACGTAATTCTGGCTTGTTTAAAGTTTGTAATTCGGTGATGGATTTACACGTCAAAGTGAATACTTCCAAGGCGCGGATTAATTTGCGGCGGTGCATGTGCCAGCGTTCAAAATCTGCCGGATCTTTGACTTGCATTAGTTCCTTGAGTTTTTCGTAGCCCACCGGATTGTCGTATTCGGCATCAAGTTCAGCACGGAGTTTTTCGTCTCCGGGTAGAGTATCCAGACCATAAAGCAAGGCACGAATATAAAATCCGCTACCACCAGCGATAATCGGTAGTTTACCGCGCGAATGAATATCTTTGATTGCTGCTTCGGCTAATTCAACAAAACGATAAACGTCAAGTTTTTGTTCGGTTTCATATAAATTTATCAGGTGATGCGGTATTTTTTGGAGTTCTTCTACAGTCGGTTTAGCGGTGCCGATGTCAAGACCTTTGTATATCTGCATTGAGTCAGCGGAGATTATTTCACCATTGAAATCAGCCGCAAGCTGAAGAGCCAGAGAAGTTTTACCGCTGGCGGTCGGTCCCATGATTACAGCTATTTTCTTTGAAGCAAGCACTTTTACTCACCCACTATTTCCTGTTTTTTTTGTTTGGATGCACGAAAGATGTTTGAGAGGAAGAAAATACACACACCAACACAGATTGCGCTGTCAGCTACATTGAATACTGGCGGCCAGTGATAATTAGCGATATGAAGATCGAGAAAGTCAATTACTTCGCCACGCCATATACGGTCTATTGAATTTCCAATAATGCCGCTGACAATCATTGCTAATGCTAAATATCTTTCGTTAAAGCCTTCAGTCAGCCAGCGCATAAAGAATATAGTCGCGATCATCACAAATGCCGCAATCGATAAGAGTAGCCAGCCGTAGCCGCTGAGAATGCCCCATGCTGCGCCTTTATTGGTAACATAGGTCAATGAAAAGAAATTATCTACAACGAGGAGGCTTTCGCCGAGAGTGAAGTTATGATCGATGAGAACTTTTGTTATTTGGTCAATGAGTAACAGCAGCCCCGCAATAATTACTGAAAAAACAATAATTTTGCGTTCAGAACTGCTGTGTGGATCTGACTTAGCAAATAATTTAATCAAGACTTGGATTGTTTCCGTTATTTTTTTCTCTTATAGATTTGCACTTTGTGCAATAAAGGGCATAAGGTTTTACTTCCAGGCGACCATGAGGGATTGAATCTTCGCAATCAACACATTTACCGTAATCACCTTCCATGAGACGTTTTATAGCATCTTCAATCAGTTCAACAACATTACCATCTTCAGTAAGCATTTGTAATTCAACATCACGTCTGAAATTTTCACCACCGTAATCGGCCATATGAGTAACGGCGCCATGCTTGGAGTTAGTGCTATCCAAAGCGACTGACGCATGCTGATTCATTTGTTTTGTAACAATTTCTCTGGCAATCATTAAAGAATCAAAATATTTTTGATTTTTCTTTGATAAATCTTTTGCATTCGAACCCGGCATAAAGCTTCTCCTGTTACTACAGGTTAAAGTTGATAAAGCAAAATACTAAGTGCCGAATATAACATTATTATGCAAAAAAGCAAGTGCTTAAAGTTGCTATATCCTAAAATAATACTAATGTTAAGATGTAATAAACAAATTAACAATTAACTGGTTATATATATACATGGATTTTAAACTTATAGATTTACACACTCACAGTAATTATTCTGATGGCACTGAAACCCCCGAAGAGTTATTAAAACAAGGAAGAGAAATTGATTTAAAAGCTTTGGCTTTAACTGACCACGATACAGTCGCCGGAATTCCTGAGTTTTTGGAAGCTGGAAAGAAACATACTAATCTGCTCGCTATAGCCGGAGTTGAAATATCGACAATCTACTTTAATCGTGAAATTCACATGCTTGGTCTTTTTCTGGATCACACTTGCGTTGAGCTTCTGGATTTTTTAAAAGATATTCAGGGCAAACGCCGTTTACGCAACGAGCTTATGGCTCAAAAACTGACATCTCTCGGCTATGATATAGACATCGAAGAAATCAGAGCAAAAAACAATGGACAGATTGTCGGACGTCCGCATTTCGCCGATTATCTACTGAAAAATTATGAATTTGAAGATTTTCAAGATATCTTTGACAAGCTGCTGAAACGAGGCGCTTCAGCATTTGTGCCACGTTCATTACCTTCTCCTTTTGAAGCTATAGAAATAATTCACAAGGCTGGCGGCATTGCAGTTTGGGCGCATCCAATCTACCGCAAGAGCAAAGAGCGTTCATGGTGTCGAAAAATCCTTAAAGACCTCGTTCCTGCCGGATTGGATGCTATTGAGGCATATTATACTCAGTTCAACGAGCAACAGACTCAAATCATCAAGGATCTGGCAAGAGAGTTTGATATTGCTCTTGCGGGGGGCAGTGATTATCACGGCAGTCATCATCCCGGGATATATTTAGGCACCGGCTATGGTGAACTCAAAGTTCCAGCGGATCTCCTGCCGGAACTTCAAAGCCGCATCAAGTAAGTATTAAGAACTTCATTTCAAGTTTAATACATCCTGCATGTTGTATAATCCAGCTTCTACGTTAGCCAGAAAACGTACTGCTCTCAATGCACCCTTGGCAAAAGTATCACGAGTGGAAGCTTTATGAGTCAATTCTATGCGTTCACCGCCGGTCGCAAAAATCACAGTGTGATCACCGACTACATCTCCACCGCGAAGCGAGTGCATACCAATTTCTTTTTTAGTGCGGTTGCCAACCATACCTTCACGACCATGACGGACATCGTTTTCGTAGGATAAGCCACGCGCTTCACAAGCGACTTCGGCTAAAGTTACAGCTGTACCGCTAGGAGCATCTTTTTTCTGGTTGTGATGCATTTCGACAATCTCTATATCGTAATCTTCATCCAGTATTGATGAGACTTCTTTGCACAAATGGAAAAGCAGGTTAACTCCGACACTCATATTTGAGGCAAAAACTATTTTTCCTCCGGCATTCGCGAGTTTTTGTAATTCTTCTTTACCTTCAGCACCCAGAGCTGTTGTACCAATAACAACCGCAGCTCCTTTAGCAACTGCCGCACGGGTATTTTCGATAACATTCCCTGTGCTGAAATCAATAATCGCGTCAGCGTCTTTGATTGCCTTCGCGAGGTCATCAGTGATAGCGACACCACATTCTCCAACTCCGGCTAGAATTCCGGCATCCTGCCCGATGAAAGGCACGCCCGGAGCATCCAATGCGCCTGCTAAGTTTAAATCATTTGATTCGATGATGTTGCTGACTAAACGACGACCCATTCTGCCGCCCGCTCCAATAACTGTTACTTTTATCATGATAATATTTCCTTTATTATATTCCTGTTACTTTTTCTTGTTTACTTTTTGCTGTCCACATGATCTCAGGCTTAAGCCCTAGTGGAAAAACTTTTACATTACGATAACGATTGCTTTGCGCAATCAGATTATAATTTGCAAATAAAAATGTATATGGCTGTTCCTCGTGTAATATTTTCTGAAATTTATGACACAGCTTAGCACGTTTTTTATTGTCAAAAGTTCTCCTTATCTCGGCAATCAGTTGATCTGCTTCAGCGTTTTTGAAACTTATATGATTGCTTGAATGTTTCTTGTCGGCTTGGCTTGAATGCCAAACCTGGTAAGGATCAGCTTCATACCCCGTAGTCCATCCCAAAAAGCACACATCAAAGTTTTTTTGATTCAGGCGCTGTATATAAACAGCCCATTCAAAAACTTGAATATTCACTTCAATTCCAGCTTTTGCCATATCCTCTTTAATCAGAGGAATAATTTTCTTTTGTGTCTGAGAACTGGCTATTTGCATAAAAGTAAAACTCAATTTTTTGCCGTTTTTATCTAGAATTCCATCTCCATCATTATCTTTCCAGCCAGCTTTAGATAATATCTTTTTTGCTTTTTCAATATCAAAAGCATAAGGCTTGATTGACTTATCATAGGCCGGACTTTTATAGAAAAACGGACCAGTAACGATTACCCCTAAATTATGATATATTTTTTTCAAAATTCTTTTGCGGTCAACCAAATGAGTCAAAGCACGACGAAGCATTTTATCTTGAAAAAGAGGATTCTTTAAGTTATAACCGATATAGGAATAGCCACGTCCAAGATATTTAAGTTTTTTGAGTTTACCGTCATTGAACGCAGGAATATTTGTTCGTTTAACCCATTGTTCCGCGTTCAGTCCTAGCTGGTCAAGTTTACCGGAAGTCAAGGACTGAAAACGAGTGTTCGGGTGTTTGATTATTTTATAGACACGATATTTTAGTGGCGGCATAATTCCATATTTCTTGCCGAAATACTTTTCAAAACGAACAAATACGACCCGTCGATTTTTATCCCAGCGTAGGAAACGATAAGGACCACAACCAACAATCATGCGATTGCGTTTATGATCATCATTAAATTTTTTGGGGTCAAATTCCCCCTGATAAGCATGATATAAATGCCGTGGCAGAGGGGTCATGGTAAGCGTTAGATTTCTTGACTGGAAATAACGTGTTTTCCAAGTAACAATGAATTCATATTTATTAACAATTTCCAAACTCTCAATATCTTTATAGTAAACTCGCAATGGACCACAGTTGGTTTTCGAATTTCTGATTACATCCAGATAAAATTTAAAATCTTCCGCGGTAACTTCTTTGTCTTTCCATTTTTTACCGTTGACCGGATCAGTGAAATCATGCCATAAGATACCTTTTTTCAGCTTGATTGTGTAGATGAGCTTATCTTCAGAAATAGTCCAGCTTTTCGCCATTAAAGGTTCAAATTTTTCAGGGTCTTCAAGATTACGCGTAGCCAGCGATGATGAACATAAAGAATTAAAAGTAGATGCTGTCGCCTCATTATTAATTAATACATTCATATTCGGAGTGTCAGAACTAATCGCACTGACAAGGCGCCCGCCGCTTGTTGCTTTTGGATCAAAATATTGAAGATTTGCTATTTTACCGGATATTTCAAGACTTTTTACTGTATCATTTTGGATAACTTTAACAGGTCTTGAAGCAATAGTTTCTTCAAGCTGATCGAATCTTTTCAAAATATCTTGATTGCTTTTCTGGACACGGTCAACCGCATCAATTAAGGTGATTCCTAAAAAAATCAGCGCGATAGTCGCTACTGTTAAAATAAAATTAAGATATAGATTTTTGTTCATGATTGACCTCTGCTTGTATGCAGTTAATATAGCACGTAAAAATACTTAAAAAAGTGAAATTAATTGTTTCATAAGCTGTTCACGTCCGACCGGAGTGTAGATATCAGCTGAAAATGTTTTAGATAAGGTTTTCTGATTCGAATGATAAAAGAATGAAATCGCCATGAGATTGAAGATATAAGCGGTGAAGTCTATATCTTTTTTTACAAATCCTTTGTTTTGAGCCAACACAAATGATTCTTCAATAGCTTTGTCCTGATCTGTCAGAATATCCAGAAGGGAATCAGTTGAGACATCTTGATTAAGGTTTGTCCATGCGAGCATCCGCCAGAAATAAGGGTATTTATTGTGAAGTCCCATAAAATCATTGAGCAGCATCGAAGTAAGTTTTTTCGGTTCCAGAAGAGCTTTGGCGCAAGTTCTTTCTGAAAACAACGATACCTCTTCGAAAACATGTGCTAATGCAGCCTCAAAAAGACCAGTTTTATTGCCGTAGTAAGCATAAATACGTTGTTTATTGACTTCAGCTTCCGCGGCAACTACGTCAACTCGTGAACCATGAAAACCTCGTTCAGAAAAAATTTTGATCGCGGTCTTTAAGATTTTTGCTTTAGTTATTTTGGCTCGTTCTTGCATCTCCAATCCCCATTAAGTTGATAATATCTATTTTGAAACAATACAATATATATGATTTTTTTCAAGACATAGTTGACAAAGATTTAAAGCTTAAGAACTATTAGTTTAATAAAAGGATGTCATAATGCCAAAAATATTTATAATGCCAGGCGCAAAAGCTAAGCCGCTTAATTCGGCAGAACAGATTCATTTAGTAAGACAAATTCGGCTTAAAGTCCAAAATGCGCTTAGCCAAGAAAATTTTCACGGAAACTCAGCTTTGAAGTTAAACTTAAATACAAATATGTCAATCTCTAATCTATTGGAAGATATTTCACAGAACATATCGAAGATGGATCAAAACCTTTACAGCACTAAAGCCAATATGGAAGAAATTCTGCGAACAAATCCAAGTGAAAATGAATTCGTTTCTCTGAATTGATTATTTCATCAATCCCCTAAGCACTACCGATGCGCAAGAACACCCGAATACTGCCGGCATATAAGAAATTGTACCAACAATTGAGCCGGGCTTGTCATCTTCTTCTTCGCAGGAATAAACCGCGTGTTCGGGGATTTTTTCTGTAGAAAAAACTGCTTGAAATCCTTTAAAAATATTCTGACGGTGAAGGCGTTTACGAATAACTTTCGCCAGGCGACATTGATAGGTCTTGGAAATATCACTTATTTCTACTTTTGTCGGATCGAGTTTGCCACCTGCTCCCATCGAACTTACCAAAGGATAATTCAGTTCAACGCATTTGGCTATAAGTCCGACTTTAGCTGAGAGAGTATCAATGGCATCAACAACATAATCAAAACCCGGAGCAAGTACTTCTTCGGTTACTTCGTCTTTAAGAAAACGATGTATTGGGATAATTTCAGCATCAGGATTAATATCACGGAGCCGTACCGCTACTAGTTCGACTTTGCTTTGTCCTTCAGTACTGGATAAGGCGGGAAGCTGGCGATTGCGATTGGTGGGATCTATGACATCGCCGTCAGCAATTGTAATTTTTCCGACGCCAGCACGACAAATGAGCTCGGCGGAATAAGCTCCCACGCCGCCAACCCCGACAACTAAAACACTTGCTTGTTTTAAACGCTCTATATTTTCCGGTTTCAACAATAAGGCACTGCGCTGCTGCCAAAGTGGAACATTATCAAATTTAAACATTTTTTAATCCTGAAACAATGAAACAAAATTCTTTTTCATAAGCTCCGCAAGTTCCTCGATATCTATTTCAAATACTTGCGCGGCTCGCTTATAAACCTCTTCTATACTAAGGGTATAATCATCAGTTTCAAGGCAAATTTGATTTAAATACTCGGGTTTTTTACGAATATATTCACAGAGGTCATCACGCTTTAAGGAGAGAGACCCAAAGGATACGTAAAAACCGTCTTGTAAAAGTTGTTCCAAAATATTAATTTTGCTATTATAGCCATGAACAAGCATTTTTATATCAGGTGCATATTGTTTTTTTATGGAAATCAATTCCGGATAACAGCGAACACAATGTATAATCATCGGTTTATTCAAGTCTCGCGCCAGTTTGATGCTTTCGGCAAAGTATGCTTTTTGGATCTTAACATCTGGTCCCCACAGGCCATCCAAGCCACTTTCGCCAATGGCGATGACTTTTGGAAGCTTAAGAGCTTTTTTTAACATTCTACGATCTTGTTCAAGATTGTCAAGGTTTGCCGGAAGCCGCCAAGGATGTAAGCCAATACTAAAAAACTTATGTTCAAGATTTGCCAAAGCCAGATTCTCTAAATCTGCAAGTTCAACAGAAATAACATTTAATGTTTTCGCTGAAAAAACTTCTTTGTGTGTATGAAAATCAATAAATTTAATTTTCGATAATTTAAGAATTGATGATTTCATGTAGTTTCCTGCTTAAAATATTAATAGAATAAGGTTTTTTCATAAATCCATTAGCTCCCGCATCCATAGTCTTACGAACACGTTGATCGTTAGTGAAACCAGTCGCTACAAGGACTTTTACTTGTGAATCAATTTTCTTCAAACGTTTATATGCTTCATCACCAGTCATTACCGGCATAGCCATATCCAGAATTATCGCCCTGATCTCTTCCTGATGCTCTTTAAATACTCTAATACCTTCTTCTCCGTTATTAGCAGTAAGGACACTATAACCCAGAAGCTCAAGCATTTTTGTAGCAGTAATACGGATTACCGGTTCGTCATCAATAATAAGAATCCAACCGCTGCCAAGATACAGATCTTGCACGTCTGAGCTAAAGTCTGGTTCAGACTCTTCAGGGAGCAGCTCCGGCAGATAAATAGTAAAAGTACTGCCTTTACCCAGTTCAGATTTGGCTTCAACAAAGCCTTTGTGCAAGTCAATGATATTATAAACCATGGCCAAGCCGAGACCTGTCCCTTTGCTTTTGATCTTGGTAGTAAAGAATGGGTCAAATATTTTCTGCATATCTTCTGGTTTTATTCCTACACCTGAATCTTTAATAACAATTTCCCAGTATGGATCTTCTTCAGAAGCTGTTGGGAATTGCGCTTTTTTGAGATTAATTTGATTGATTTCTATCTCAATATCTCCGCCAACCAGATCTTCATTCTCATGCATAACTGTCATTGAATGCTCTGCATTGATAAGCAGGTTCAATAAAACTTGTTCCATTTGAATCTGATCTGCCTTGACCTTTATTTCTTTAGATGGTTTTTTAAATTTTATATTGACGCTTTTATCAAAAGTACCATTACATATCTTCAAAACATGCTCAAGAGCTTGAGTCATATCAAACTTTTTAAGTGTGAGGCGGCTTTTGCGTGATAAAGCAAGTAATTGCTCAACCATACCGGCGGCGCGAGAGACGGACTCTTCGGCTAAGCCAAGGAATTCATTCACTTCGTCAATATCCTCAGGAGAATTATTCAGATAATATTTAATCATTGACAATGAGCCTTTGATACCGCCCAGAACATTGTTGAAGTCATGCGCGAGACCGCCGGTAAGAGTTCCAACAGTTTCCATTTTCTGTGCTTGAAACAAAAGTTCGTTTTTACGTTCGAGTTCAGTTACATCTTCAAGGATGATTACAGCTCCTTTATCGTCTTTGTGGTGGAGCGGATTGATGGAAATATTAAATACATAAGAGTGTTTGTGCCAAGAAATATTTTCACGATATTTTTCGTGCGAGACTCCTGAGATAATTGCTTCCTTTACTTCTTTCTGGTAATTTTGCAGAAAGAGAGCGACATCCCAAAGTTTGATTCCGATAGCGAATTCATTCTTAATGCCAGTAAATTCTTCAATCGCCTGATTCCATTGAGTGATTTTTCCGTCTTCATCAACTCCAACCAGCAATAAGTGAATTGAGTTAAACAATCGAGTTAGGTAATTTCTGGTAGTACGCAAGCGTTTTTCAGCTTCCTTTATTTCCGTTAAGTCATTGAAGATCAAAATAGTTTGGTTTTCTACCTGTTTATGCCTAACTTCTAGCTCAAGAAGATGTTCTCCTTTGCAGCGGACACGAACGAGTTCTGAACCAGAAGCTGTCGATTCAAGAATTTTATTCCATATTTTTCGATTTTCTTCCACGGAAACATCTGGCGGAGTGCTGAGTTTAAACCAGTCTTCAAAAGTTTCAAGATCAGTCTCAACGTAACCAAATACACGTGTGAACATATTGTTAATAGAGTAAGCAAGGTTTTTATGAAGAATCGCGATTGGCAGAGGAGTATTTTCAATAAGCTCACGGATTTCATGTTCTTTCTCTCGGCGCTCTTTGATTTCCAACTGTAATTTGCTCATGGTTTCCTGAATACGATGAGCCATTTCATCAAAAGCTTTACTTAAAAAACCAATTTCATCATTTGGAAATTTTCTTTTTTTATTGAGTACCGGAAATACTCCGGCAGCCATGTTGGAGGCGCTCAAAACCAGACGATTCAAAGGAGACAATGATGTATAAATCAGCCAGGAAAGAACGGCGGCGGACGCTACCATACAGCATACTACCGAGAAAAGTTGACGAGAATACCATTGGGTGTTGACTCCGTAAAGCTGCGCGTTTACGGGATATGAATAACAAAGCAACCAATTCCAATTTGCTTTTTTGAAGGGGACATAAAGTATGATCCGTTCATAGCCGCTAATATTCGAATAAGCGCTTTGCGGCTTAAATTTTTCTTTTTCAACTGCTTCAACATTGGGCTTATCCGGCGCAAAAATATTATTCACGGATATAGAGTTCCATGGAAAATGACTGCGCGGATAAGTTCGCGGCTTCATACGAAAATGTCTGTTACTGTCTATAATCAGGGGAAAACTATAACCTTTATCTGATGAGTAGCTGAAAGTTGATTCAAGCTTTTTGAGAGCTGCTCTTTTTGCTCTGGCAATATTTTTATTGGGATCCTTAAGCAATCTGGAATATTCTTCATCGACAATCTTTAGCATTTCCTGAAGACGTGACTGACTGACTTCGGCATTAAGTTTTGCAACCTCTTCTTGATAAGCTTGAGTACTGATCCATAGGAGAGCATAGGAAAATGCCGCCAGTGTGATCACGAAAAAACCAGTGAGCTTAGTTTGTATTCTCATCCTTCAAGTTCCCCCGGGTTTAATTTCACTAAACAGCAGATGCACTATATAATAAATATATAGCCGTTTCAGCCATTTGTAAAATTTTTTTGCGAAAACTAAGCAAAAAAGAGCAATTTATCTATTTAGGGGCCAAAAAAAACACCCGGCTTTTATGCTGGGTGCTTTATATAATGATGTTCTAGTCAGTAATTACTTACCGCTTATAACACCATGGATTCTGAATACACGAGTAACAGAAAACTCGCCAAGTTTGTGACCAACCATATTTTCAGTCACGAAAACTGTATTAAAAGATTTGCCATTGTGTACGTTGAATGTGTGTCCAACAAAATCTGGAATAATCATTGAACGACGGGACCAAGTCTGAATAGGAAGCTTTTTACTGCTTGCATTCATTCTTTCGACCTTCTTGAGCAAGTGACCATCCACGAAAGGACCTTTTCTAACTGATCTAGACATTATTTTTTCCTCCGTTCGAGAATGAATTTACTTGAAGCCTTACGCTTGTTACGAGTTTTCTTACCTTTGGACAGCTGACCCCACGGAGATTGCGGATGTCCTCCACCACTGGTTTTACCTTCACCACCACCCATCGGATGGTCAACAGGGTTCATCGCAACACCACGAACGTGTGGGCGTTTGCCTAAGTAACGTTTTTTACCAGCTTTACCCAGTTTGATTTTAGAATGATCTAAATTACCAACCTGACCAATTGTAGCGCGACATTCGATGTTGATCAAGCGAACTTCACCAGAAGGCAGTTTTACTTGAGCATATTTCTCATCACGACCACGGAGCACACCAACTTGACCAGCAGAACGAACTAATTTCGCACCATGACCAGCTTGCATTTCAATATTATGAATGCTCAAACCAACTGGAATATCTTTCAGACGTAAGCAGTTACCACTTTTTGGTTCAGCTTTCGCGCCGTTTGATACTGTAGCGCCAACGGTTAATCCCATAGGTGCCAAGATATAACGTTTTTCGCCATCAGCGTATGCCAACAAAGCGATATTCGCTGTACGGTTTGGATCATATTCAATACTTACAACTTTTGCAGGAATACCATCTTTGTCGCGTTTGAAATCAATCGCGCGCAGACGACGTTTGTTACCACCGCCACGAAAACGTGTTGTGATACGTCCTAAGTTGTTACGTCCACCAGTGGACTTTTTGCCTTTAGTCAAGCTCTTTAGAGGAGCATCAACTGTAATTTCGGCATAATCCGAAACAGTCATATTACGTCTGCTCGGAGTTATTGGATTATAACTTTTTATAGCCATATTGTTACCTCAAATTCCTCGATTAAAATAAGTCAATGCTACCTTCAGCAAGAGTTACAACAGCTTTTTTCCAATTTGCGCGGCGACCAACTACTGCAGATCTTCCGGCACGTTTAGGTTTGCCATTATAGTTCATCACGTTGACGGCCTTAACTTTTACATCGAAAAGTTCTTCAACAGCCCGTCCTATCTCAATTTTTTCCGCTTTGCGATCAACTTTGAAAACATATTTACTTTGAGCTGCAAGATCATTGTTTTTTTCTGTGATCAGAGGGGAAATAATTATTTTATATGCATTCTTCATTGTAATTCTCCTTAAACCATTCTCTTGATAAGAATATCAAGTGAATCTTTGCTGAAAATAATTTTAGAGAAACGAAGAAGTTCATAAACATTAGCACTTGTCGCACTACGCAGAACCACGTTATCCAGATTACCTGTAGCACTTATATTGCTTTCAGTATATTCAGGAACAACGAGCAAAGCATTTTTAACAACCTGCATATCTTTCAAAAGAGCTTTCGCACTTTTAGTTTTGCCGTCAGCGAACTCAATTTTATCGAGAACGATCACGCTACCTTCTTCAACACGTTCGGAAAGAGCTCTTTTCAAAGCCAATTTACGAACTTTCTTATTAATTTTTTTGGCATAACTACGTGGATTCGGTCCAAAAATAGTACCACCGCCAGTCCATATAGGATTACGTATGCTACCGGAACGAGCACGACCAGTACCTTTCTGAGCATGTGGCTTTGCGCCACCACCACGGACATTACCGCGAGTTTTTGTACAAGCAGTACCTGCGCGTTGTTCGGCGAGGAAGCCGACTACACACTCATGAACAGCCTGAGAACCCTTTTCAAGTTCAAGGCAATTATCTGGAAGAGTGTACTCACCAACGACAGCAGCTTTGCAATCAACAATCTGTAAAGTTTTTGACATTTTTCTACCCTTCTGGATTATTTACTGTTAGTTTTTTTAATAGCTGAACGAAGAAGAACAGTTCCGCCAACAGGTCCTGGAACAGCACCTTTAACGAAGAGTATATTTTCTTCAGCCATAACACGAACGACACGGAGGTTCTGGATAGTTCTACGAACGTTACCCATTTGTCCCGGCATTTTTTTGCCTTTATCGACACGACCTGGAAATTCACATTGTCCAATAG
>Ga0307988_1001133_pt1 | contig 15939 bp, 11 predicted proteins | sample EllFjometagen183_FD_203166 | JGI IMG/M metagenome (GOLD analysis project Ga0307988, IMG submission 203166) | Marine microbial communities from Ellis Fjord, Antarctic Ocean - #183 | ecosystem: Environmental > Aquatic > Marine > Unclassified | place: Southern Ocean | collected 2014-10-08 | reverse complement strand
TACTTCTGGCAAAAAAAGAACTCTTTCTGCCCTGTGGGTGACTGTGTGGCGTACAGGTGACGATATGGGAAAAATAAAAATTAAAGAACTTTCCGTATGGAAAAAACAGATAGAAAACAAGCTTGACGCGGACAAGCAGGTCGCTGAATTATCCGTATTCTTTGGTGAAAAAGTTACCCAGATTAAAAAAGTCACACCTTATTCTAGGGATCTCGATGTAGTAAAATCTATCAAGGGATATGATTACAAGGTAGATCAAAGCGTTAACAAATTTAGAATATGGCGGCATGCGGCAGATAAGATATGTTTGTTTAGCGGACCGAGGACAACAATTCCGATTGAAATAACTCTCCCGGCGGGAGAAAGCGGTACTTTAAAAGTATTACTACAAGATGCGGGGCCTACCGAAGACAATATTGCTGCTCTTATTCTAACTGAAAAAGAGGCTATCAAAGTTGCAAAATTTGGCGGTGCGGGAAAATGGGTTGATCTCACTTTTACAAAAGCGGATACCGCTAAAGGTAAATTACCCCTTAGAGTCGCTTATTTAGGTGGAGCTAATGTAAATCTAAGAGCTATAAAGTTATATATAGACAAATAGGATGAAAAATGTTATTTAAAAGATTAAATTTAGCAATAATTCTAATCCTCGTGACTGTAAATGTGCATGCTCAGGACAATAGCAGCTTAATCAAGATTGGCAAGATGGATTTGACCTGGCCTCCGTTTAAAGGAAGTTCAGTTGGCAAGGGAATAATAGTTAATAATAACAAAATCAAACTGACTTCTCCAGCCAAACGCTGGAAAGGGCATTGGCATGCTGGTAATTTTCGTTTGCCGGGCAATGGTAAGATAATCCTCAGAGCTGAAATAAAGGGCGGTATTACTCCGTCCTTCGCACTTCAGATGTATGATGGCAAGTTTCTGCGAAAACCGGATTCAGTGAAGTTCGAAAACAATCAATATGAGGCGATTTGGATTCTGAAAAATTCAAAGTCTCAAATTCTCTCTTCGCTGTGGATGACATTAACTAGAGAAGATGACGCGGCAGCTTCCGCCACAATAAAGGAACTGTCCGTATGGAGAGGACTGAAAAAGAACAATCTTGATGCTGACAAAATTCTCAAGACACCACCAGTACACCGTGCGGAGCTTAAACTACATAAAGGTGCAATGACTATGTTGGTCGATGACCAGCCAATTACAGGTCAGAGCTGGGCGGCATTAGTTTATTGGCGTGTAAAAGATAATTATCTAAAAAAAGTGCTGCCTGAATTGGATTATCCAGTCACTTCAATTCCTATAACTATCGGGGAAGATCCTTTTAATAAGTTCTTCCCCTCTAGTTGGCTGGCGCCGGATGTATATGATTGGAGTTATTTAGAGACTCAGGTGCATCGAGTGCTTGCAGTCCGTCCCAAGACGAAAATCGTATTGATGCTGGTACTTAATGGCGCCGTATGGTGGAACGAGGCAAACCCTGAATCTGCCAATTTTGAAGTAGATGCCGCTCACGCTAAATTTACAGGAGTCTTGGAATCTAAAGGGATACCTGACTACCTCTCACCTAAGTGGCGAACTGACATACGTGAAGCACTTAGGCAATTAGTGGCACATGTCCAAAGCTCTGATTGGGGCGAAGCGGTGATTGCTTACGAATTAAAGAATGGTCACACTATGGACTGTAATTTTGTCGTACCACATAGCAATCCTCGAGCGATTAAGGATTTTCGCGCTGTACTAAAAGAGAAATACCAGAGCGATGCGGCCTTACAAAAGGCCTGGAAAGATCCGAGAGTCACCCTCAATTCTGCATTGCCCTGGACTGCAAAGTTTCCCGATGGTCTTATTCTAGAACCGGCAAAATATCAGCATTTCATTGATACCAAAGAATTTATAAGTGAGCAATACCGGTCGGTATTTTCTGATGTGGCGAAAATTATAAAAGAAGCTACTCATGGTCGTGCGATAGTCGGTGCACGTACTGGCGACTTCCACGGTAACAGTAACTGGAAAAACGAATGGTTCAGTATGGAAGATACCGGTTGGTTGCCTCCATTGCTCAATGATCCAAATTTTGACTATTTTGATGTACAAGAACCCTATCCCGGACGTCAACTCGGGGATGGAGCTGGTGTCCCAATAATTCCGCCATTTGCACTGCAACAGTATGGGAAAACAGTTGTTATCCAGAATGATGTCAGGACGCATCTTTCTAAACCAAATGCAGGTTACGGCAGGACGCCGGATCTGGCAACAACGATTCAACTCCAGCGCCGAGTTTTTGTCAACTCTTTGACCTACAATACAATTACCTATCTGTATCAGTTGGCTTTTGGTTACTACGATACAGATTTACTGACAGAGTATCGGAAGCAGGAAATGATTAAGCGCAAAGCCACCACACTAGATCGCTCTTCGGTGGCTCAGGTTGCCATAGTATTAGATCCGAGAATGCGGCTCTACATGGGGTCAGATCCCAAGCACAATGAGCCCACCGGCTATACTGCACTCTTAGATTACACGAAGCACGTCTGGCAACGCGGCGGAGCACCTTTTGACATGATCTTTCTTGATCAGATCAAAACACTGCCCCCTTATCGTGTCTATGTTTTTTGCAACACCTGGCGCTACACGCCAAAACAAATTAAGATGATTCGGAAGAAAGTGTTGACCAAGGGGCAATGCGCAGTATTTCTTTGGGCAGATGGACTTATTTCAGACGATGGATCTTTCTCGACTAAGACAATAAGAGAATTGACCGGTATGAAGATTCAATTGTCGCGAAAGTCCATGAATTGGAAGATGACCTCGACCAAGGGGATTAAGTTAGGGACTTTGTCGCCAGCTAATTATGGCAAGTCTGCGAAGGGAGCTGGCGAATGGGAATTTGAACCTTCATTTCGGATCGAATCAGGAAAGGGAATCGTGCCGCTGGCCCATCGCGCCGATGGCTCAATTGCTGCCGCAATGCGCCGTGGAGCTAATTACACTGTAATTTACTCCGTTTCAGGGAATTTGACACCACCAATTTTCAAACTGGCACTAAGGAATGCTAAAGCGTTCAGCTACACAGATTCATCTGCATTGCTGATGATGAATCACTCATATTTGGCGTTTCATACGGACAAGAATGAAACCATTACGCTGAAGCTTCCTACTGCACAACGCTTGGAGAATCTCTTCACCGGTGAGGTGTTTGCCAAAAACACAGTATTCGAAATCCCAGTACGAAAAAACCATACTTATCTATTTGAACGCTATAAGGAATGAATATGGAAAAGATATCAGCAATCCGAGAACGATGTCTGAATAGGGCAAGAATAGACACACATGCACACTTGAGTGAATCATATTGCACATTGGAAGAACAAGCAAAACAGTATGATAGCTTTGTAACTACACAACCCTTAATAGATTCGAGAGCCGCGGCTGAAGGGTGTAGAAGTCTGTACGGAACTGACATTGGATCATTCCTGCGTCCTGATGTTGATAACGCGGTTTTCATAAAGTCCACTGAATTACATAAGCATGGCGCTTGGAAAGCAATTGAACATGCTCTCGATAAGGCGCATATTGACAAACAACTTGCATTTTGTACTTTTAGGGCAGACAAAACCCGACCGTTTGCTAATCAAAAGCGCCTTTCTTATCTAGCCTACATTGATGATGCTCTTAACGGTCACATGGAATATCCATGTCCTGACTTCCCAAAAAATGATGAAACATACTACATGCGATTATGCGCTTTGTTGGGACAACTGAACACGCTGGATGATTATCTTAACGAACTTGACAAAGAGATTGACACTTGGCGCTCGCATGGCGTGGTTGGCATGAAAACCGCTATTGCCTATACTAGCGGATTATCTATATCTAATCCAAGTGAGGCGATGGCGCGTGCAGCGTTCAAGCAAAAGAATGATATGTCCGAGGAAGATTTCAGAATCGTGCATGATTTTGCATTTCATCATGTTCTTCAGGCATGCCTAAGGAACAGTCTGCCGGTTGTTATTCACACCGGTTTTCAGATTTGGGGACACGCAAGTTTGGAACAGGCAAACCCGATGCTTCTCCATAACATCCTGATAGATCCCCGATACCGTGACTTGACATTCGTGTTGCTTCATGGGGGTAACCCGTATATTGGCGAAACAACTTATCTAGCCGGTATGTTTCCCAATGTCATCATTGATTTTACATGGATCAGCTGGATGTCTCCCGCGCGGTTCAAACTTGCGCTTTCTGAATGGCTGGCCACAGTGCCTCATAATAAGATGTGCTGGGGATCAGACAGTAGTACTCCAGAAAGCATTGCTGGGATCGATAGTATTGTGCGCAATCTCATTGCGGATATTTTAGAAAGCACAGTATTGGAACGGACAATAGATGAAAAATATGCGTTTGAATTCATAGATAACACATTCTATAATACGCCGAAACGGATATTTGGTTTATAACTTATATAAAAAAAGGAATACTAAACATGAATGATAATAATCGAGTTAAACTCTGCTTTTTTGACGACTTCTGGTTGAGATACAAATCAAACACAATGCGTCGCTGGTTTACGCCTCAGTATTTTTCACACTTCTGTGATCCAGCTTTTGGCGGCATCTGTGCTTGCTCGCTCATCGCGGACGAGCAAAGCGGTAAATACCGTCTTTATTACAATGGATTTGATCCTATAGTTGAAAGTAAGTGCCTCACAGCTGTAGCCGAAAGTAGCGACCTGCAGTCATTTGAACCGGTAAAAATCAGGCAAGCTAGCAGTAAATATCCGGAACACGCCATTGATATCAAGGATAGAGGCATGGATGTCTGTGAACACGGCACGAGAACATATGTTATCTACGACAAATTCGAAAGCGATCCGTCCCGTCGATACAAGCTCACGTGCTACCTGACGACGAAGGAGAACGAGCACTCGAATGAGCTTCTAGTGGCATTTTCATCTGATGGGCTGCACTGGGACCTCCAACACGACATGCTTGCAACAAGCGGTTATAATAGCGATGCGATAAATAAGCTTTTCTATAATCCGTACATTGAAGAATATACCCTGATACACCGCACTGCTTGTGGAGACAGAAGAATCGCCTTGAAAACTACTAAAGATTTCAAAAACTGGTCTCCCTCCAAAATTGTAATGCATCCAGGTGCAAGATTTAACAACGACGATTCAATTACAGAACTATACGGTATGACAGCCAGCTGGCATGACGGCATTTTCCTAGGGATAACAGTTCCGTTTCACATGAAGTTTTACGAAACGCTCTATTCGGGCATGAACGGTTACATGGAGTCAGAACTTGTCTATAGTTATAATGGTGAACACTTTATGGACACAACTGGTCGTCCTCTTGTTGAGCGCCCAAATGCGCCGTTGCAGGGCTGCGCTCAGACTGCACTTATAGATATCTGCGAAAGTTTCGACGGAACTGAATACATTCTCTCAGCTCGCGCATTCAACGTTCATCATAGCAACGCCATACCGGAAATGATTAAACTACAGGACGGTCGTGCTTTCGGAACCGCTTTCTATAAGATCCGAAAAGACGGTTTCTGCGGTCTGGAAGGCATGGGAGGGGGGTCACCCGGTATCGTCCTGACAAGGTCCATGTTGCTCTTGAAAGATGATCTGAGCTTTAATGTGAACGCAAGCTGTGGAATTGCGCGCTTTGGTATCCTGGAACAATTGGGCGAACTGTCCGAGTCGCAGTTCCCACCCAATAGCGGGCTGGATTTTTACAAAGGTTTTTCTTTTGACGACTGTGTGCCGTTTACAGCGAGTGATTCGGTAGATATCGTTCCCCAGTGGAAAGAACATAAATTGGCAGAGCTTGTGGGCAAAAAGGTATCTATTGTGGTTGAGCTAAAATGCGCAACGCTTCACGCTATATCACTCACTGCAGAGCAGGATTTTCAAACAAACTTTTAGTTAACTATATAAAATGGGTTGCTAGAGATCGGGTGTTCTTGGTCCGCGCAAAATAGAATCAAAATAGAAATTAACATAGGATGAGTTTACCATGACCAATTTCAAAGCAGCAATACTAAGCGTCGTTCTCTGCATCACAATGCTAAGCGTCGTTTCATGTACCACAATACGGTCTCATGCCGCGGACGACCTTAACCCTGTCACATTCCACAAGAGCCCACAACACGAGAAAATCACACTCGTTAAAGGTGGTAAAGCTAAGGCAGAGATTGTTGCTTCCCCCAAGAACAAGATGCTTCGCTTGGCGGTTCGGGATCTCCAGAGCCTGATAAAAGCCACCACCGGAGCAGAACTTCCGATAGTCAAGAAACGCACGGGTATTCCCGCTATAGTCATAGGTCAGAATCCTATCATCGCCAAGACGCTTCCGATTGAGGGCTTTGTAATAAAGACTGCCCCGGGCACAATCTATATAATCGGCAACGACGAAGTTGGAACAACTTGGGGCGTAAATGAATTTCTTGAGAGATTTGTAGGTGTACGCTGGTATTGGCCCGAAGAAAAAGGAAGCAAGGAGCTAATTGGAACATCTATTATTCCATCCCAAAACCTTGTGGTGAAACCAGTATGGATTACAGACCAACCTGTCTTTCGTAAACGCCATCGCTATCCGCCAAACATTCCTAGTATTAGCGCGGATCTGTCTTCCCTCAATCGTCATCTGCGTTGCTATAACTCCTGGCCCGTATTCTTGCGGGTGCATACCCCTCATGGTTGGGGCAAATTCTACAACAAATCACGTCCTGAAATATTCCAGCTGCGCTCAGATGGAGGTCGCGATTACAATATGCTGTGTTATGCCAATCCGCGTACGCTTGAAACCTATCTTGAAGAGATAAAGATTCAGCTTAAGGCGGAAAAAGACGGGACAGCTCCTAACTGGGGCCGGATGGTCGTCTATAAAAAGACGATTTCTGTATCACCGGCAGACCTGCACGTAGGGTGCCGCTGTGTGGATTGTCGTGCGCTTTGGAAGACTGATGCGGGTGACTATGGAACTGCCTCGGTCATTATGGCGCAGTTCGTTGAGAAACTTGCAAAGGAAGTAAAGAAACGCTGGCCGGATTTGACAATCCTGTACTTACCCTACTTAAATTACACCTACTTTCCCGGTAATATCTCCTTCCCTGACAATGTAGAGATACAGATTTGCGGTATGCCGGGTCTTGCCCAGTATAAGGACTCATCTATCAACAAAAATGAACAAGACAATATTGACGCTTGGTTCGCTGCAAGCGGCAGGAAGATACAGAATTGGCATTACTCCTGCTGGCCGGAAGACAGAACAAAGGCCGCGTACCTGTTTCCTAATGTGATCAAAAAACATTACCAAGAGAACAGAAATAAGACCGTAGGCACCTTTATAAACGGCACAAAGAATCACTGGCCTCGCCAACACGTCAGTTTATATGTATGGCTCAAGGTTCTCTGGAATCCAGAATTCGACGTGGACGCAGCAGTGACGCAATACACAAAACGAATGTACGGGCCGGCGGCAGCAGATATGCAAAAACTAGTCAACATGCTGATTACAGGATGGGAGAAAGACAATTGGTCGAATCATGTGTTCTCTCCAAAATCCGTTTATGAGGAGAGCTATCCAAGAAAGGATGTCATCAAGATGGAGAAGCTGCTCGAGAAGGCCTTCGCGAGCGTGAAAGGCGACAAGCTGGCTACCAAACGACTAAACTATTATGCTGGCCCTCTACGCGAATTCTTTGCGGAATCAAAACAGTATAACGACGGCACAGGAGTAACACCTTTGATTATCAAGCAGGTTGTAGAAGATCCAAAACTGGACGGAAAACTGACTGACAGTGTCTGGAAAAATGCACAAGCACTTAATTTTGTCATGGCAAAGGACAAGGCTAACCCAACGCCAAAATTCAAAACAACAGTGAGAGCAGTCTGGACACGCCGCGGCATAAGTTTTGGCTTCCATATGAACGAACCCACACCGGATAAATTAAAGCGTGATATTGGCAAAGACAGTAGAGACGCACCGCTTATTTGGTTAAACGATAACATAGAAATATTCTTAGACGTTGCAGGTCAACGTGCGAACTATTATCAGTTTATTATTACGCCGAACACAGCAATTTTAGATAGCAAAGGAAAAGATAAGTCATGGACTGCTGAGGGGCTAAAGGCGGCGGCATACACTGGAAAGGATTTTTGGAACCTCGAAGTCTTTGTTCCTATTTCTGCTTTCAAGGATGCCATTCGACCCGGCACGGGCGTTAAATGGTACGGTAATTTTGCCAGGCATCGGGTGACTGATAAGACCAGTAGTGAATACCAGCGACTCAACACAACATTCGCGAAACCAAGCGATGACCAGAATGCCTTTGTGCCAATCAAATTCATAGAGTAATAAGCTGGGAAAAATTATTTTTGAGTTTTTTTGATGAAATTTATATTTTTTGTTGCAAAAATTAAAATAATGTTGTATAATAAGTAATATAATAGTATTATATAAATTAGTTTTCAGATTGTTGCTATGCAAAAAGTTGATTTTAAAGAAAAAATTAATGGAAAGATATTATGTACGAGAACTCAGTTAGTAATTTAATTAAAAAAGAAATTATGCAGAATGCCATGTCAGGTGAAAAATATATCACTGAATCAACTTTGTGTGTCCGTACTGGGATTAGCAGAACCAAACTTCGGGAAACACTTAAAACTCTTGACAGTCATGGAATGATTGAGCGTAAACAAAAATGCGGTGTGGCTTTATGCTCTTACAGTAGAGAAGAATTAAAAGAACTTTATGAACTCAGAATATTACTTGAAAGCAGAGGGGTAAATAAAACAGTTAAAAATGCTTCTGAACAAGATTTGTTTGAACTTCAACAAATTTCAAATGAAATAGAGTTAGCTGTAAAAATGAACAACAGAATTGAAAGCGCTATTAAAGATTCTCTTTTTCATAGAAAACTCGTTCAAATATCTGGAGGTAAAACAACGCTTAGAATAGTTGATTCTTTGCGACTAATTGAAAATACGATGGACATTGCTATCGGTCGAGACATTTCGCCTGACCCATATACGCATGTTGATATGATAGAGGCAATCAGAAATAAAGATGTAAAAACATACAAAAAACTTTTAGTTAACCATATAAAATGGATTGCTAGAGAAATGTTAAAATATAGAGATAACTCCAAAAGGGTTTAATTTATGAATGTAAAAATTATGATTTTAGTGCTTGTTACTGTTTTTTCTCTGTTCCACGGCAATCTCTATGCGGAGGATGCCGAAAGCAAATATATTTTGATTGGCAAAATGGATACTAAGAAAGCTCCATTTTCAATTCAAAAAGGGAAAGCACTCAGCGGAATTGCTATAGACAAAACCGAAATACAAATAACTGCTCCTGCATCTTACTGGAAAGGGCATTGGAACGCGGGACAGTTTTTCTTACCGCAAAATGGGAAGATAGTCTTGAAAGCAGAATTTAAAAATGCAAGTGCAAGATTTGTTCTGCAGCTTTATGGTGGAAAGATAATGCCCAATCCTAATACTACTAAAGCAAAAGACGGAAAACTTACGGCGGTATGGAACATTACTCCTGACAAAAAAAGAAGATCTCTTTCTGCCCTGTGGGTAACTATGAGTCGCAAGGGTGGCACTAAAAATCACGGAACTTTCCGTATGGAAAAACGAAATAGTTATTAAAAAACAAAAGGGTTAAGCCATTTTTCATGACCCGCAATATTAACAAAAAAGGAGCTTAGAAAAATGAAAACCAAGAAGTCTAAGGGAATTCGTAGTTCATCAATTTTTACACTCATTGAATTGCTCGTCGTGATCGCTATCATAGCAATCCTCGCAGCAATGTTGCTTCCAGCGTTAAATAAGGCAAGAGAACGCGCCAAAGCAATATCATGTATTAATAATTTAAAGCAGTCTGGTCTAGCTATTTTTACCTACGCTGGCGACTATGAAGACTATATTCCGTCAACTAATACTTATAACCAAACTGAAGATCCTTTTACTACTAGTGGATTTGGCGGAGACAAAACAATTTGGGGATGGGGCCCTCTTGATAGCACTCATAGTTACACTGGTTTAGGAGTTTTAGTTCAGCATTCATATCTTCCTCCACTAAAAAGTGATGGAATGGGACCTGGCGTAATTTATTGTCCTACGGCGATAAGCAACTTTGATAAGGATCCCAAAAGCTGGAGTACTTATTTTTATGTTGGCGGTTTAAAAAATACTCCATCAGTGACTAACATGGCTGGAAGGCGAATACAAATTACTGACTCTCCAAAGTGTGCGATTCAGTTCGATGACCCATGGGCAAAACCTCATTTGGGTTTCGTCAATGTCCTTTACCTGGATGGGCACGCTGCCGCCAAAAAGCCTGATCCTACACAAATGGCTTTAGTAAATTACTGCGCTGCTATAGAAGATTAAAATAGTAACAGGCAATGATTGAGACCGCCCGGGCAATTGCCCGGGTTTGTTTTTTTCGTTCATTAACTTCATGTGACTGTTCACTTTTGAATACTTACATTTAAATAACAATATTTTTGAAAGGATTACACGAATGAAAAAAAGTTTTTTAGTTGCACTGGGCTTAAGCGTTATCGCGATAAGTACAATGGCGGCGGAGTGGCAGAATTCATTAAAACCAAAAGGTGGGAAAACACTAAATATTATATTGGCAGAAAATGGACAAGCCGTCTATAAAATTTTGCTTCCGGTTACTTCGACTCCACAAGAACGGAAAGCCGCTGAAATGATGCGAAAATATCTAACTAAAATTTCAGGTGCGGAATTTAAGCTAATAAAAGAGTCTCAGACAGCAGTTGCTGGAAAAGTGTTAAGTATTGGTCAGACTCAGCTTTATAAAAAATCTGGTGTAATTGTTGATAAGGATTTACAGGAAGTCGGTTATAGTATCGCGGCTAAAGATGGAAATCTGTTTTTTACCGGAGGCACTCGACGCGGGCCGATAAACGCGGTTATCGCATTCCTTGAAGAAGACTTGGGATGCCGTTGGTATTCCCGCTATTCAAAACCACAACTGCCAGCGGAAAAGCTTTTGACTGCAGTAGTCACTCTGCGTAGCTATGTACCAGTGTTAAAAGTTAGAGACCCATTCTACTGGGATGCTTTTAATCCTAAGTGGGCCTTAATGAACCGGACTAATCCTGCTTGGCTGGGAGGTGTGCCAAAGAACTGTGGTGGAACAATTAACTTTGCCAGGGGGTATTTCGTTCACACTTTTGCTAGCTTGCTACCAGCTAAAACTTATTTCAAGACACATCCCGAATATTTTGCTATGCAGAACGGTAAGCGGGTTCCAGATCGTAGAGGCAACCAGGCGGCTCATTTATGCTTGACCAATCCAGATATTGCTGATATTATTGCTGATAATGTTTGCAAAGTCTTGGCGAAAAATCCCAATACGGAATTAATCAGTGTTTCTCAAAATGATGGAAGAAAAGGATTTTGTCAATGCCCGAAATGTACTGCTTTGAATCAGAAAGAGGGTAGTGTCAGCGGATCATTGTTGTTCTTCATTAATAAAGTTGCCGCCAAAGTAAAAGTTAAATATCCGAAGGTGAAAATTTGCACACTGGCGTATATGGAAAGCTTTCAGCCGCCGAAAAATATAAAACCTGCTGACAATGTCATTATTAGACTTTGTACCGATACCCATATTTGGAAAAATCCTTTCTTTTACGTCACGGAAACTCCCGGATTCAGTAATGCTTTAAAGGCATGGGCTAAAACTAAAGCTGATATTACGCTTTGGGATTATACCGTCAATTTCAGCAATTATCTCAAGCCTTTTCCTAATCTGCACGTTATTGATAAAAATCTAAAGACATATCTCAATAACCGGGTTCAAGGTATAATGTTTCAGGGCTCTTATCAGAGTCCCGGTGGCGCGCGTGCTCCGCTTCGTTGCTGGGTGCTTGCCAAAAAACTCTGGAATCCTGACTTAAAACTGGATGATTTAGTCAAGGATTTCACCTATGGTTATTTTGGTCCAGCAGGAAATTCGATGCAAGAGTACAATGAATTACTTCATTCAGAATGGAAACGATTCCATGATAACAACAAGCCAGGAACCAGGTTTGAATTCAGTAAGGCTTTTCTGCCGGAAGCTCGTAAACTTTTTGATATGGCAATAAAAAAGAGCAAAGGATCATCTATTCTTTTATCGCGTATTCAAAGAGAAGAACTCGCTTTATTATATTATCGATTGGAGCAAGGGCCGATTAATAAAGCAGATAAACAGCCTTATCTGAATGACTTGAATAAAATTGCCCGTTATATGAATAAATTCAAGGTTACCCATTTTATCGAGGATAGGGGTGGACTTAAAGCCAAGTTCATGGTCTGGCGCGGAAAAGCCGCAATGGCCGGATATGTAAAAACAAGTCCAGGGACTTTAACGCTTGCATTCCATGAAGTAAAATTCTGGCCAAGCGGGAAATATACTCCAAAACTGGTGAAAGACGCAAAGTCTCCTTGGGGAATTGCTATCCGTCAGCCGGGCATGAACAAAAATTGGTCAATCCAGTGGAACCAGATGAGAACCAAGCCATTTGTCAAGGATACGGTTTATGTAGTCAGAGTCCATTGCCGAATAGATAAGAAAGCTGATACAGGAAAGGCATTTGTTTGTGGTGTATATAACTATAAAAAGAAAAAGCATACATGTATCAAAGCATTCAATACAAATGCAATTGACTCTGCTAAATATAAATGGGTCACAGTAGGAAAAATGATTCCAGAGAGAAATGAATATCTTTATATTTCTCCAACTATGAATCCGAACGTTTCAGCCATCTATATTGATGCGGTTGAGTTGGTACCGGAAAAAGAATTATTAGCTATCAAAAAACAATAGCGCTTTTTACGGTCGTTTTGTTGCATACAGAGTTCCATGCCTGTTGATAATCTTCAATCTTATATTCGTGCGTAATGTATGGAGTGCAGTCAATAACATTGTCAGCTATCATCTTGCAAATATCTTCATGGGCCAAGTATTCCTGTGGATCAATCCGTTGGAATCTCGGCGCATTTTGCGCAAAAAACTCATCTTCCATGTTATCATAGATTGCATAACTATAAATCATGCCATCAGATAAAAGATTTTTTGAGGATAAGCTCTTAAGTAAATCCAAACTCCCGCTTGTATCTACAATACAATCAAACTGCTCATTGATTTCATTGAAAGCCAAAGCTTGATCAGCAGACGTGTTTTTAAGCACGAATTCCCGTTGTTCTGGACGTCTGGCGCCAACAACGACTTTTGCGGCTCCGCGAAGTTTTAGAAAGTCGACAAACAGGCAACCAGCTACCCCCGCACCGGAAATAAGAATTGTTTTACCGCTGACATCAAGCAAAGCGGCTGAAGAAAAAATTTCTTTCTGACAGCTTATCATCATCGCTTTCGGCCAGTCTATTTCTGCTGGTATTTTTTGCATGTAAAGAAAAAATGATGGAACATCTTCTTGTTTGACCACTCCATCATTCAACATAGCTTTATAATCCCGAATCATACCGTATTCAGCAAAGCCGCCCCAGGCAGAGCCTAAGCCTTCCTGAGTAAGCGCATCAGGGTATGCCGCATAAGGACGAGCAACGAGATCTCCAATTGTGAAATCAGTAACTTTGCTACCAGTCTCAACGACTTTTCCTATCGATTCATGACCGAGTACTGCCGGATAGGTCAAACCAAAATTAAATGAGCTTTCAACTATGTGCCGATCTGTAGTGTTGCAGAAAAGACAGCTTTTCATTTTTACCAGGCAATCATATTCGCCGATTGCAGGCATTGCGATATCTTGTAATTCAATTCCACCTTTCCCATCTGTTATCAGAGCTTTCATCGTTTTACGCCTTCCAGTTAATAGTTACAGCCAATAAGGAATTATCTCCGGCACATATTTTTTTATAAATATCCAAAGACTCTGTCGGGGATACGGTTTTTATCATGACATCAGCTTTTAAGCAACCTGAAGCAAATCCATCAAGCACGGCTCGTTGAGTAACATCGTTTCCTCCTCCAGTTGGAAAATAAGCTTGTACCTGATTGTTATGAAAATCCTCGAATTTTAGAGAGATATCACCCTCGTACCAGGACAAAAATATCATTTTTGATTCCGCGTTCATGTTAAGAAAACGTGAGGCATTGTTAATCAAGTTTTTATTAGCGGTCGCTTCGACAACAACGTTAACTTTTCCTTCCGATATTTCGGCAATTTGCTGCTCAAGATTATCGTCAAAAGGATTCAAAACATGTTCAGTTACATACTGGCGCGAAATATCCGCTCGTACAGGATCTGGTTCAATAGTAATTACTTTTGCTCCGCGAGCTCTACACCATTGACCAAAGAAATTACCGATTAATCCCTGACCACTGATTAAAACAGTATCCTGTTCTGAAATCCCAGCCATAGACACCGCATTCAAACCAACGCCCGGCAGAACAAAAATGGCTGCTTGTTGCATTGATACGCCTTCAGGAATTTTATGGCAGTTAGCTTCAGCCAATACTTGTATCGAGGATTGCGCTCCCCATACACTGTTAATTTCAGCTTCAATCCTGTTTCCCATGCCACAAACTTTGTCGCCCACTTTATATTTTAAAACGCTACTGCCGACTTCCAAAATAGTCCCAGAAGCCATATAACCGGGAACAAGTGGAAATGTTCCATTACTAGTACGTTCTCCGGTGATAATCGAACGTTCTGTGCCAATACTGATTCCCGAATAATCTATTTCGACAAGAATCTCATCAGGATTAAGTGATGGAATGTCAAATTCTTCAAGTTCGGGAGTGTTAGCTTTTCTAAATACAACTGCTTTTGCTTTCATAAGTTTTTATCCTTTTATTGATTTGTTGATATATTAGTACTATATTGCTCTAGTAAAGATAATTAAAGACGATAAATTTAACATTTTAAGCACATATTATGCATAATGAACAATTAAAATCAATAAATCCAGTTCCAAGTTTGCAATGGCATGGTGTATTTGAAGCTGCTTATGTTGAAGCAAACCGTCGATTGTACAATCATGAATTCATTTTTTTCAGCAAAGGCGAAGGTCGTATGATTATCGAAGGTCAGGTTTTTAAATGTTCACCTGGAAGTATGATAATTATTCCTCCTAATCTTGTTCACTGTACAATTGCCGATACTGAAATTGAACGCTGGTGTTTACATTTTGACTGGGAACCGGGAAGAGATGTCCCTTATTTACCTTATGAATATTCAGACAGCTTGAACTATTTCAAGCCGGAAAAATGTAATTTCGCGCCGGAATGGGTTCCATGTTCGCTTCCTTTGATTCGTATGGCACCGGATTATCAAATAAGCATAAAACTAGTTCGTGAACTATTTTCCTGTGTTGATGATTCGCTGGAAGACGAAATACGCAAAAAGGGAATTTTTCTACAAATATTATCACTTTGCTTTACAGATTCTTCCAGAAAAAAATTATATATGTCACCGCTTTTATTAAAAGTTAAAGAATATATTGATATAAATTTCAGGAGTCCAGAACTGAATGTGTCCAAAGTCGCGCTTAAGAACAGCGTTACCTCCAATCATATATGCAGACTTTTTCAAAAAGAATTGGGGATATCTCCATTGGAATATATAAATTCATTACGCCTCAAACATGCCCGGGAACTTTTAACAAATAGCTCATTGAATGTTGCGCAAATAGCTTCAAAGGCAGGCTTCAAAGATCCAAATTACTTTTCTCGTTTATTCAAAAAGAAAAACGGTGTTTCCCCATCAAATTTTTGTGTTCACTTGTAAAAACCTATTTTGTAGTGATTATTTTTATTTTTTGACGAGAAAGAATTTCCTGGTCGAGTACATATTCAGTGTTCCCCGTCCTACACTCAAATCTTATTTTTATGAACTGATGCGTTTTTTGAAGAAAGTATCGGAAAATAA
>Ga0307988_1001132_pt1 | contig 15940 bp, 11 predicted proteins | sample EllFjometagen183_FD_203166 | JGI IMG/M metagenome (GOLD analysis project Ga0307988, IMG submission 203166) | Marine microbial communities from Ellis Fjord, Antarctic Ocean - #183 | ecosystem: Environmental > Aquatic > Marine > Unclassified | place: Southern Ocean | collected 2014-10-08 | reverse complement strand
CCGCCAGAACCAATCTAAATCTACTCCAGATGCATCTTCCATTGTCCGGAAAAAATCTGCAGGAGTTGGGTGTTTAAACATCCAGCGCTGCGCATATTCTTTAAAAGCAAAATCGAATAATTCTCGCCCCATAACCGTTTCTCGTAAAATATTTAAAGCCGCAGTTGGTTTGCTGTAGGCATTGTTTCCCAGACTCCAAACCGACTCGGAATTAGTCATAATAGGAGAAATAAATTTATTGTCCCCTTTCATGTAATCCACAATATTGTAGGCTTGACCATATCTCGATGGATATCCGCGTTCCCATTCTTGTTCCGTTAAAAATTGCGTGAAAGTGTTTAATCCTTCATCCATCCACGTCCACTGGCGTTCGTCAGAGTTCACAATCATTGGGAAGAAATTGTGTCCCACTTCGTGAATAATTACTCCAATCATACCATATTTTGTACGTTCACTGTATGTTCCATCTTTTTCGGGGCGACCACCGTTAAAACAAATCATCGGGTACTCCATTCCAATTCGGTTGGTATGAACAGAAATTGCTGCTGGATACGGAAAGTCGAAAGTATATTTCGAGTAGGTTTTTATTGTGTGTGCCACCACTTTTGTTGAATATTGTTCCCACAAAGGATTTCCCTCTTTTGGATAATATGACATGGCCATTACTGTACGGTTTCCAAATTTTACACCAATGGCATCCCAAATAAATTTTCGCGAACTGGCAAATGCAAAATCCCGTACATTTTCAGCTTTAAATATCCATGTTTTTTCGTCGGTGTCTCTGTTCTTTTCTGCTTTCTCAGCATCGCTTTGCGAAACAATTATAACTGGTTGGCTGGCTGTTTTCGCATTCTCGAAAAGTTTAATTTGTTTCGATGTTAAAACTTCTTCGGTGTTTTGTAACTCTCCGGTTGCACCAACAACGTGGTCAGCCGGGACGGTTAATTTTACTTCGAAATCGCCAAATGGAAGAGCAAATTCTCCGGTACCTAAAAACTGTTTGTGCTGCCAACCTTCCACTTCGTTATAAACAGCCATACGTGGGTAAAACTGAGCAATGGTATATAAATAGTTGTCGTCATCTTCAAAATACTCGTAACCCGAACGACCACCCATTTTGCTACGGTCGTTAATGTTATACCACCATTTTATTGTGAACGAAAATGAACTTCCCGATTCCAGTGGAGTTGGCAAATCAATTCTCATCATGGTTTTATTAACCGTAAAATTCAGGTCGTTCCCGTCTATATCTTTTAATTCTTCCAGTTTAAAACCACCATCAAATTCATGATTTATTCTTTTTAACTGTGCAAAAGAAATGCGTTCGGTCAATGTTGAAGTTTGAATTTTATAAGTATCAGATTCTTTCGACCGCATATTTTGGTCCATTTGCAACCACAAATATTTTAAAACATCGGGCGATTGGTTTCGGTAAGTAATGGTTTCCTCTCCATAAATTCGCTGTTTTTTATCGTCGAGTTGAATGGAAATTTTGTAATCTGCTTTTTGTTGCCAATATTCGTGACCTGGTGCACCCGATGCAGTTCTGTAAACGTTTGGTGTGGCCAGTTCTTGTTTTAATTGTCGGAATTTATTTTTGTTGATATTCTCTTGTGCTTGACCGATGAAAATGGTAAAAAGCAAAAGGATGAACAAAGGGAATAGATTCTTCATGATCAATAAATATTTTAGGTATTCTTAGCAAAAGTTTAGATAATTCAAAAGTAACAATGTTAATCGATAAAAAGTTTTTGCTACCAAAATTTGTTTTCTAAAATTAATATTGCAGCAATACCAGCTGCAGCTCCCGATATAAAAATTCTCCAGTTTTTGTGGTTCATTCTGAATATTTTTGTCAATTGAAACAGAACAATAAATTGTATGGTAACAATTAAAATTTGCCCAATTTCTAAACCTATATTAAATGCAAGTAGCGGAGTCACAATCGAAGACTCTTTGCCCAATAATTCATTTAAATAATTTGAAAAACCCAAGCCATGAATCAAACCAAAAAAAAGTGTTAGCAAATAGACAAATTGTATTTTGCTTTTATTTGAAACAAATAAGTTTGAAATAGCGGTAATTAAAATTGTAAGCGGAATTAGAAATTCAATAATATCGGCACGGATGATTACCAACTTTAACGTTGAAAGTGCCAGCGTAACAGAATGGCCAATTGTAAAAGCAGTAACCAGAATAAGAATTTTGCGGAATTGAGTAAAAGTGTAAGCAGCACAAAGTGCGAGAATAAAAACAATATGGTCGTACCCGTTTATGTCGATAATGTGTTTAAATCCCAATCTAAGATACAATTCGAACAAACTCATTTAATTTTATAATTTAGCGTTCATAAAAAATTTAGAAGGTGAAAATAATAAAAAAATCATTTTTAGTCTTTTTTTTATTGACAATTTGCTTGCTTACAAATGCACATCCTTTTTACGTAAGTATTTGTCAGGTTGATTTTAACAAAAAAAATGAAACCTTGGAAATATCGGTAAAAACATTTGCCGACGACTTATTATTAGGGCTTAAAAATGCCGGAGTTACCCAAGTTTATTTGGGAGAGGAAAAAGAAAATCCGAATACCGACCAATTTATTTTTGATTACTTACAAATAAATTTAAAATTTAAAGTGAACGGCAAAAAAGTAAATTACTTGTTTGTAGGAAAAGAAATGGAAACGGATGTGGTTTGGTCGTATCTGGAAATTGAGGGAATCACTTCGTTGAATGAAATAGAAGTGGAGTGCCGTTTACTTACCGAAGTACTTGAAAGCCAAAGTAATATTATTCAAATAAATAATGGAGAAGGAATAAAAAGCTTGCTTTTAACTAAACGAAAAACCATTGATTCGATAACTTATTAACTTAATTTTAGTGTTATGAAAACCATCTGTTTTTTTCTAATTATTGTAGTTGTTTCGCAATTTACGAACGCTCAAAATCCGGTAGATAATAATCTATGTGTAGGTCATTATTACACAGAAGCCGAAGGTGCCCAAAAACTTGCTGAGTTGAAAAAAGAGTATCAAACGAAAGAGGAGTGGGTGGCGCGCACTAAAATTATCAAACAGGGTATTTTGCAAGGTGCAGATCTTATTCCTTATCCTGAAAAAAATAAATTAAAACCACGTTATACTGCTGAACGTAAGTACGATGGTTATTCGGTAAAAAATGTGGCAATAGAAAGTTTGCCAGGCGTTTTTGTTACCGGAAGTTTGTATTTACCCGAAAAATCGAATAATAAAATACCCGGTATTTTATGTCCGCATGGGCATTGGAGCAAAGCGGAAGATTATGGAAGATACCGTGCCGACATGCAGAACCGCTGTGCCAGTTTTGCCCGGATGGGAGCGGCGGTCTTTGCGTACGATATGGTTGGCTATGGCGAAATGAAAGAGTTGGGATGGATACACAAACATCCACTTTCGTTTAAACAGCAACTTTGGAATAGTGTTCGGGCTCTTGACTTTTTACTGTCACTCGAAAATATTGATTCTGAAAATATTGGTGTTACAGGTGCTTCGGGTGGTGGAACGCAAACATTTATGTTGGCAGCAATCGACGATCGGGTTACAGTTTCTGCACCGGTTGTAATGGTTTCTGCACATTTTTTTGGAGGCTGTATTTGCGAAAGCGGGATGCCTGTTCATAAAAGCGATATTCACGCAACAAACAATGTTGAAATTGCAGCACTTGCTGCTCCACGTCCGCTATTATTGGTTTCAAATGGCGACGATTGGACAAAAAATACTGTGGACGTTGAGTTCCCACATCTTCAGTATATTTTTAAATTAATGGGTGTTGAGGATAATGTGGAATATGGTCATTTACCCGACGATAAACATGGTTATGAATTTTCGAAACGGAAAATTGTTTATCCATTTCTGGCAAAACATTTGAATCTAAATCTTTCGGCAATTCAGGATAAAAATGGTGCATTTTCAGAAAAGGGAATTGAAATTGAAACTTACGAAAAAATGAAAGTATTTTCTGAATCCAATCCTTTGCCCGATTACACCGTTTTAACCAACGACGATGTGAAATGGTAAAATGAAAGTTAGAAGATAGAAGTTGAAAATTGGAAGATGACCGATTTTATTTCCAAACAACCTAATCTGCCGGTTGGCAGACAGGGATACGTTCTACTATTCTCTGCCAACTGGATTGTCATGCTGAATTTATTTCAGCATCTCCTATTTATTTATTCAAAATGCCTAACAAAAATTAGGTGAACATTCGAAATGATAATTTTTAATTTGAGCGTCTGAAAATCGATTTTATTTCATCGCTTTTATTCCGTTATTAAGCGAATCTGCTAATCGGGCCCCGTTGTTGGCGCGGGTATTTACTTTTGAACAAGATTTGTTGCTTACACGAAATAACTTCCGGATGACCTTTTAAATTTAACGAAAAAACTAACTTTGCATTTTATTAATAATAATTATTTGTATGGAGTTTATTTCAATGGTTGGTGCTTTCCTTGTCACATTGGCTCTTTTATCGTACGGAATTGGAAGCATTTCGCTGCAACGTTTTAAATTGGTTAGTAAAAGTGTTTTATGGTTCCTATCCATTGGAATTATTTTAGATATTTCGGCAACTGTTTGTATGATTATTGGTTCACAAAATACACCGTTTACTATTCATGGTTTTTTAGGGTATTCTGCTTTTCTTGTCATGTTTATCGATTTAATTTTGGTTTGGAAAGTGTACAAAAAAAGTGGGAAAGACGCGTCAATTAATAAACGCCTACAATTATATGCCAAACTTGCGTATGGCTGGTGGGTGTTTGCTTATATTACCGGAAGTTTATTGGTTATTTTTTAATGAAGTAGATTAATATGGCAAGTGATTGGAAAGATAGATTGGGAACAGTTTATTCCACAAATCCCAATTTTCAATATGAGAATGATGGAGAAGGGGAGTTGGAAACGCTTCCTGCTCAACAACAAGATTTACGGGTAAGTTTAGATCGTAAAAAACGAAAAGGGAAAAGTGTAACGCTTGTAACTGGTTTTGTTGGACTAAACGATGATTTAAAAGCAATTGGGAAATTGCTAAAATCGAAATGTGGTGTTGGAGGAACGGTTAAAGATGGCGAGATTCTAATTCAGGGAGATTTTTGTAATAAAATAATTGAAATTCTGAAAAAAGAGAATTACAAAGTAAAACGCTCGGGAGGTTGATTTTATTGAAGGACTTTCGGATTGCTGGACTACTGGATTATTGGACCGAAAAATGAAATTATTAAAAAAAATATTTTTTTGGAATGCACTTTTTGTCATCCTTGTTTTGAGTGTGAATGCACAAGAAAAAAATGATGCGTTTCTTTTTTCATATTTTGTTGGAAACGGCGAAGATGGTTTGCACCTGGCTTACAGTAATGACGGATATAAATGGGAAGCACTTAATAATAACCAGTCGTTTTTAGCACCTTCGGTTGGCGAAGATAAATTAATGCGCGATCCTTGTATTATTGGTGGTCCGGACGGACTATTTCATATGGTTTGGACAGTAAGTTGGAAAGAGAAAGGAATTGGTTATGCATTCTCTGAAGACTTGATTGTGTGGTCGGAACAAAAATTTATTCCGGTTATGGAGCATGAACCCAATGCAAGAAATTGTTGGGCACCAGAGATTTTTTACGATGAAACTTCAGCTCAGTATATTATCTTTTGGTCAACAACAATTCCGGGACGATTTCCAATATCAGAAAAAAAAGGAGACGACGAACATAACCATCGAATGTATTATGTAACAACAAATGATTTTGCAGATTTCGGTGAAACTAAACTTTTTTACGATCAGGGTTTTAATGTAATCGACGGAACATTAATAAAGGAAAAAGAAGAGTACATATTATTTTTAAAAGATGAAACACGACATCCGGCTGAGAAAAATATTCGAATAGCAAGGAGTAATAATTTAAAACAAAACTATAGCAAACCAAGCCAGCCAATTACCGGTGATTATTGGGCAGAAGGTCCAACGACAATAAAAATTGGAGAATACTGGGTGGTTTATTTCGATAAATACAGAAAGCATAAAATGGGTGCGATTCGTTCAAAAGATTTAATTAACTGGGAAGATATATCTAATCAGATTGCGTTTCCTGAAGGAACAAGACACGGAACCGTTTTTACTGTTAAAAACAAAATGTTGGAAAAATTGAAAAAGCAATAATCAAAATGGTTGAAATTGGAAAAATTAATACGCTTGATATTAATCGCGAAACTGATAATGGCGTGTATTTGGATGGAAGAGAATTGGGTGAAATATTAATGCCACAAAAATTTGTTACAGCCGAAATAAAAGAAACCGGTTATACCACCGTTTTGGTTTATACTGATTCTGAAGACCGGTTAGTTGCAACAACCGAAACTCCATTGGCAATGGTTGGTGAGTTTGCAATGCTTAAAGTAGTTGCTCTTAGTAGGTTTGGTGCTTTCCTCGACTGGGGACTGCCAAAGGATCTACTAGTACCTTTTCGCGAACAAAAAGCCGATATGGTAGAAGGAAGAAGTTATCTGGTATATATTTATCTCGATTTGCAAACCAAGCGAATTGCAGCTTCTGCAAAACTCGATAAGTTTTTAGACAACACTCCTCCTGAATACGAAATAGGACAAGAAGTTGATTTGATGATAGTTGATGAAACCGACCTTGGATACAAGTCAATTGTAAATTCAGAGCATTGGGGAATGCTTTATAAAAATCAGGTTTTTCAAACGCTTTTCAATGGGCAGAATTTGAAAGGATATGTAAACAAAGTTCGCGAAGACGAAAAAATCGACCTACTACTTGAAAAACCGGGTTACGAAAAAGTGGATGCCATTTCTGAAAAAATTCTAAATGAACTGAAAAAAAATAATGGTTTTATGGCTGTTTCGGATAAAACTTCACCCGAAATGATAAAAGCAATGTTTGGTATTAGCAAAAAGAATTTCAAAAAAGCCATTGGTGGATTGTATAGAAAAAAGATTATTGTTTTTGAATCGGACGGGTTGAGGTTGGTTGACAAGTAAAAAAAACGTTGATTATACTACATTTTTAAATCCACTTTTCTTATTATTTCCATAAACATTTTCTTTTATAATAAAAAGAGGTTGCTGAGCTGTCTTTTAATAATATTAGAAGAAGATTGTATTTTCTATACGACCAAATCACAGGTTTAATTTATACTTGAAAATTATACCAATTGCATTTTAGAAAATATAATTGTAAATTGTAATTCATTGAATCCGAAAAAGTTGTGCTAATAATGTCTTGCCATCTGCATGGCACATTAAAAGTTGATACTTTTACTATTCTTGCACAAATTTTTGGTTAGCACTCATACTAGCTATTTCAGCAAATTAACTATTTCCAAGTTTTTTCTAAAACTAAATCCATAATTATGAAATTATTAAAATTCGCAACAATTTTACTTATTGCCTTTTGCTTTGTTTTATTAAACAAAAATGCACATTCACAGGAACTGTGGGGAACTACTGCACTGGGAGGTGAGGACAACGTTGGTGTTGTCTTTAAAACTGATGATTCGGGCCTAAATTTAGTGGCTGTAAAAGAATTTGAAAAGCCGCCTTATATTAATGCTTCCAAACCGATGTTTACAAAAATGTTTCTATACAATGAAAAGTTTTATGGTACAACTTCGCAGGGAGGAGACTATGGCAACGGTGTATTATTTGAATATGATCCTTTTACAAACAGCTATACAAATTTATATGAATTTATTCCAGCTGATCTTAACGGAGATGATATGGCTAGCCATCCTCATAGTGGTGTAGTTGAATATGATGGAGAACTTTATGGTACAGCACGTTTTGGCACGCCAAATAGGCCGGGAGCATTGTACAAATATAATTTTGAGGACGGTTATCAGGAAGTAGCAGAAATCCTTGCTCCAATAAACTCTCCAGTAGTATTGAACAACAGATTATATGGTACATCTCATGTAGGAGGAGTTAATGAAGAAGGATATATGTACGAATACAATCCTGAAACCAAAAATATGGTTCCGGTAGTTCAGTTTGATAGTTCAACAAATGGAGTCCAGCCCAGGGGGAGTTTGTTAGTACTAAATGATAAAATATATGGTATGACTTTACGTGGGGGGGAATATAACCAGGGAGTAATTTATGAATATGATCCGGCAACAGATGATTGTTCGAAAATATTTGATTTTGATGGAAACAATGGCGCACATCCATTTGGTGGATTGATAGAATCTGATGGCGTTCTATACGGAATGACAACTTTTGGTGGTGATAATGTATCGAATTCAAATGTTATTTCTGGAGATGAATTTATGCCAGGTAATTCCGGTGTATTGTTTGAATTCAATCTATCAACAAATATTTTAACTAAAAAATTCGATTTCGGCGGATTAAACGGAGCGCACCCATACGGTGACTTAATCGAATTTGATGGAAAACTGATTGGTGTGACAGCATTTGGTGGCATAACTGACCATGGAGTTCTGTTCGAATTCGACTTAACAACAAGTACATTCACAAAAAAAGTAGATTTAAACGATGTAGCTAAAGGCAATAACCCTATGGGCACTCTTGCTGAATGGGAAGGGATGTTGTATGGAATGACTCGTTATGGTGGTGCAACCAGAGACGGTTCCCTTTTTGAATATGAACCAACCAACGGAGATTTTAGTAAAAAACTGGACTTTAATAATACGTTTAGATATGCAAAACCCAACGCGGGATTTCTGGAATTTAAAGGGAAACTTTATGGAATGACACCTTATGATGGAGACTGGACATCGGGAATGATTTATACAATCGATCCTGTTACAGATGAATTTACAAAAATATATAGTTTTGACGGAATTAATGGACAGTGGCCATGGGGAACACTAATGGAATACAATGGGAAATTGTATGGACTGGCATCAAGGGGAGGATTAACAGATAACGGCGTGCTGTTCGAATTTGACCCGGTAACTGGAGTTCTGGATAAAAAAATCGACTTTAACGGAGAAAATGGCCATTCACCTTCAAATGGTCATTTGGTAGAATTAAATGGAAAGCTTTACGGATTAGCTCCAATGGGAGGATTAAATGGAAAAGGAACTCTTTTTGAATATGATCCTGATACTGAAATTTTAATAAAAAAATTTGATTTTGGTGGAACTAACGGCGAATTTCCTTGGGGTGGATTGATAGTGCTAGACGATAAATTATATGGAGTAACATCTGGAGGTGGACTTATTGATCCCGGACCTGCTCATGGTGTTTTATTTGAATACGATCCTTTAGACGATAACTTTACAAAGATGTTCGAATGGCATGGTTTAGACGGTTCAACTCCTCGAGGTAGTCTTTTGGAATTGCAAGGAAAACTTTATGGATTGACCTCTTCCGGTGGAGTTGACCCTACACCAACTGGTGCAGGTGTTTTGTTTGAATTTAACCCCGGTGTCTCTATAGAAGAAGCTTACCATATAAAAGCTAATTTTAATGATTATGGCGGGGCAAACGGAGCAAATCTTCGGGGCAGCCTTATGGAATTATGTGGAAATTTTTATGGTATTTCAGGTGCAGGTGGAGCAAATGGTTTAGGGACATTTTTTGAATTTGATCCTTTATCTGAAGATTTTACCAGGGTGATTAGTTTTGATGGAACAAATGGGGCATTACCTATGAGTGTTACATTGGTGGGATTTGGAAGTGCAGATGTAGCTTTAGTTTCTGCCTCACTTGATCCAGTTCCTGTAAATACAGATGTAGATTTAAGTGTGACAATTGAAGATATTGATTATATGGTAGAAAATGTAATTATCGACTGGGGTGATGGTATTGAAACAATTGAAGATTTGACAGGTTCTACATTTTATCCGACACACACTTATACCTCAACAGGTGTATACACTGTAACAGTAACTTTGAATCGGGTTTTTTGCGGAGCAGATACTGAAATTTATCAATATATCGTAGTTTATGACCCGTCTGATGGATTTGTAACCGGTGGTGGCTGGATTGATTCACCGGAAGGTGCATATGTGGCAGAGCCTTCACTAACCGGGACTGCAAATTTTGGGTTTGTAGCAAAATATAAAAAAGGGAAAACTGTTCCTGAAGGTAATACAGAATTCCAATTTCAGGCTGCCGGATTGAACTTTCATTCCAACAGTTTTGATTGGTTAATAACTGCAGGCCCAAAAGCAATGTTTAAAGGAGAAGGTACCATAAACGGAGAAGGTTTATATGGCTTTCAGGTTAGTGTTATTGATGCTGCATTGACTCCTAGTACTGAGGTCGATAAGTTTCGTATTAAAATATGGGATAAAGAAAGTGGCATGCTTGTATATGATAACATGGTTGGGGAAGATGATCCAAATGCCGAGCCAACAACTGAAATCACCGGAGGAAGCATTACAATTCATAAAAGTGATCTGAAAAGTGGAGATACTGAAAATATGTTGATAGACTTAGCATCTGATAACCAGTTCAATTACAGCCTATCAAATTATCCAAACCCATTTAGTAATTCTACAATTATTGAATTTACCATTCCGGTTGAAACCAATGTTATGCTTGATGTGTATAATATTTTTGGGCAAAAAGTGGCTACTTTAGTAAATCAGAAATATATTCCCGGTACTTATACAGTTGAATTTAAAGCAAAGGATCTGCCTGTTGGTCAGTATTTATATAGGTTGATTACGGCTGAATACTCAAAAACCCAGAAAATGATTCTGAATAAATAACTTGTTGAAACGTTTAATTCAATAAAAAAATATATTAAATAATACATAGAAATAGTTGGCTTATTAATTAGCCAACTATTTTTTTGAAATAGGTAATATTCTACTTTTCGAGAATTTAACAAAACTCAATCTGCTCGAAAATTTATAACTTTTATATCGAATTTGCGCTGGCCAAGTACACGAATATATTCCATACAATTTGCCCGATGAACTTCGTTTTTATGTTCAAGTAAATGAAACGATTTTACCGTCCAATCGATGGCTGCATCAAGGTCTCCTTCCATTTCGCATGCCAAGCTAAGATTAAACATACATTTTGCGGCAATTGATTTATTTGGATTTTCGATGTTCGATTTCCAAATTTCTGCTGCTTCCAACCATTTGTTTTCCTTTACAAGTTCATCTGTTTTTTTCAATTCAACTTGGCCAGATTTATAATACATGCGCTCCACTTCTGCCCAATGTGGAATTAGAAATTCGACAAAGCGAGTTCCTGCAATATCGGCGGCGTTTAAAATGGCATCTTTTCTCGGAGGTAAAACTTTTTTGGCAGATTCTATATTTCCTATTTTTTCGCTCCACATGATTGTATCACAATTTTCATAGAAAAAAATTAATTCTTGCTTTTTTAAGTCGTAAACATTCCAAAAAACGATTATAAAAACCGATTCGATTCCTATAATATCTACATGATCAAGGTAATCGGTTCTGTCTAATGCTGCAAAATAATCAAGCGATAAAAGTAAATCGGCATTTGTTGAATCTGCTATTTCCTGAATATTTTGTTTAGAATACAAAACAAATTCGGGATTTATATATTGTTTATTTTCAGGCGCAGAATGATTAATTGGGAAACTTTTTAGCAAGCTGGTAAAATTTGAAATTGCCGCTTTTGAAGGTTTTCTGTTTTCCAAAAAAATTGTGTCGCTGTCTATATCATTCGCATTTGTTATTGTATCAATTATTTGAGATTGTGAGTAATCAAAACGTTCAAGTTCAATAATATAGTCGAAAATATTCTGATTTTTTAAATGTTCTGTAAATACCTGAAAATAGACTTCAGACGCAATACTGTCAGTATTTGTTGTGTCGTTAAAAGTTTTATTTCCGTCAAAATAGTCAGCAAAATATGGGTTTTGCGAAACATTCGAGTTGTTGTATCTAACTGCCACTTTCTGAAATTCTGGCGAAATTGAAATTTTTCCAGGCACAACAACTTCAATATTTATGGTTCGGGTGCTATAAAGAGTATTACAACCTTGAGTTAAGATAAGGATTAAAAGGAGAAAGAGGAGGTTGTATTTTTGTTTCATTTTTAGCTTTTACTTAAGCGTTCAATCTCTTTTTTACGTTTTTCCAGCACTTTCTGGTACTGTGTTATCATTTTAATATCATCCTTGCTTTTATACGAAACAGCAAGCTGTTGCGCAGCGGCGAGCCATTTCCAGGCAGTTTCCAAATCGTCTTTCATTTCGTATCCCAAAGCTAAATTGTAACGGGCATTTATTGCCATTTTTCCATTATTTTCAGATGCATATTTTTTCCAAAGTTCAATGGCATTGTCCCATTTCCCTTTTTCAATGTAATTAGATGCTTCGGTAAAATCTGGCAAAGGTGGAACGGAATACATTCTATTTACGGTTTGCCACGAGGCAAAAAATCGTTTTGAATATTCTTCGCCTGCCAGTTGAGATGCAATTTTTAGGGCGGTTAGTCGGGGAGGCAGTTTGCTGTTTTTCTGATAATTTCCCTGTTCGTCGTAGCTATTCCAGTAAATCGTATCGATCATGGTTTTTCTTTCAATTATTTTTTCAACAAACGGATCGTAAACCGCCCAAACAGAAACTGTAAATACTTCGTTCGATTTTGGAACATCGAAATTCTGCTCTTGCTGTGAAAAGAAATATGAAAAAGTTTCAAGCGAAATTAATAGATCGGTTTCAGTGGAAGCAGTTAATTTCTTAATTAAATCGAATTTTAAAGCAGGTAGTTTTGTGCTCGAATGTTTATTGAAAATACTTGGAAAAATATGAATGCGATCGAAAGTATTTTTACTTTTTAGATTTGATGCCAGCTCCTTTATACAATAATTGGCAAGAATACTATCTAAATTTTCAGGATCATTTTTTGCTTTTTTTAATCGGTGATCATCTTTGTAAAAGTGTTGAAGGGAGTCGGCTTCGTATTTGAAATTGCGATAAACAATTGCAACATTTTCAACATTTGGAGGAACGGCAATTTCGCCGGGCTTGTAAATATCTATGGGGTATTCTTTGTAAACTGTGCATGAAGAAATTATAAAAAATAATACGGAAACAAGTAATATATTACGTTTCATTACAATTGATTTTTGAGTTCGTTTTTACGTTTTTTCAGTATTTCGAGATAGTTGTAAGTAACCGTGCGGTACATGGTTTCGTACGATTTTAATCCCCAGAAAATGGCTTCATCCATATTTCCTTGCAGTTCGTAAGCAAGTGCCAAATTAAATTCGGCCTTGCTTTTTATCAATTTCGATTTTCTTTTTGTTGCAATCTCATTCCAAAGTACCATTGCAGTTTCCCAATTTCCGATGGATACAAATTGTGCTGCCTGTTTTAATTTCGAATCACCAGATGGAAAATACTTTCGTTGTTCTTCATTCCAGGCAGTACTTATTTTATCGGCAAAATCAAGGGAAGTAGCAATTCCAACTTCAAGCAAAGCTGTTTTTACAGGTGTAAAATGACTGAATAGTGCATTGGCAGATCTATCAGCATCTTCCCAAATTACAGTATCTCTAATAAATTCGCGGAGAATTACTTTCTCCAATATTGGGTCGTAAACCCTGAAAAGAGCCTCGTAATAAATTTTCATTTGAGCCGAAGAAGCCCATGCAAAACCATCACTTAACGAGTCGTAAAAACTTTCTCTTTCGTAAGAAGTGGAAACCCGCGTTTTGAAATGGTCGAGCGATAAAACAGCATCGGTATTGTAAGTTTCGCATAATTCACTAACTTTTTTCCATGGCATTTCATCAGTAAAGAACGCATTGTTTTCGAATTCAAGAAACCTATCTTGTGGAATTACAAAATCATATCTACCCGATTCAAAAAGAAGTTCGCCCAAAGCTTTTATTGTAGTATCCGATGCTTGAATATCGTTAATTATGGTGTCGTAATTGAAATTTTGCTTGTAGAAAATATTTTGTAGTGAATCTGAATTAAGATTGGTGAAACTACCGTCAACTGTTCGGTTTACCAGAGTTAGACTTTGTATGTTTTTTGGCAGTTCATTCTTCGACTGATGAGGAATTTCGATGGTTATTTGCTTGGTTGAAATGCATGAAGTTGAAATTACTATCCAAATTACAAATGCAATATAGTTTCCTATTTTTCTGAAATTAATTTTCATGCGCTTAATAAATACCCCAGTACTTTCTCAAAAACCATTCCATACTTAGCAAAAGTAAAAAAACAAAAAACAGCCAGCGTATATTTAATAACTCGTGTACCATTTCCTGAAAATAACTACTTGGTTTTAGCTGATTATTGTTTTTCAAATCAGAAATTAATTGATCAACTCCATCAGGTAAATAAAACCTGCCGCCACTCTGGGTTGCTAATTGATACATTAAATTATGATTAGCACGGTTTACTAAATTTTCCTGATTTACAGTGACAATTGTGAAACTTCCGGTTTCATTAAATGTCTCATTACCAATAGTTACATCAGCCGAGAATGTATAATCATCGCTTGGTAACTTCCCCGCGTTTAAATAGTATTTCTCTCCCTGAACGTCAAAAGTGAAAAGGAAATCGTCGCCTTTTGTATTTCGAATCTCAATATTAACTTCTTCTGTAGTAATTCTTTCAAATGCATCGTTATAAACTTCAGCATTAATAATTACATCATCAATTTCCGAATTAAGTGGATTGAAGTTTAAAATGAAATTATCCTCATTTTCCCGAAGTGCAAGGTAATGAACCAATTGATTTACCAATTCGTTAAATCGTGTTTGATTTTGATTTACATAATAGTCGTACAAGCGCCAACGCCAAATTCCTTCGCCAAAAATAAATCCTATTTTTCTACCCTTTAGATTTCCGGTTGCAAAAAGAGGTTTGGCCGTTTCAAGGTTTAATATTTTCTGATAAAAAAGGGGAGTAAATTCTGCTTCCAACTCATACTCGGCAAAAGGAACATGCAAAGGAGGGAATTTAGGCAGCAGTTCTTTAAAATCTTCGCTTAGTTTAAATGTGGCAAAAGTTGAATTTAACAATGCCTGTGCTTCTTCTCCCGAGCCCGCCAGCGGAGTTATTGTAGTTCCCTGAGCCATGGTATTTAATTGAGGCAGAAATGTTTTGTCTCCTACAATAAAAAGAATTGGCAATCTGCTCAATTCAGCATTTTTAATTGTTTCAGCAAACGATTTTCCCGAACTCGGAAGTTGATTAAGTACCAGTAAATTAAAATCCGAGAGATTTGAAGGATACGGTTCTTGCGTAAATACCGATACTTCGTATGTTTTTTGTAAATCGAGGGTGTTTTTTATGGCACCAATATCGGGATGAGGACCGTCTGAAAGAATCAGAATTTTTTGTTTGTTTTCCAAAACATTGATTACAAATCCCAAAGTATTATTTTTCACATTTCTTTCATTGCTAACCGCTTCAATGTGAACTGAAAAATGTTTTAATCCTGCGTTTCCAGCCTCCAAAATAAATTCTTTGCTAAAAAAATAATTATTGTTTGGCGGTGTTACCATAACACTCTCTAACTCTTTGCCATCCTGTACTATCGAAAGTTTTAGAGGCTTATTTTTCAGTTTTGAAAATTGAACTTCTACCTCAACTGGAAAGCGATTGCCTGAAAACGAAGTACGGTTTACCTGTATATTTTGTATTCTTGAATCAACAACTATCGAAGTATCGCCGAAACCGATTGTATAAACAGGAAAATTAATTTCGTTTAATTGGTTAATCGGATTATTGCCCTGATTATAAATTCCATCGCCGGCAATAATTACAGCACCAATATTTTCATTGAAATGGTTGTTGGAGACGGTTTCTAAAATATCACTGTAATCCGTTTTTTTTTCCGTGAAAATTAAATGCTCAAGCGGACTTGTATTTTCGCCAAAAGAATATTCCACAAGCGAATAAGTTCCTTCGAGATCATCCAAAATAGTATTCCTGATTTGTTGAATATCCTTGCTTGTTTTTATTGA
>Ga0307988_1001131_pt1 | contig 15961 bp, 15 predicted proteins | sample EllFjometagen183_FD_203166 | JGI IMG/M metagenome (GOLD analysis project Ga0307988, IMG submission 203166) | Marine microbial communities from Ellis Fjord, Antarctic Ocean - #183 | ecosystem: Environmental > Aquatic > Marine > Unclassified | place: Southern Ocean | collected 2014-10-08 | reverse complement strand
GACTTCGCCGTATGCTGCTGCCGCTGCTTCCATAACTGCCTCACTCATAGTTGGATGTGGGTGAATAGTTTTGAGCAATTCGTGACCGGTAATTTCCAGTTTCTTGGCTACTACCATTTCCGCTATCATTTCTGTTACGTTTCCACCAATCATGTGCGCTCCTAATAACTCGCCATATTTGGCATCAAAAATAAGTTTTACAAAACCATCTTTTTGCCCCGCAGCACTTGCTTTTCCACTTGCTGAATAAGGAAACTTACCAATTTTAATTTCGTAGCCAGCTTCTTTAGCTTTTGCCTCGGTTAATCCGACCGAAGAAACTTCTGGATTTGTGTAGGTACATCCCGGTATATTTCCATAATCAATTGGGTCAGGATTCAATCCGGCAATTTTTTCAATACAAACAATTCCTTCTGCAGATGCAACATGCGCAAGTGCCGGCCCTGCGACAATATCGCCAATTGCATAAATACCATCAACATTAGTTTTGTAAAACTCATCAACTTTTACACGACCCTGGTCAGTTTCAACACCCAAATCTTCCAAACCAATTCCTTCTGTATTTGGTGAAATACCCACCGCAGACAAAACAATATCTGCTTCAACAACTTGCTCTCCTTTTTTGGTTTTAATAGTAACTTTGCATTTATCACCCGATGTGTCAACGCTTTCCACCGAAGAACCCGTTAGGATCTTCATCTTCATTTTTTTGAAAGAGCGCTCTAATTGCTTCGAAACATCTACATCTTCGTTAGGAACAACATTTGGCATAAACTCTACCAAAGTAACTTTTGTGCCAATAGATTGATAAAAATAAGCGAATTCGCTGCCAATTGCACCCGAACCAACCACCACCATACTTTCCGGTTGTTTGTCCAAAGTCAGCGCTTTGCGATACCCTATAATTTTTTTTCCGTCCTGAATTAAATTTGGAAGTTCACGAGAACGTGCCCCGGTAGCCACAATAATATGTTTCGCTGAGTATGAACTTTTTTTACCTCCCTTATCTGTAACTTCAACTTCGTTTTTACCTGCCAGTTTTCCTGTTCCAAAAATCGATTCTACTTTGTTCTTTTTGAAAAGAAATTGGATTCCCTTGCTCATTCCATCGGCTACACCCCTGCTTCGTTTTACCATCGCCACGAAATCAGCTTTTACTTCGGCATCAATCGAGACACCATAATCGGCAGCGTGCTTTGCATATTCAAACACCTGCGAACTTTTTAGTAACGACTTTGTAGGAATACAACCCCAATTCAAACAAATACCACCTAAATTTTCTTTTTCAATAACAGCAACTTTTAATCCCAATTGCGCAGCTCGAATGGCAGTAACATATCCGCCGGGACCACTACCTATAATTATAACATCGTATTTCATTGTTGTATTTTTATTGATAATTGATTTTAAGTAATTATAACAGTTATAACATTGAAAGGTTTGAACAAAGTTAAATCATTTTTGGTTTTAAAATACACCTTAATTTTTACAATAAATCTGAACAACATATTATTGCTGCAAATTTATTCTTTCATTTTATAATACATTTCCAACAATTTACCAGCGGCAATAAAAGAACTCATTTTATCATTTAAAACATTATTTTCCAAAGTTTTCAATCTTTCTTTTATTTCATGGTGGTCATAAAAATTTCTTCTTAACTGCTCTTCAATAGTTTCATGCATCCAATAAATCGATTGCTCGTTTCTTCTGGTATTGAAATATTCATTTTTTTTGGTTAAAATAATAAACTGTTCAATTTGCTTCCAGATCTCAGAAACACCATCTCTTTTTGTGGCAGAACAAGTGAGAACTTTTGAATCCCAATTTGAGTCTTTTTTTGGGAAAAGGTGAATTGCGTTCTGATATTGCACTCGCGCCATTTGTGCTTTCTCAATATTACTGCCGTCAGCTTTATTAATGGCAATTACATCTGCCATCTCCATAATTCCACGTTTTATTCCCTGCAACTCATCGCCGGCTCCGGCTAACATTAACAACAAAAAGAAATCTGTCATTGAATGAACCGCTGTTTCACTTTGCCCCACGCCAACTGTTTCCACAAGAATATGATCATAACCGGCAGCTTCGCAAAGGATTATGGTTTCTCTGGTTTTTCGTGCGACACCTCCCAAAGAACCTACCGTTGGACTGGGTCGGATGTACGCATTTTTGTCACCCGATAATTCTTCCATTCGTGTTTTGTCGCCTAAAATACTCCCTTTTGTACGTTCGCTACTGGGATCGATCGCTAAAACAGCAAGCTTTCCACCACTATTAGTTATGAAACCTCCAAGTGCCTCAATAAAAGTACTTTTCCCAACCCCAGGAACACCAGTAATTCCAACGCGCACCGAATTACCACTGTAAGGCAAACATTTAGTAATAATATCTTGTGCTAATTTTTGGTGTTTTACATTTACACTTTCTATCAAAGTAACGGCTTTACTTAAAAGTGTGATATCGCCTGCTAAAATCCCATCAACATAATCTTGAACAGGAAGTAACTTACGGTTTTTCCTTAAAAACTTTTCAACAGAATCATTACTTACCGAATTGGGTCGAGGAATTCCTTCATTCACTTTTAAACCTTTAAAATCAGGATCATTCTCGATATGATGATTTGAATCTTTGTCTGACATTTTTAGTCGTCTTTGAATGCAAATGTAACCCAATTCGAATAAAAATGAATAAAAAAAGGTGCTACAAAAATAAATTTGCAGCACCTTTTTCTTTAATACTATTTTTATTAACCAGCAGCAGGCACGCTAACATTACTTGTAATTCGCAATGTACTTGTTGGTGTTTTAGGGTCGTTGGTAATTACAGTAATCGATTTACTTTGGCGACCACGTTTTCCCCTCGAATCGAATGTTACTTTTATTGGTGCAGATTCACCGCCGGCAATTACTTTTGTTGCAGGTGCAACCGCAGTGCAACCGCACGACGAGCGAACATTTCTAATGATTAAATCTGATTTACCTTCGTTGGTAAGAGTAAAAGTATAAACCTTTTTATCGCCTTGTTTCATTTCACCAAAATCATGCGAACTTTCACTAAATTTAGCAACTGCAGCATTTGCCAACTGGTCTGGACTTAAAGCCGAGAAATCTTCTTCAATTGTGGCACTTACTCCAACCGAACTTTTATAATCTTTGCTTCCATCTAACGACAAATAAATACGGTGCGAAGCAAAACCAAAGGTATTCGATGCTTTAGCGTCGTATGTAACCATCATTTTCCCTTTACCTTTTGCAGGAATCGATTCTGGTTCAATAGTAACTTGTAGGTGTTTTGGAACTGTTCGCAAACCAACAGTAATAGCTTTATCGGTATCGTTAATTAAGTCTAACTCTTTAGTTTTAACCGAACCTTGTACCAATTTTGCAAACGAAACATGATTTGTTTTTACACGCAGCGCACCAATTTTACGTGGATACTGCTCTGCCAGAGTTTTCTCCCTTTGAGCAACCGTTCCTTTAATACGAAGTATTACACTCGAATTTTCAGCATTGGAACTAATTGTTACCGATTTATTGAACGACCCCGGGCGGTTTTTAGGATTATAACTAACCTGAATTTCACCACTTGCATTGGGTGCAACCGGTTCGCGTGTCCATTTTGGAGTAGTACAGCCACACGATGCACGAACATTGCTTAACACCAATGGAACTGCACCTTTGTTGATAAACTTAAAAGTTGTGGTTTGAACTCCAGCGGCTTCTTTAAACGAACCATAATCGTGTACCGTTTTTTCAAAAACAATCTTTGCCTTTTGCTGTGCTACTGAAATATTAAATGCAGCAACTAAAAAAACAATAGAAACCAATTGAATAAATCTTTTCATTTTATTTGAATTTTAATTAATATAATCTAACTATTGATTAACAAAAACAAAAGTAACATTGCTTTTTGTATATACCTGTTAACCAAACCCATTATTTTGTTAACAAAGTGTTAACTGTAATTTTAACCTAAAAAATGTTTAGTTTAGCATTAAGTAATTTGTTTTATGAAGGGTAAAACTTTTAAATACATTATTTTTTTAGCCACTATTTCTATAGCAGGAATTTTTCTTGTGCAATTTGCTTTTTTAAAAAGTTCATATAATTTTTCGGAAAAACAGTTTAGAGAAAGTGCGAGTGTAGCACTAAAAGAGGTTGCCTGGCAAATTCTACTTGCAAGCGGAAACAGTTCGAACTTCGACAGCATAACACCGGTTGAAATTGTTTCGGAGAAATTATATTTGGTACAGGTTGGTGTGGCCATCGACAAAGAACTTCTAAAAAACCAATTGCTGGAACAATTGAGAACACACGAAATTTACACCGACTTCGAATTTGCAATATTTGATCCGGTTGCAGAGCACATGGAAATTGGAACGTTGGTAACTAATACCCAAAGCGAGGAAATTTCTTATTACGATTTTCCAACGAATGAAAGTTACATCAACTATTTTGGTATTCATTTTCCAAACCGCTCTTCATTTTTTAATTCCCGTCTTTCAATTTGGTATTTTTTAACTGGCTTACTTATTATTGTTGTACTTTTTTTTGGATACACACTTTCTGCAATTATTAAACAAAGACAACTTTCTGAGGTGCAAAAGAATTTTATAAATAACTTAACTCACGAATTAAAAACACCCATTTCGTCCATTGCACTTTCGGCAAGTGTTATTAACGACAAGAAAATTTTGCAATCGCCAAAAAGACTTTTTGAATATGCAAGTATTATTCAAGAACAAAATAAGCGCTTATCGAAAAATGTAGAGAAAGTTTTAAATTTGGCATCCATCGAAAAAAGTCGAATTGTTTTAAATCTTGAAAATATTAATCTTGAAAATATCTTAAAAGAAACAACTGAACATTTTAAACAAACAGACTTTGGGCAAAATGCTACCATTACTTTTAAGTTGAATGAAAAAGACGCATTTGTTTTTGCTGATAAATTCCATTTCTCGAATTTGATTTTGAACATATTGGAGAATGCGGCAAAATACTGCGACAAAGAGCCATACATTACTGTTAACCTAACATTGAAAAAAGGTAAACTTGAACTTCATTTTTTTGACAATGGAATTGGGATTTCAAAAGACTATCGGAAAAAGATTTTTAATAAATTTTACCGGGTTCCAACCGGGAACGTTCATAATGTAAAAGGTTTTGGTCTTGGTTTAGATTACGTAAAAAAAATAGTGCTTGCCCATAAATGGAAAATTAAAGTAGATGAAAATTCCGAAGGAGGTAGTATATTTAAACTCTCAATACCACATAAAAAATGAACAATATCGATTTTAAAATATTACTGGTTGAAGACGACGCAGCTTTACGTTTTATTGTAAAAGATAATTTAGAACAAAATAATTACCAGGTTACGGTTGCTGAAAACGGAGAAATTGCAGTAGATCTTTTCAGTAAATATAATTTCGATTTGATTATTCTGGATGTGATGCTTCCAAAAATTGACGGATTTGAGGTTGCAAAAACAATTCGTAAAAACAACCAACAAGTTCCAATTATTTTCCTTACTGCGCGTTCGATGACCGAAGACAAAATTACCGGATTAGAAATTGGTGGCGACGACTATATTCCAAAGCCATTTAGCATGGAAGAGCTACTATTAAAAATTAAAATATTTCTAAAACGTAGCCAGTCACAACCGGTTTCATTTGAAAAGCCCTCAACGGATATTGAAATTGGTAAATTTACTTTTCATCCTGAAGAACTAATTTTAACGTTCGACGGAGAAAACAAAAGTCTGACTCTGAAAGAAGCTGAACTCATTCGTATTTTTTCAGAAAACCTAAATAAGGTCTTAAGCCGCAACGAAATATTGGAAAATATATGGGGCTCAAACGATTATTTTTTGGGTCGTAGCTTGGATGTATTTATATCTCGTCTGAGAAAATATTTTAAGGCAGATACTAACATTAAGATTATTAATTTGCACGGAATCGGGTTTCGATTTTCAGTAAAAAAATAAAAAAATGAGCATATCACATTTAATTATACTAATAATTATTGGTATTTTATCAGGAATATTAGCTGGGGTTTTTGGTATTGGCGGCGCGATAATTGTTATTCCGGCATTGGTTTTTATTATTGGGCTTTCGCAGCACGAAGCACAAGGAACAAGTTTAGCATTTATGCTACCTCCGGTAGGAATTTTAGCTACCTGGAATTATTGGAAAGCGGGGCAAGTTAATTGGAAAATCGCTCTCATCTTATCAATAACTTTTGTTGTGGGTGCTTATTTTGGGTCTCGGTTTTCCATAAATATTTCGGACAAAATGCTTCGAAGAATATTTGGTGTTTTATTGATGGTAGTGGCTGTTAAAATGATTGTCTCGAAATAATTGCCGTTTTATGCCATTAAATTGTAAAAAAATTCAGATTTTTTGTAAAAAAAGAGTGTAGGTTTTGGAAGAGATAAAAAAACAACTATTTTTGCAGTCCGAAAATTTATTGATAACAAGATTAAAATAGATAGAAATGAAAAGAACATTTCAACCATCCAATAGGAAAAGAAAAAATAAACACGGGTTTAGAGAAAGAATGTCAACTGTTAGTGGGCGTAAAGTTTTAAAAGCTCGCCGTGCAAAAGGAAGAAAAAGATTGTCTGTTTCGGATGAACCGAGACATAAAAGATAATTTCTAACGAATTAACTTTTTGCGAAAAGGTAAAGAATGTATTTCTTTACCTTTTCGTGTTTATTGATGTTTGCTAAACTTGCCAATTCACAACAAATAATTAAACATAAGCAAAACATTAAATATAATACACCTGTTATAAAAAAGCACTTCTGCGAACCATAAAGTAGAGCATGAAATAAATGAACAAGAAATGAACGCGGATTACAACATTATTACATCAATTAAGTTACCAAAATCGATAAAAATAATTTCTGAAAAAGTTTTTAATGCAGAGCAAATAACAACTTCCGAAGCACTTGAACTGTACAATTGTTCTAACCTTGCACTACTCGGTGTTTTGGCCAATGTCACAAAAAAACGGATAAATGGAGATTATGTTTTTTTCAACCGTAATTTTCATATTGAACCAACAAATATTTGCGTAAACCATTGTAAATTTTGTTCGTACCGTAGAAGAGAAGGACAAAAAGGAGCTTGGGAATGTAGCATCGAAGACATTGTTTCTGATGTAAATAAATATACCGAAAAAGGGGCTACCGAAGTACATATTGTTGGTGGAGTTCACCCAAATAGGAACGTGAACTTTTATGTTGACATGCTAAATTCTATAAAAAAAGTTGCTCCAAATTTGCAAATAAAAGCTTTTACGGCTGTAGAAATAGATCAAATGTGCCAGATGGGAAACATCTCGATTGAAGATGGTCTTCGCAAACTAAAAGCTGCGGGTCTTGAATCAATTCCGGGTGGAGGTGCTGAAATTTTTGATGAAACAGTGAGGGCCGAAATTTGCCCCGACAAAACCGGATCGAAAGAGTGGTTAAGAATTCATTCAGTTGCACACAGCATGGGGATTCCAACCAATGCAACCATGCTTTACGGATTACTTGAAAACTATGAACACCGGGTTGATCACCTGAACAGACTTCGTGAAACTCAGAAAAAAACAAACGGATTCAATGCATTTATTCCATTAAAATTCAAACGAGAAAATAACGAATATTCAAAAGTAAAAGAATCTACATTAATTGAAGATTTGAAAAATTATGCGGTATCTCGTATATTCCTCGATAATATTCCTCACCTCAAAGCTTATTGGCCAATGATTGGTAAACAGGCTGCACAACTTTCGTTGGGGTTTGGAGTCGACGATTTAGATGGAACAATTGATGATTCAACAAAAATATATTCGATGGCCGGGGGAGACGAAAAACCATCAGCAAGCCGGTCGGAACTTGTAAAAATGATTAAAGAATTAAATCTTGTTCCTGCTGAAAGAGATACGTTTTACAACATTCTGAAAACTTTCTGATAAAAATTATTATCGAAAATGTTTAATTGGAGTTTCAGCATACTTTTTTTGCGTTATTTTTGTTTTTAATAAAGACCGAAAAATAAAAACATGAGTTTTAAAAAATTCCTGGCCAGCCGTACATTTTTCATAAATCTAAGCATTGCATTATTTCTAATTGCAATATTGTTATTTCTAACTTTACAAGTACTAAAAATATACACACGCCACGGTCAATCTAATCCTGTTCCAAATTTCTATGGAATGCAAAAACAGGAAGCCGAAACCATAGCAAAACAGCATAATTTAAAAATTATTATTATCGATTCTGTTTATACCGACAAAGTAAACCCGGGAGAAGTTATTGAACAAGATCCAAATGCCGGATTCGAGGTAAAAGAAAATCGTACTGTTTTTTTAACGATTAATTCATCGAACAAAGAAATGGTAGTTTTACCAAAATTAACCGAAATTTCTTTCCGACAAGCACAGGTTTTAGTAGAAAACTATGGTTTCGAAGTGGGCGAAATTGCGTATCAACCGTCAGAGTATAACAATTTAGTTTTAACGGTTAAACAAGATTCGGCAGAAATTATTGAAGGGAGTTTATTATTGAAAGGTAGCAGTATTGATTTCGTTATTGGACGAGACTCGGAAAACAAGCAAACAACACTTCCGTATTTAATTGGCTTAAATGTTGAATCGGCCAAAGAAATATTAACAAACGCCATGTTGAATTTTGGTGTTTTAATTTACGACGAATCAATACTTACAGCCGACGACACTTTAAACGCTACAATTTGGCAACAACGTCCTGAAACCAAAAGAACAAGTTCTGTAACTTTGGGAACATCGGTTGATTTATGGATTACCGTTGACGATGAAAAAATAAATTCGACAGAGGAACAGGAATTTTAGACAATTACAATGGTAGAATATACTGAGGAAATTGAAGAATCGGAAGACGGTGCATTATACGAACACCATCGCTTAACCGTTGACGCCGGACAATCTCCGTTGCGAATCGATAAGTTTTTAACCAACCGCATTGAAAATGCTTCCCGAAGCCGCATTCAGGCTGCTGCCGATGCAGGAAATATTCTTACCAACAACAAAGCGGTAAAACCAAATTACAAGGTAAAACCATTCGACGAAATTGTAATTGTAATGGACTATCCGCGGCGCGAATTAAAAATTATTGCCGAAGATATTCCCTTAAACATTGTTTACGAAGACGATCAATTAATGGTTATCAACAAACCTCCGGGTTTGGTCGTTCACCCTGGTCATGGAAACTACTCCGGAACTCTGGTAAATGCTTTGGCATTTTATTTTAAAAAACTTCCTCTGTTTAACAACGAAGATCCCCGACCCGGATTAGTTCATCGAATTGATAAAGATACGTCTGGTTTAATGGTTGTGGCAAAAACAGAAATAGCAAAAAACAAATTGGCGCTTCAGTTTTTCGAAAAAACTACCGAGCGTCGGTATCACGCATTGGTTTGGGGAAGTGCAAAAGATAACGAAGGAACTGTTGAAGGTAATATTGGCAGAAGTTTAAAAAACAGACAGGTGTTTACTGTTTTTCCTGAAGGTGATTTTGGGAAACATGCGGTAACACATTACAAAGTTTTAAGGAGAATTGGTTACGTTACTTTGGTCGAATGCCAATTGGAGACCGGGCGAACTCACCAAATAAGGGTTCACATGAAATACATAAATCACACCATTTTTAACGATTCGAATTATGGTGGAGATAAAATACTGCGTGGCACAACTTTTACCAAATACAAACAATTTGTATTAAACTGTTTTAAGGTTTTACCCCGCCAGGCACTTCACGCAAAAACGCTGGGTTTTATTCACCCAACTACCGGCGAAAAGATGGTATTTAATTCTGAACTACCGGAAGATATGGCTCTCGCAATTGAAAAATGGGAAAATTATATTGCAAACAGAAATGAATAAAAAACCAAACATAGCGGTAATTGCAGGCGGCGACTCGTCGGAATTTATAGTGTCGTTAAAAAGTGGCACAAACGTATTTAATGTGGTTGACACAGCAAAATTCACTCCCTGGTTAGTTCAAATGAAAGGTCTGGATTGGATAGTATTGCGTGATAAAGAAAAAATAGCTGACATCGATAAATCGGACTTTAGTTTTCAGTTTAAAGGACAAAAAATAAATTTTTCGTTTGCATACATTACCATTCATGGAACGCCCGGCGAAGACGGTATTTTACAAAGTTATTTCGAATTATTAAACATTCCTTATTCAACCAGCAATGTTCACTCCTCGTCCTTAACTTTTAATAAATGGTTTTGCAACAATTACCTGCGAAGTTTTGGTGTTAAAATGGCTAATTCCATAAAAATATCAAAAGGTGAAAAAATTAATGCGGGTGAAATAGTTAAGAATCTTGGTTTACCTATTTTTATAAAACCCAATGCTGGTGGCTCAAGTTTTGGTATTACCAAAGTTAAAACCATTTCTGAAGTGGAAATTGCCATTAATAAAGCGTGGATGGAAAGCAATGAAGCATTAATTGAGCAATTCATTGATGGTAAAGAATTCACTTGTGGTTTGGTTAAAATTGCCGATAAAAAAATTATTTTCCCGGTAACCGAGGTGCTTACAAAAAACGAATTTTTTGATTTTGAAGCTAAATATACTCCTGGCGTTGCAGAGGAAATAACTCCTGCCCGATTGCCCGAAAATTTGTTTAATAAATGTCAGGATATTAGTTCTGAAATTTATGATTTTTGTGAATGCTCAGGAATAGTTCGGGTAGATTTCATTCTTAAAGAAAATGAGTTTTATTTCCTCGAGGTTAATATAACACCTGGAATGACCGAAACCAGTTTTATTCCTCAACAAATAAATGCCATGCAGCTGACATTGAAAGAGATAATCACCCAGATTATTGACGATGGCATATCTCCAAAATAATAATTAACAATTGTGAATATCGCAGGTTAAAAACTTCAAAATTTTATTGTCCTTTCCGTAGCCAATTTTTGTACTTTTGATACCTTAATTTAAGAGTTAGAGGAAAAATTAACTTTTAAAAAGCATTATCTAACTATAAAAAATGGCTGAAAAAAGAAGAAGCAATTCCCAGTTCAACATCGATCAAATAAATGCTCAATACGGTAAATTGCCTCCACAAGCAATTGATGTGGAAGAAGCCGTTCTTGGCGCACTAATGCTTGAAAGAGACGCCTATGTAACAGTAGCCGATGTTATCGACACCAAAAGTTTTTATAAAGAAGAACATCAAAAGATATTCGAAGCCATTAAAATACTTTCAGGAAAAGAGAAACCCATAGACCTTTTAATGGTGACGCAGAAACTAAAAGATCGCGAACAATTAGATGAAATTGGAGGACCCGGTTACATTGTACAATTAACCAGCCGGGTTGCATCGGCAGCACACATTGAATTTCATGCTAGAATTATTGCTCAAAAATTTATACAACGCGAATTAATTCGGGTCTCAACCGAAATACAATCAAAATCGTACGACGATACGCTTGATGTTGATGATTTACTCGATTTCTCAGAATCCAGTCTTTTTCAGGTGGCCGAAGGAAATATTAAAAAAGAAACACGACCAATAAAACCTGTGCTTAATGAAGCTATTCTTCAGATTGAAAAGGCACGAAACCAGAAAGATGGATTAAGTGGAGTTCCTTCCGGTTTTACCGGATTAGACCGTGTAACTGCGGGTTGGCAACGAACCGACCTAATAATTATAGCCGCACGCCCGGCAATGGGAAAAACTGCTTTCGTGCTTTCAATGGCACGAAATATTGCTGTTGACCACAATCGTCCGGTAGCTTTTTTCTCACTCGAAATGTCAGCCATTCAATTGGTTAACCGCCTAATTTCGGCAGAAACAGAATTAAGAGCCGATAAAATAAAAACCGGAAGACTGGAAGAATATGAGTGGCATCAGCTTAATCAACGAATTAAATCGTTGGACAATGCACCATTTTTTATCGATGATACGCCTGCTTTGTCCATTTTTGAATTCAGGGCTAAATGCCGCCGATTAAAAATGCAACATAATATCGAGTTGGTTGTAGTTGATTATCTTCAATTAATGACTGCCGGAAACGATAGTCGTGGTAGCCGGGAACAAGAGGTAAGTCAAATTTCGCGCTCCTTAAAAGCCATCGCAAAAGAATTAGATATTCCGATTATTGCTCTTTCGCAGTTGAATCGATCAGTTGAATCGAGAGAGGGAAAAAGGCCACAACTTTCCGATTTGCGGGAATCAGGCGCGATTGAACAAGATGCAGATATTGTTACATTTATCCATCGTCCCGAATATTTTGGAATTAATGAAGATGAATCTGGAAATTCATTGGCAGGTGTAGCTGAAATTATTATTGCTAAACACAGAAACGGTGCTACTGCTGATATTCATCTGCGATTCAAAAAAGAATTGGCCAAATTTATTGACTTGGAAGTTCAATATCCCAGTGGATTTAAAGGAGATCAAACATACAGTTCTAAAATGAATGAAGATGAGGATTCATTGAGTGCCGGCATTTCCAGCAATAAAAATTTCGACAAGCAAGAATCGGCCAAATCGGATAATCCATTTTAATTTTGAACCAATACAAGTATAAATTGTAGTATCTCTGAAACAGTTATTAAATGAAATCAAAAATTTCAATCCTACTATTACTCCTTTTTTTTACTCTTCAGGCGAAAAGCATTCATATTATATTACCAATGGACGAAACTCAAAAAGACCATCTTAAGTCGTATGGAGTTACTTTCTGGGTACTTGAAAAAAATGTGGAAGTTAAGTGGCTTCTAAATTATCGTGGAGGAAGTTTTATGATGGAATATCATGCTGAAATTGAGAATGAATGTGTGATAAGAGGAGTAAGTTTCGAAACTATTGCTGATGCACAAGCCAATGCCATTTTGAATGAAATAGCACAGCCCGATGTTAACCAGGATGCGGTAGCCATGAATAAAGCACCTAAAATTGCAGTTTACTCGCCACCAAACAAACAACCCTGGGACGACGCAGTTACCCTTGTTTTAACGTACGCCGAAATTAATTACGATATTATTTACGACGAAGAAATACTAAACGGGAAACTCGCAGATTATGATTGGCTCCATCTGCATCACGAAGATTTTACAGGGCAGCATGGCAAATTCTGGCGGGCATATCAACATGCACCTTGGTACCAGCAAGAAGTAAAAATTAATAACGAATTGGCAAAAAATCTAGGGTTCATGAAGGTTTCGGAAATGAAATCTTTCGTAAGCCGTGAAATTGAAAATTACGTGCAACGAGGTGGATTTTTATTTGCAATGTGTGCGGCAACAGATACCTACGATATTTCGCTTGCAGCTACCGGAGTTGACATTTGCGAACACATGTTCGATGGCGATCCGGCAGATAAACAGGCTCAGGAAAAACTGGATTTTACACGTACTTTTGCTTTTAAAAATTTTCAATTGGAAAAAAGCCCTTATGTATATGAGTTCTCAAACATTGATGCCACAATGCACAGAAAGGTAATTCGCCAGAATGATTTTTTTACACTGTTTGATTTTTCTGCCAAATGGGATCCTATTCCAACCATGCTTTGCCAAAACCACAAGAATTTAATTAAGGGTTTTATGGGACAAACTACTTCGTACCGAAAAGAAACCTTAAAACCCAATGTTTTGGTTATGGGCGAAAATAAACCTGCAAACGAAGCGCGTTATATTCATGGTGAAAAAGGTAAAGGTTTCTGGACTTTTTATGGTGGACACGACCCCGAAGATTACCGCCATCTTATTGGCGATCCTCCAACCGATTTAAGTTTACATCCCAATTCGCCTGGTTACCGTTTAATATTAAACAATGTTTTATTTCCGGCAGCGAAAAAGAAAAAACGAAAAACATAGATAGATTTCTTTGGTAAGGATGGCATCTTTTTTTATATCCATAATTAACCCTGTCATTTCGACAATGTAGAAGGAGAAATCTTTAACATTAAAACCTAAGATTTCTCAGTCGTGCTTCCTTCGAAATGGCAATAAAAAAGGAAAATTATGAGTATTGAAAAAGTATTAGAAACATTGAATAAAATCGGCAAACCGATGAAAGCAGGCGAAATTGCAGAGGCTTCCGGATTAGATAAAAAGGAAGTTGATAAAGCAATGAAAGTCCTAAAAAAAGAAGAGCGAATTGTTTCACCCAAGTTTTGTTATTGGGAACCAAAGTAGAGAAGTCTCATCCCTGTCAGCATGCGCGGGCCAGGCAGGCAACCTACCCCGAAGGGTGATACAAAAAAACAGGGTTTCAAATATTGAAACCCTGTTTTTAAATTCCTCCCCTCGGGGAGGTTAGGAGGCACTTTGTTTTTTCCAGATTTCTTCCACTTCTTCCAATGTTTTCCCTTTGGTTTCAGGAACCATTTTCCAAACAAAAAAGAAAGAAATAATACTCATTAAACCGTAAAACCAATAGGTTAAGCCACCACTAAATTCCATCATTGCAGGATAAGTTGATGAGATAAAATAGTTGGCAGCCCACTGCGATGCAACGGCAATTGCTATCGCCTTTCCTCTAATTTTATTCGGGAATAATTCTGAAATTAACACCCAACAGATTGGTCCCCAAGACATCATAAACGAAGCGGTATAAATAATTATAAATACAAGTGTGCTAATTCCAATTATTTCCATGAATGACAATAGTCCGATAGCAATCATTCCAATAGCCATTCCAATAGAACCAACCATTAACAAAGGTTTCCTTCCCCATTTATCAACGGTAAGAATAGCAACAACTGTAAAAATCACGTTTATCAAACCCATTACAACGGTTTGTAACATCGAAGCATCTTTTTCTGCTCCCATACTTTCGAAAATACGTGGTGCATAATAAAGGGCAACATTAATCCCAACAAATTGCTGAAAGACAGATAAAAGAATTCCAATTATAATTACAATCTTTCCATACGAAAAGAGTTTTGCCGATGATTTTTCAACACTGGCTTTTATATCCTGAAATATCTCTTTTGCACGTTCAGCACCATTTATTCGGGTTAAAATATCAATTGCTTTATTATCTTGATTGTTTATCGCCAAATAGCGAGGAGTCTCAGGAACAAAAATTAGGAAGAAGGCAAATAATCCGGCAGGGATTGCTTCCGAAGTAAACATTCTTCTCCATCCAACTGTGTTTATCCATTCCAATGTTTGACCGTTTGCAATTCCCCAGTTCACAAAATAGACAATCAGCATTCCAAAAATAATGGCAAACTGGTTAATGGAAACCAGTCTTCCACGAATTTCGGCGGGGGCAATTTCTCCAATATACATCGGTGCAACAGCTGAGGCAAGTCCTACGCCAATTCCGCCAACAATGCGATAGAAATTAAACATATATAACAAACCCATGGTAGGTTCACCTTTTGTGAAAAACAGAAATTCAGGATTTCCAGAACCTAGAGCTGAAAGGAAAAATAGAATAGCAGCAATAAAAAGTGAATTTTTTCTACCAAACTTTGATGAAAATATTCCGGATAAACTACCACCAATAATGCAGCCAATTAAGGCACTGGAGATTGTTGCTCCATGGGCAAAAGCACTTAGTCCAAGACCGTCTGACAAATAGGCTTGAATAGATTTGTCGGCACCTGAAATTACTGCCGTATCGTATCCAAACAACAGTCCACCAAGTGTAGCAACCAATGTTATTCCTAAAATGTAAAAAGAATTACGACCTTTCATCTCATTATTATTTTAGTTTTTAAAGGTATTCAATGGAACTCGCTATATAATTCTCTTTTTTGAAAACTATTTATCATGCTCGTTTCATAAAATTAAATGTACCAGTTAATAATTTGCTCCATCAATTCTTGTTTTCCACTTATTTGCTCAGGTTCGCCAACTTCAGCTGCAATGGTACGAAGGTCTTCTAAACTTAAACTCCCTGCTTCAAACTCAGCACCTTTTCCTGCATCGAATGATTCATAACGCGTTGTACGC
>Ga0307988_1001130_pt1 | contig 15981 bp, 28 predicted proteins | sample EllFjometagen183_FD_203166 | JGI IMG/M metagenome (GOLD analysis project Ga0307988, IMG submission 203166) | Marine microbial communities from Ellis Fjord, Antarctic Ocean - #183 | ecosystem: Environmental > Aquatic > Marine > Unclassified | place: Southern Ocean | collected 2014-10-08 | reverse complement strand
TCTCTTGCCGCTGTCGAGGTTACTGTCGCTGCCCCAGTAATCGTGATGTTTGCACCACCACTTTCTTCAATCCACCCAGATTCCAAGAAGCTCTGCGGATAAGCCAAGTTATTCCCCCGATTCACAACCTTAGTGACCTTTGAGGGTTGTAAGCCTGAGACGTGTGAGGGGATTAAGATGTTCCAAATATCTTCTTGCTCAGTTGAACTTGTCAACCAAGTTGATATTGCATCCCATCGAGTCGTATCAGCTACAACGGTTGTAAATGTTGACCAACTCTTTTTGGTTGCTAGGTCATTCAGGAATAATGCTTGTTCGGTGTTTATTGTTCCGAGTTTGGTTAGGTTGAAGATTGCAACGTCTGCATCAAATGCATTGTCACTGTAAACCCTCATAGTTCCTGCAAAGGCAGCTGAAGGGGTGACTGCTGTGGTAATATAGAAGTTGACCCCAGTTGAAGATATTATATTATTTGAAGTGAAGTTTGTTGTGATATTTGATACAGGTGAAGCAACATTTGCTGTGCTTGTCCTGACATCTGTCCTGAACAAACACACATCCCCTGCTGATAGCTGATTCACCCCAAAAGTCTCAGATGCAGTAAGCCCATCCCCATCCCGACCAAGCGCATTAAGCACAAAGGGGGAACCGAATAAAGTGGGTTTGATTGATGCGGATTCTACGTCTGATACTAGCTGGACTGAGCCTGCGTTGCCGACTTCTTTTTCAATCGAGAATAGCATTGTATTATCACCAGATGAATCTAATGACCTAAGAATCCCATCATCGTCAAAAAAGAGTCTGATTTGTCCAGCTGCGGGGTTAGCAGGGTTTGAAACCTGTTCAATGAAATCTCTATATGCTGAGGCTGTTTCAGAACCTGTTGATGTGATAGATAACCAAGTTGCTGTACCGCCTGTAGTATCCACTAAGATAAATGCGGTGTTTGCTGTTTCATTGATCCATATAGTGCCTAGAGAGCCTATGTCTCCAATTGTTGGATCAGCTGAACGATATAATTTTGGAACTGAATTTGCTGTAATTAACATGATTACACCTCAGGATAGATGTGGATAGTTGCATTTGATCCTGCTATACCATTGCAGTATCTAAATTGGACGACCTGTGCATGAGTTGATAGGACAATATCTTGACCAGGCTCAACCTGTTTGCCATTCACACTAGGTGCTGGATCGACTTGATTTGCCACACGGATAGGTGCATTTTCAATTGCTATTAAACACTTGAAGGTTGCCCTATTATCTGAGGCCTGTTTATATATTGCTGATGGTAATCTTGCTACATCATCTGTTGTGGAGACGACTGTAACAGTTGGAAGAGGCTGTCCGCCCACTACTTGGATTTGGTCCACTTGAAACTCCTTTTAATTGTAAGGTCATCGACCTTTAATTGATTCCTAACTAGGTACTAGACCATGTAGGTTATACGAGCTATTATTCTTTTGTTGGTTTATCTTCTATAACTTCTGCGTCTTCTATTGGATCTTCCATTGGATCTTCCACAATCATTAAACCTGAGTTATTAGCATTAGATACTATCTGAGATATGATTGCATCTTGTAATTTGTTGCTAACATTCTCTTCCCTAGTCCTACTAAGACCGTTCATCTCTAAGATTTGTAAGGCTGTTCTTGTTTTTACGGATTGTGGAGTTTCTTCATCCATTAAAGCTTCTTCTAATGTATCTACTGCAAGTGGACCTAGTTGAGCTACTTGGTCTTTCAAAACGATTGTCATTTTGTCTCGTTCTAAGCCTAATGTCTGTAACTTTATGCGACCCTCTCTAGAGTATTTTACATTTATTACAGTTGCATTAGTAACATCCATCTTCATGGCAACTTCTGAGTTGGTTAAACCTATAGAAAGGAGTCTGAGGATTTCACCATGCTTAGGCCCGAGATTCTTGTAATCAAAATGTCGATCTAAAGTTCCGTTTGGTGCTTTAGTTTTATGGATTGCAACTGTCTTGGGTGCATTACCCATTAACTCGTCCATATCCAAATTAGAATCATCTGAATATGTTGGATGATCTAATAACAAGGTTGGATTGGTTTGTTTCAAATCGGCTAGTTGCGTTGCAAAGAGGGTTTCCATGCCTGTATATTAAGGTATTATATATGTTATAACAAGTGTTTTATTAAGAGGATATATCAAAAGTGGTAGTGCCACATATGAGGTGATTGAACCCATATATTTATGTGTATATAAATGAGGTAGCTACTTGGTTATTTGAGGTAGCCACTCCGAAGTGGTTGGATACTAGGTGGTTGGGTGATAGAATCACTATAGGAGTTTTGGGCTGATCCAGCTTCCAACATTTAATGGCCGAAGCTGGTAATAGTTTGGGATCTAATAAGATGGATGGGATCTAATATTGGGATCTCCCACCCGAAACGTAGATTTTGAAAAATTTGTATGGGGTGCTGTTATACAAGATGGCGAACCACTTCCCCCCATTGCGTTTGCTAGTAGCAACTACTGTTAATATTCATAGGTGTGGGGGTGTAGTATTAAATCACTTGTTGCTGGTACACAACTATGTATAATAACAATATATGTTACTAGCATATGAGGCTTACACCTGCTAGTAGCAACTAATGTTTATAGCACACAACCATTCAGGCTGATAATATGCTAGAAGCAACTAATGATAGTAGCATATAATGTTAGTATCATATAGTGTTAGTAGCATATAGCTAGGTGTGCTAACAAAGATGATGCCATACTATATGATAGTAAGCAACTACTGGTAAGTGGCAACTACTGTGAGATAGCACACAGTTTGGTATGGTCTTTGATTCTTGTAGTATATTCTCACTAATGGGAGAGAGATTCTCAAAGCTGGGAATAAATAGGGTTATATAAACATGATAATATTTATCATATAACTTAAGCTGTTGTTATTATTGAACTTAAGTAATGTGGGTAATTGTGGCACACTTATTGCTTTATATATAGTACCGAGAGGTGTGTCTCAAATAAGAGGCACTAATTGACAAGAGCAAATAAACAAAACAGGAGATTAAAATGAGTATTAACACGAGAATTTCAGAAGATCGCAGAATCCAATTGCAGGAGCAAAACGAAACTATTGACACTCGCACCTATTGCAAGCTGGTTGGACTACATAAGTCTGAGCAAAAGTTTGAAATCGAAGTTCACTTTCCATCTCAACAGGATGTAGCATTAAATGTCTTTGGTTTCAAAACAATCTATTTGGGTTTTATCCGTGACCGGATGACCCAACTTAGAAATCTGATTGCTGGTAAAAATCAAGCAACTGACACAATTGCACAACTTACTAAGAAGTTGAAAAATTATGAGATTGGTTATAATATTCCAACAGAATACTGGCATTCAAACGCAATTGGTAAGAAGGCACCAACTAAAGAACAAGTAGGTGATGAACTAGCTAAGATGTCAACTGATGAGATTTTAGCCCTGCTCAAAGCAAAGGGTATCAAAATCTAGATAAACCTAAACTAAATCACATTAGCCTATCTTTGGATGGGCTTTTGTGGTTAGAAGAAGGTCAACAGTTTTAAAATATCATTCTTCTTTATTTATATGACCTTAACTATATAAAAGGACCTTGTAAAATGAAATTACTACTCGTAGATGTGAAGTGTGACATAACAGGAAAGTTTAACTCTATTGTATGCAAAAAAGTAGTTGTAAAGTATGATAAGTATAAAAAGATACAGACTATTCAAATCATCCAAAACAGTACAAAGCACATAATGGCTGAAATACCAATAACATCTAGTTTCATCCAGATATCTATGTATGAGCAAAAAATGGGGCAACTAATTAGGCTCTTATTAGATGAACAAGGTACCAATAGAATCGAGCAGTTTACACCAAAGGTAGAAATTGAAGGCGGCCGCATTTATATGTCAGCCACAAAAAATATAAACTATATGATGAATGAGAAGCGACTATTTGTATTTGATACATAAGATTAGTTGAAAACATAAAACTGAATGAAACATCGTGTTATATGATAGAAATCGGGTTGCCTAAGCGAAGCGTGTTAGATCCTAAATATTTAAACAACCTAGTAAAATAAGGCCAAAATTAGCGTATGGGCGTCTGTCTGGTTGTATCTACTGTAGCTCCTTAGTCGCCTCTCGGCCAAAAATCCACGACGAAGCTGGAAATGATAAAACATTCGAAAATATGATAAAACATGCGAAATAAGGTTGTATTTAAGTAGTTTAGTATGCTGTAAAAAAAAAAAAAAAAAAAAAAAAAGAAACCTTAACAGATACGGACATACAGACAGCCCTACAGCTTCGTATTTGGGAATTTCAAAAATAGTCGTTAAGGGAGCTACAGTAGATACGGAGATACAAGAGCTACGACCAGACAACCATACGATAAAAACAAGTTTCAAACGGCCCAAAGTTCCTACTATAACAAACAGCCACCAACAATCAAAAGGAGATCAAATGAAAATAGACTATCAAGGTATTATATTAGACCATTCTAAAGAACAAGAACATTTTGATACAAGTGAACATGGTTTTACTGCTATCGTAATATTTAAAGAGTTATCACTATATCCTAGAGTAGTCATATATAATAACTGTACCGAGATACACCATAAACATAGTATAAGAAAAGACTCTGTTGAATTGGGATCAGACATACATGGTGCGGGTATCAACATAAGTCTAAACCAAATAGACGAGATAAGAGTCATCAACGCAACTAAAAAGGAATTAGACTTCTAGTTATCAACTAAATATAGCAGCTTCGAACATTTAATGTACAAAGCTATAAGATAACAATCATCTATCAAAGGAGATCAAACATGTATCAAGTCAAAATAGTAGATCTAGAAACAGAGGAACTCATAGAATCTTTAAATCTATCAGATTTAGAAGATGCAATCTATACGTTATACAACCTTTCAATACAGGAGGAAATGGAAGATAATTTCAACATAGAGATACACACATCTATGAAAAATGAACTAATTATATCTATGCAAGGATTTAGATATAACTCATACCTATATAAAAGAGGAAACAAATAAGATGATCATCAAAAAGATAATCATCAAAAAGATAAACAATCTCACCCGATTTAGTTTCCTACTTAAACAAATAAACCACTTTGGATTTAGGAATCAACCCAACTTAAAATATACTGATCTACCTAGTCGTAGACTTCTAAGTTTGAAAGCAAACTATCATAAGGAGATCACGAAACATATTCCATTCACTCTATCAAGTCTACAGCTTAAATCTAAGTTGTTATCCAATCATATTATTCCATTAAACTCAGAGATGTATAACCTATCTTTACAGGCTATGCACATCAGATGAATCTATGATTCGGTATTCTTAGACCCAGATCTTTTTGGACCTAAAATCTTAGATCTTCACCAAACATTTAAACATAAAGGATATTTAAACATGAACAAAGAACCAACCTACTCAAAAGATCTATTAGGATACATATCTAAAGTGGAATCCTTCTTAAGAAACACAAAGCTAACCGAATCTGAAGACCTATTCAAACAAATATCAGACGAATTCTTACAGACCTTCGGAACAAGTTATACATCAACTTTTATGTTGGACCTCTTAAAAGTTGTTCAACCTCATCTATTTGATATGCCAGGACAATATACATTGGCTCTATCAATATACAATCAACGCAAGGGTTGTATGATTAACAATCAAAGAGCCAAACTAAAATCAGCAATCAAATTCTATTCTGAAATCTACTATGATTTTACAGAATCCAAGACAATCAAATGAATCTAATATTTGATATAGTCACAATCATATTCTTAGGTTGGCTCTTAACCTTGTTGGTAGACAAACCTAAGAGAAGAGATTAGATAACATGAATCAGAATCTCCGATTCGGTATTCCTACCTAATGATATTCGGTATTCCTCTTATATTCGGTACTCAATTCGGTATTCCATCTAACATATAATCTGACCATCTTCTTAGAGTAAGGCTTCTAATCTCCAAGCATCTTTGAAGATGGTTATAAAGGAAATATGAAACAAACCAACTTAGACGTATCCACTTTAAGGATATCAACCCTAGAACATAGGTTTCTATTCCAACCTGGATACTCTCATCAGGATCTAACCTGTATAGTAGATCTACTATATAAGTCTATTTGGCTCCAGGATAATAGACCACTCAAATCATTTGAATACACACAATCCACTCAAATCCTATTCATTTCAGATAGACCATATCATGTTGTAAAAGACATACAAGATTCGATGTATCAGCATCAGTTAAATCAATTATCCAAAATAAGGAATATCAACATGCAAAATATCTTACTCAAGTCTAATACTGTTGGACAGATTCAAAGAAAAACTTCATATACCCATGAAGAGGTAACAGTCATATTGGAGCTACTATATAAAGCCATCTCTTCAAATCTTATGGAGAATCCACCCGATTTGGAATCCATTCATAATAAGATATTCGCCTCTTTCACGTTGGATCGAGACCAAGAGTTCAAGCCAATCCAAACCATGTATCCTAAATGGTTTTCAGCGAGACAATCGTATTTGGACAGCCTAACCTCAGGTGGAATCAAATAAATCAAATGATCAACTTAAATCTGTAGCTACGGCCATAAAATGTACGAAGCTGGAAAGATAACAACATGAAAACGTTGTTAGACCCTAACGTGTTTGTTTTACAACTTTTTATACCACAATTTATTTTCAATTCTGCGAAAATAACACTTGCAAATCACTGAAAAATTCTTAACTTGGAGAAACAAAAATGGAGAACGAGTTGACAAATAAGCATGAATCTAAACATGAATCTAAACTGAATGGAAGTTTCCTAGATACTTACTACAGTATATTAGAACCGAAACCTAGTTTAGGTTCTGTTAGGATTCAATTTAGTTTACTACTTAACAAGTTTATAGATCGTCCCACGATTTATGGATTCTTCGGAAAACCCGATCATTATAAAGGTGGTAACAACCAAACTTCGATAACCTATACGATATATTGTATCGATTTAAATGAAGCCATCGAACAAATCAAACACATGATTAGAGTATTAGCCTGATGCCAACCATAGTATTGGATTCCCGAATTGAGAGGAGTCAAATCGCAAGTTTGCATAAATATTTCTTGGAGTCAACAAATCAAGATTTATCCAAATCTGCATTGGGTCGCCTAACTTTTGATACACTCTATCAAATCTTGTTGGACAACAATTTAATTGATCCTCTATCAGATGTCGAGGCTCAATATTATTTAGCAGACCATTTCAATTATAAGATGAACAAATCAAAAAGACCTCAACTTAAAGTACAGGATTTATCTAAGTCTTTACCCAAGAAGGGTGAGGGCATAACTAAAGTGGTTGATCTCAAACCGAATTCGGATAGAGTCAATTCACTGTTAAACGAGCTATAATAATAGCTCAAGGAGAAATGTAATATGGATATCACAGTAAAAGCACCAACCACAGGTCGTGAGATCACAGTATCAGTAGATGAGAAACTTATTGAAACTAGCGAACAAGGTATCGAAACCTATGGTGAAGCTCCAATCGTATCATTATTGAATCGCCAAATCGTAACAGATATCCGTAATGGTGTTCGAGCCAAAATGAATACTGAGGGTGATGATGCAATGTCTGATGAACAAGTTGTTGAATGGGTTTCAGATTGGACTCCTGGAAATCGTAAAGCAGCTAAATCTAAATCTGAAAAAGCTCTTGATGCTTTCGAGGGTCTTGATGCAGTTGCTCAGGCTGAACTGTTGCAGAAACTTCAGGCACAGATCGCAGGTTAATTAGATCCAAATTAATTTGATAGGCAACTAAGCCTATTGATAACGGACAAGAGATCGTCCATTGCAAATTATGCCCTCATCTGGAATATGGTGAGGGTATATTTTTAACCTATAAAATGTGGCAACTCCAACCATCTATTAGGACATTGAAATGATTAACAACTTCGTAGAACCTATGCTAGCATTTGACTATGCAAAGAAGCATGATAGAATTAAGAACCTCATAGTCCAACCAAAGCTAGATGGAGTTAGATGTATCTTTAACCCACATGATCCAGCCTTAGAATTACAATCCCGTTCAGGTCTTACGATCCAAGGAGTTCCTGACATCCTAAAACAAGTTAAATCATTAAATCTTCCATTCATAGTAGATGGTGAGTTATACAACCATGAGTTTGGATTCGATAAGACTTCAGGAATAGTAAGGAGAAGAGAAAACAATATATCTGATCTACAAAACAAGATAACATACGTAATATTTGATGTCATATTCCCACATAGAGAATTTCAAGATAGATTACCATTACTAGATAGATTGAATCAAATATTATATAACAATCCGACCGAATTTCCTAACCTACAAATCATATCCCATCAACAAATTTTAAATACCACACATGAACGTAAAAGGATGCTAGATTTACTTGTATCCTCAGGATATGAGGGTTCAATTTTACGAGATCCAAACATAGGTTATGAACACAAAAGATCAAATGGACTCCTTAGAGAAAAACCATTCGACCAAGATGTATTCACCCTGGTTGAAGTAAAGGAGGAAATAGATAAACACAAGAATCCTAAGGGTAGAGTCGGAGCATTAGTTCTATCAGATAGGGAAGGTAGATTTGTAACAGCATCAGGTTTGGTTGACACACTCAAAGATAAGATATGGGCTAACCCATCATATTACATCGGCCAGAGTGTACTGCTCAAATTCCAAAGAAGGACCAAGAATTCATATAGGCATCCTAACTTTGTTAAGTTCCTAACAGAAGATGAAGTTGCTGCTTATAGTTATAAATAGGAGAAGATGATGGAAGCAACAAACGAGGTTAAGCCTATCTTTGAGGGAGTATCACGCTGTGATGGTGAAACTCAACCCGAATATAGGAGCAGACAAAAGAAGGAGAAAGTAAACTTAAAGAACCATTCTAAAAATAAGTTCCTCCACCTATCAAAGTACATTCACAAAGAGTCAGAACAGGAGACAGAGAAAAGGATCATAGAAGAAACATTAGAGATCAACCGAATTTTCGAATCAGGTAAAATAGATTCAGATAAACAAAAAGAGTTGATCTCCAAGGTTATAAAAACATCCAAAACATATAAACAGGGTTCAGGAACCAAGGTAGGAAAGGTTAGGAGAAAAGATGACCAAAATTAAATACACCTCCGATATGTTTCCTCACTTAAACTTTCATCACACGTACAACATAACTGATTCATCCAAGTTGAGTACATACATATCATGTCCTAGGAAATATTTCTTTGAGTACCTCCAAGGTTATAGAGGGATATACCCGAATAAACATCTAGTATATGGTACAGGACTTCACGAAGCGTTGGAGCATATCATATTGGCTGACATGCCAAACTTGAGTGAGTCAGATCGTGAGATGGTATTCTTCGAAGCATATAAGAAGTTTCTTTCAATATATCGTAAAGACTTTCCTGATGCTGAGTTTGATATAGATAGGAAACCAAAATCTCCTGACTATGTTTTGCCTTCACTTCTAGGTTATTATAATAATTATAAATCAGAGTGGGTTAGTGATCCTGTAGTAGCAACTGAGCTACATGGTAAGGTTCCAATCGGCTTAGATTTGGATGGTAACACAAGAGAGATGACCTATCGTATGGATGCAGTACGAAGATTTGATAATGGTCAACTATATATACAGGAGCATAAAACGGGTGGTCAAGCTGGCTCAACATGGTATGATAAATGGGAGTTGGCTCTCCAACCATTGGTATACTATCATGCTTGTAACTTTGTATATCCTAAAGAGAATGTGTTCGGAGTTGTGATCAATGGTATTATTGCAGCCAAACGTAAAACAGTTGATCTAGATACAGTTAAGTTTCATCGAGTAAATGTTAGATACACCAATGATAGGATGCATGATGGTTTGGAACTCCTCAATCATTACTGTGATCAACTTGAAAGAGATATGCAAAAGATTAAAGATCTACATCCAACAGATAAAGGGATGAATTGTTTTCATAAGAATCCAAATGCTTGTACAGATTTCAATACAACATGTAGATTCTTAGGTATGTGTTCAACTTATAGGAACCCACTAAAAGCAGAAGCTAAAAACGAGGCTCCAATAGGAATGAAGATTGAGAGATGGAACCCACTAGAGGAGGCTACCAATGAAGTCACATCAGGTTAAGAGGAAACGACATGGCAATACTGGAAGATCAAACAGTATAGAACAGCATTGGGCTTCCCGTAGAAACTTTGCCAAGAGGATAATCTGTGGTATGCAAGCAAATCTTAGTAGATTAAAAGATGATGAGATTCTATTACCAGTAGAGCAAATAGATTGTGCATCCGCTCTAGATGATATCAACCTCATGTTAGAATTATGGAATGAGAATAATCAAAAGAGTAAATCAAAGTATCTTAAGGTACTACCAACAATAGGAGAAGTAACATGGTACAAGATAAAAAACTAGAGAAGGCTCAAAAGAGAGCTATGGACATCAGACAGATGTATCAGGACGACAATCGAGCTGAAACGCTATCCATCTTAGCAATGGGTTTATTCGGTACAGGTAAAACCAGACTTTGCGCATCAGGTCGTTTACCTCTCCTCATAGATTCATTCGATCCAAAGGGTACAATTGTCTTAGAGCAAGTTTACAAACAAGAGATTAAAGATGGTTTGATACTCATCCGAACATTTTGGAGTGAAAATTCAAAAAGGCCAACTGAATATGTTAAATGGGAGAAACAGTTTGAAGATGACATAAGAACAGGTTTCCTCGACAACTTTGGTACCTACGCAATAGATAGTTTATCAACCCTTTTGGATGCCCTATCAAATAGAGTATCCAACATAAAGGGTCGTGAGGATGGAACTTTAGCAATCCAAGATTATAAGATAATCTATAATACGATTAAAGACATCATCAAGGTGGCCAGCTCACAGGATTGTGATTTCATCTTAACAGCCCACCTAGCTGATGAAGTGGATGAAGTAACAGGTAGGGTCATGTCACAATTATCTGTATACAAAGGTTTGAAAGCTTCCATTCCAATATTGTTTACCGAAAAATATGTCCTAATGAATAAGCCAGGACCTGGAGGCGTGGAACACCAACTCCTTACTCAGGATTACAAAACCTTTAGGGCCTCTACCCAAGTTGGAGCCAATACGTTTAAACAAATCGAAGAACCTGATTTGACCACCCTAAGGAAAAAGGCTGGATTCCCAACTGAACATAAACCCAGTTTGTTTACCTCCAACTAAAACAACAGCTTCGTACAATAAATGTTCGTAGCTGGGAATATAGTAACATAAAACCAAACAGTAGGACAACCCTACGAAAGGATCCACAATGAGTATGTTAGACATGAATGTAGAAGACGTAGCTGATCTAGTATTGCTTCCACCAGAACAGTATGAGTTAAAGATCGCAAATGCTGAAATCAAAACATTCAAGGGTAAAGAAGGAAAACCTGATGGTTCATTTTTGAATATCATGTTTGTGGCTGAAAATGAAGAAAACTCAGCACCAATCTTTCATCGGATTTTCATGTTGAATGGTACAGAAGATGCGGCTCAGAAGGCTTCTACCCAGCGTAGATTCAAAGCATTCTTTCAAGCATTCGATATGCCACTATCTGGGAATCTTGATACAGCAGATATGAAAGGAATGACAGGTTGGGCAAAGGTTAAGATCAAACCAGCTCAAGGTGATTATGATGAATCAAATGAAGTTGCCAAGTTCATCGTTCCAAATTAATATCAAATAGATATTAGGTTTACCTAGAATCTTCCTTGGAGGAAGTCCACACGACTGGTGAAGGTCGAACGTAGTGGAGTCAATTCGCCATAAGTACATATAGTCTAAGTTGACAGGCATCAAGTTGGTTCGAATCCAACCTAGGTAGCTAACAGGTCTAAGGACCAAAGGAGAACAACATGGAGAATGTAAACAAAAGACCATTCAAACTTGAAGAGATTGTATCTTGGTTATTGGTGGTAATCCTACTCGTATTTTTAGGAATGGTTGATTATAGGAATGAAGAATTGGTGAATCAAATAAACGATTTAGATCGTCAAATAATTTACCAGGATTCAACCATTGTTAGAATGTCAGCTCAGCTAGATCGAATTGACACTATGTCACGCTCTTTAACGTTGTATGACATCTTATTCAATTAGGAGATAATATGAAAACTTGTGATGATTGTGATAGAGGATTCTTTGAAACAATAGACCCTGATAATATGTTGTGTTCATCTTGTATGCAAAGTGCATGGGAATCAGATAAAGAGATGTTTATATCAAATGAAGATAAAGAAGATTTCTTAAAGGTCTTAAAAGAGTATGAGAATGAATTTGAACAGTATTCTCCCGAGGTTCTAGATGTACAACAGACATAATACTCCTGGTGGTACTAAGCTAGTATCTTGTCCTACCTGTAATCCAGATTCTAAATGGCATGGATTTCAAACATTTAAAGATAAACATGGTGTGGTGCATAAACAATGCAGAAAATGCAGAGAGTCAGATAAGACCAAACTCATTAAGGTGGCAATATGATTGATTATGAGAAAAAGTTTGAAGAAGAGAATAAAGACACAATAACTGATCGTTCACTTGGTGAATACTATCAGCGTTTCAAGTTTTGGCTAAAATCCCAACTCCTAGCAAAAGACAAAGAGATTGCTGAGTTGAAGGCTGAACTTCAACAACGCACCAAAGAGCGCGACAATCATTTCCGTGATATAATTAAATTGGAGAATGAGCTGTCAGAGTTGAAGGGTGAGAATGAGATGTTAATTAAGTCTCTTGATAGATGTGCTGATGATTACGGCAAGGCTATGGCTAAGTATGAAGCCCTCAAAGCTAAAATAGCTAAGGGTATTCCAGTTGATATTGCATATACAGGAAGTACAAATATCATAACTAATTTGCCAAATGCTTTATATGGTGAATTTCTATTGCTTGGGTTGAATGAGATGGAGGATGATGATGACCAATAAAGAATTATCAATGAGATTGAAAACTGCTGGGTTTACGTTAAAAGGTAACGCCTTCTCATTCCACTGTAAGAAATGCAATGTCTATGAACCAGACAGATACACAATGACCTCAACAGATGGAAGTCACGAGGACTATTATCATTGTGTTAAATGCAATACGGAACTTGATATGGTTGACCTATACGATGCAGGAATTCTGTTTGAGTGGCTGAGGGGCTGGCATAGAGATGACCCATTCAGGAGCTTTGAGATTCAGAATGATGGCATTATAGCGTTTGACTGGGGGCCAAGAGATAACGCAAAGTGGATTGAATATGAAACCTCATTAGCCGATATGCTTGCAGAGGCTATCCTTTGGGTATTGGAGGATGATGATGCACAAACCAAAGATTAAAATAAGCTACAAAATTAAACCCTTCGATGGGCAAGTCACACCCACCGACAAGAAAATCGACAAGGCAATGAAGTCAATCGGCTATGTATTCTATGGGTGTGGCTATAATGCAACTACCAAAGAACGTGATTTGGGATATGAGATAAAAACAGATGTTGACGTTGAGAAATGTGCATGCGGAAATCTAGCAAACGAAGAGCATACTTGTCCTTACAATGAGGATATAAATAATGACGGAGGGCTATGCAACTGTTGTGATAACTGCATAGAACAATGTGCAGTAGATAAATAGTATAATGGCTAACATAAAAGAATATGAGTAGTGCGGTAAAAAAGGGAGATAACCAGTTCGTATGGATAACAACCTAAATAACCTGCAAAAGATGGTGTTAAAGCCAATTGAAGCATTACTTATATTTATTGTTGTATGTCTTTTTAATTGCATACAACGAATAACTAAACACATTGTTTATACACAACAAAGGAGTAAAACATGAAAACACTAACCGATAAATCATATCTATATTTATTCACAGTTGGATATTTAACTACACAGACAAATCATGCGGATTGTTGTCTTAGGAACAAATCATGACCCAAAAAACAAAAGAGTTTAGACTTGAAGATGTGATGGTTGGGGATGAAATCATATTACGTTCAGGTATGCCATTTACTATGACTGATAGATTTATACCCTCAATAAATAAATATAGGATAACAGATTTCTTAAGGATGTTTGATGATGACCTCTGTTATAGTGGCTCACATTCAGTTAAATTCGACATAATAAAAGTCACAAGAAACAATATCATTAAATATGAGAGGGGAATTATGAGTGACAAAGAAGTTAAAGGCGTAGCAAAACTTACCGAAGACCGCAATATTGTGTCTATCATAGAGATAGAGAGCAATTTGTTCAAGTTCGCTTTCGACCATGTTGACTATAAAAAGAAAACAGTCAGTCTTGTAATGGGTGGTGTTTTTTCCAGGGGAGCCCTTGAGACGATAGTAGAAGCAATTAATGAGAGTTTAGGTGAATTATGAGTGACAAAGGATTGAAGGCTTGTCCAAGAAATGATTTCAACACTAAAACAAAAGAAGATGCTTATGGTAATGATATATGGGGAGGAAAAGGTGTTAATCCAGATTATGTAATTTTTCTTGAAGAACATTATAGCCCCAACCCAAAGCCTGATTGGATTAGTGTTGAAAAGTTCTATGATAAATTAGAAGCATCTCAGGTTGAACTTACAAGCGAGCAGGCAGAAATATTATATAGTAATCTGTTTGACATGTATGATTCCTGAACCACCTAAGACAGGGAGTAAATTATGATTAAACATCCAATAACAGTAGAGGACTCAATTTACATGATACTTGTATGGGAGTTGAAATCGGTGGAAATTGTAATGAGTCAATTTAGAAAGAAATGGAATAATCCTCCAGTCATAAAGAATGATAGAAAAAACATAGAGTTTGGTTAGAGGTGCCACATGATTACTAGATTACAAAAAATTTTAAATGCAAGATATGAGCTAAAGCAGTCTTTAATAAAGACGCACCTTTCCTTGGAAGAGATGTATAAATCAAAACAAACCTGTTGGGAAGAGAGGCTCATGTTAGATGATGCTCGAGTAGATTTAGAACTAGTATTAGATAATTTTGAATTACATAATGAGGATATAGATTCTCTCAAAACACTAGACAAAATAAAAAAGAAAGAGGTAGAAAATGTTAAATCCGCTACGTGATTATGTGTTAGTAAAAGAGATAATGTTGATCGAAGAAGAGATTACAGGCCTATTAAATTCGGTTGGAGATAAAGTTAGTACAACTAGCTCAACCAATAATGGGACAACCCGATATGGTCATGTCATAAGTGTTGGACCTGAAAACAAAGATGTAGTAAAAAATCAAATTGTGCATTTCTCTTTCAATTCAGGTGAGATAGTTGGATTCAAGTCAGATGATTTTATCCTCCTACAAAAATATGAATGCACAATGGTTGAAGATCCATCAGACTATATTGCTCCAAAATTACCAAGTGGTTTGAAAGATTAGAGCTATGAGAAAAGAAATATACATCGATGTAGAAACAACAGGACTGGATAAAGAGAGTTCTGCAATCTGGCAGTTGGCTGGTGATGTTGTAATAAATAACCAATCAAAAGAGAGGTTTGATTTTAGGATAAAACCTCATGAAGGGTTTACACATTCAGATATTGCATTAAAGATGAATGATTTAACACTAGACGAACTGGAAGAGTTCACTCCTCCTAATATTGTATTCGCCCAATTTGAAGCACTACTCAAAAAGTATGTATCACCATATGATAAGAAAGACAAGTTCATATTTAAGGCATACAATGCAGGGTTTGATTCAGACTTTATTAGGGCATTTTTCAAAAGGAATGGCTCAAACTATTATGGATCATATTTTTGGGTACCACCATATGATATTATGTCAGTAGCCATCTTAGCTTTAGAAGATGACAGACCTGAATTACCAAATTTCAAATTGGAGACTGTTGCTAGGTTTCTAG
>Ga0307988_1001128_pt1 | contig 15993 bp, 18 predicted proteins | sample EllFjometagen183_FD_203166 | JGI IMG/M metagenome (GOLD analysis project Ga0307988, IMG submission 203166) | Marine microbial communities from Ellis Fjord, Antarctic Ocean - #183 | ecosystem: Environmental > Aquatic > Marine > Unclassified | place: Southern Ocean | collected 2014-10-08 | reverse complement strand
AATGAAATGCTGACGGGGCTGCTTGATTCCATCCTGAAGTCCGTGACCCGGTGCGGCAGGATCACCAAAAGGCTGCTGGGTTTTGCCCGTCATATGGATGTGAGCATTCAGACCATTAATCTTGAGGAAGTGGTTCGGGAAGTGCTGGGGTTTTTGAACAAGGAGGCGGAATACCGATCCATTCAGATCTCCATTGAGATGGATGAAAAACTTCCCAATCTTGACACGGATGCCGGCAGGCTGCAGCAGGTCATTTTAAACATCATCAACAACGCCTTTGCCGCCATGGAAAACAACGGCCGGCTTCAGGTAAAAGCCGCCATGGCAAACAAAGATAACATTGTTTTGACCATTTCGGATACGGGATGCGGCATTTCTGAGGCAGATATCAAACGTGTATTTGAGCCCTTCTTTTCCACAAAGACTGGAAAGGGGGGCACAGGTCTCGGGCTGTCCATTACCTACGGCCTGGTAGAACAGCTGGGGGGAACCATTGACGTTAAAAGCGAAGTGAACAGGGGGACAACCTTCACCATTACCTTACCCCTCGCCATCAAAGAAAAGGAGATGAAAAACTCGTGCGAGTACTCTTAGTGGATGACGAACAGGAACTGGTGGAAACACTGGCGGAGCGCTTGGGCATCAGGGGAATCGAAGCACGTTGGACGACAAACGGCGATGCGGCTCTCGAGCTTATCGATCAGGAAGATTTTGACCTGGCGGTTCTCGATGTTAAGATCCCTGGCATTAATGGTATTAATCTTCATAAAATGATGAAAGAAAAATGCCCTCGAATGAAATTCATTTTCATGACCGGGCACGGCTCGCAGGATGACTTTGCCGCCGGATCCGCGGAAACCGGAGTGGACTATTATCTACTGAAACCGGTGACCATTGATGAACTCCTCCATAAAATGAATGAACTGATGAACAAATAGGGGAACCGATTATGGCGGATCACAATAGCATGGGGATCGCATCCGAACTGCAGTTTTTCGGAAAAATGACGGCATCCATATCCCATGAAATCAAGAATGTCATAGCCATCATCAATGAGAGCGCGGGCCTTTTGGAAGACTACAGTCTGATGGCGGAAAAGGGTATCCCCGTCGATCCGGCGCGTCTCAAGACCGTATCCGAAAGAATTTCGAGCCAAATCAAGCGGGCTGACGGCATCACAAAAAACCTGAATAATCTGGCTCACAGCGTGGATGAGTTTCATAAAAGCGTCGGCATCAAGGAAACCTTGGAACTGGCAGTGGGCCTGGCCCAAAGACTTGCGGATATGCGAAGCATCACCCTGGAACTCAAACCGCCTTCCGATCTTTCCACGGTGATCACATCCCCTTTCCATTTGCAGAATCTAATCTGGCAGATACTGGATTTTGCCATGGACGTATCGGGAGATGGAAAAACTGTGGGGCTCACATTTGAAACAGGCAAGGCGTCGGTAAAAATAAGGTTTACCGGTCTTGAAGGACTCAGAGGCCTTTCGGAAACAGCATTTCCAACAGAAAAAGAAAAAGTTCTGCTTCAGGTGCTGAGGGCTACAATCCATGAGGATGTGGAAGCTCGGGAAATAAATCTGATATTACCAAAGGATATGGATCAACAGTCAAGCGCTAACATCTAAAAGCCTTAAGAAAGGAGCACATAATGGAAAAAGTATTACTGGTGGATGATGAAAAAGAATTTCTGGACACCATGGCCGAGCGGATGGAGGCAAGGGACATGGACGTAACCACAACCACTTCCCCAAAAGAAGCCCTCAAAAAAGCACAGGATGAAAGCTATGATGCCATTATTCTGGACCTCATGATGCCTGAAATGGATGGCCTTGAGACCCTCAAGGAACTGAAGAAAAATAATCCGGATTTACAGGTCATTCTCCTCACAGGGCACGCCACGGTTCAGAAAGGGGTAGAGGCCATGAAGCTGGGGGCCACGGATCTCCTTGAAAAACCGGCGGACCTGAAGATCCTCACAGAAAAAATCAAAAAGGCCCACGCCAGGAAAATGGTCCTGGTGCAGAAAAAAGCGGAAGAAAAGGTCAGACACATCCTGGCCGAAAAAGGATGGTAGACAAAGGGTTGACCCAGGCACATCGAACCTGTTTAAAAACATTGGGAGGATTTTTCATTGAAGGTGATCATCGTGGGCGCGGGCGAAGTGGGATTCCATATCGCCCAGCGGCTTTCGGAAGAGAATCAGGATGTTGTTCTGATTGACCTGAATCCGGAACAGATCAAGCGCGTCGAAGACAACCTCGATGTACAAGCCTTTCCGGGCTCCGGGACAAGCCCCAAAATTCTCAAAGATGCGGGAATTGAAGATGCCGACATGCTGCTGGCGACCACGGACAGCGATGAAGTCAATCTGGTCTCCTGCTTAATTGCCAAAAATCTGAACCCTTCCCTGATTAAAGTCGCAAGACTCAGAAATGAGGAATACATCCAGGAATTACCGCTGCTGGACAAGGATCATCTGGGAATTGACCATATTATCAACCCCCAGTCTGAAATGGTCCGCAGCATTCAGAGATTGATGGAAATCCCGGGTGCCTCTGAAGTCATCGATTTCGTAGAAGGCAGGGTCAAACTCATCGGCGTTATGGTGGATAAGGAATCTCCATTCGCCGGTCGAAAACTCCTTTCATTCACAAAAGCAGAAGGGGAAATCCTGGTGGGGGCCATTGTACGAAACCGCCCTGATCTCCCCAGCCAGGTGATCATCCCCCACGGAAACGACAGCATCCTGGCGGGAGACCTGGTTTATCTGGTTGCCAGAAATCGAGATCTGGACAAGAACCTGGGATTGTTCGGCATTAAGGAAAAAAGTTTAAAGCGGGTCGTTATCATTGGGGCGGGTCAAACAGGAGAGGCCCTGGCCAGGGAAATGGACCGGGCAAAAGTCAACACCAAAATCATTGAAAAAGACAAAGCCATATGCGGCAGGCTTTCAGCCTCTCTTGATCATGTGATTGTCATCAACGGAGACGGCACCGACAAAGGCCTCCTGGAAGAGGAAAACATTGCCGGCGCAGACTTTGTGGTGGCCATTACCGGGGACGAAGAAAGCAATATCCTCATGTCTCTGCTGGCCAAAGAGCTGGGAACACCCAAAGCCATCACCCGTGTCAGCAAGTTAAGTTACCTGCCGCTCATGAGCGCCATCGGTATCCAATTGGTGGTCAGCCCCAGACTGTCCGCGGTTCGGGCAATTTTACAGTATATTCGACCGGGTAAAATTCTATCGGTGGCACCTCTGAAAGGTGAGCACGCTGAAGCCATTGAAGCTGAAGCCCTGGATACCTCGGACATTGTCAACAAACCCCTCCACAAGGTAAAAATCCCGAAAGGCGTTATCATCGGTGCCATTTTTCGTAAAGACGAGATCATTATCCCCCGTGGCGACACCGTGATCAAACCGGGTGACCGGCTGATCATATTCGCCCTTCTGCAAATGCTTCCCAAACTGGAAAAGCTGCTCACCGTGAAGCTGGAATACTTCTGATGCACCCACACATCGTTGCACGCCTTTCAGGCATACTGATCTTCTTTCTGGGGCTGTTTATGGCTGCGCCACTGGGGGTGTCTATTTTTTTCCATGACGGATGCACCCTGGAGTGGGTTTTTGCCATCCTTACCACCTGCATTCTGGGTGGTGTTTTCATTTTTTTTTCAAAAAGCCAAAAGGGAGAACAGCTCAATCACCGCGACGGCGTTGCCATCGTTACACTGGCGTGGATCATGGCGGGATTGGTGGGCGCTTTGCCCTACCTTTTTGCCGGCGCCATTCCCAACTTCACCGACGCTTATTTTGAATCCGTTTCAGGATTCACCACCACCGGCGCCAGCATCATAACAGAGATTGAGTCCCTTCCCGAAGGGATTCTCCTCTGGCGAAGTCTGACCCAATGGCTGGGCGGCATGGGCATCATTGTTCTTTCCATCGCCATTCTGCCATTTTTGGGCATTGGCGGAATGCAGCTTTACAAGGCCGAAATTCCGAGCCCCGTGGTGGACAAGCTCAAACCCAGAATCTCTGAAACAGCGCGGGTTCTCTGGAAAATCTACGTCATTATCACCCTGCTGCAAGTCATGCTGCTCATTGCGGGCGGAATGACGCCCTTTGATTCCATATGCCACGCCTTCTGCACCATGCCTACGGGAGGGTTTTCAACAAAAAACGCCAGCATCGCCCAATACAACAGCGCCTATATTGAATATGTCATCGCCATTTTCATGGTCCTGGCGGGAATCAATTTCTCTCTTCACTACCGACTGCTCAAGGGGGACCTGAAAATATTCGGCAAGGACTCGGAATGCCGCGTGTTCCTGATCATCGTGGGGGTGCTCATCCTTCTGGTGACCCTGGACATTTACGGCACTGTTTATCAATCCCTTTCAGAGGCTTTCAGGTTTGCCGTATTCCAGATTAGCTCCATCATCACCACAACCGGTTTTGTATCCGCCGACTACGGAAAATGGCCGGATTTTTCCAAAGCTATTCTTATGACTTGCATGTTTTTCGGCGCCATGGCAGGCTCCACAGGCGGCGGCATCAAAATCGTCCGTCTCATTTTAATGGTGAAACACGGTTACCAGCAGGTTTTCAGCATTATTCATCCCCACGCGGTAACCACCGTCAAACTGGGAGGCAAACCTGTTCCAACAGAAGTTCTGTCCAGTATATGGGGATTTTTCATTCTCTACATGGGGCTTTTTGTGGTAGCGTCCCTGATCATGACGGCGCTCGGACTTGATTTTGTTTCCGCTTTTTCATCGGTCGCGGCATCCATCGGCAACATCGGTCCCGGTTTTGGCATGGTCGGTCCCGTTAAGAACTACCTGGAGATTCCCACAGTTGGAAAATGGGTCCTCATCAGCTGTATGATCCTGGGACGTCTGGAAATTTATACGGTCATTGTCCTGCTGGTGCCGGAGTACTGGCGGAAGTAGACCCAAAATATTTCATTGGAGAAACTGGATATGACATCCACCATTCCGGAAAAGGCCTTACACCTTGAGAATTTAAGAAAAGGCAAATTTAACGTACCTGACTTCATCTATGTCCCCGCTGAAGATTTCAGGAATGAAAATTTTAAAAAACTTGAGGAATTTCTGAGTCGCCATCAGGAAAGCTTCAAAGTGATTGCGCGAAGCGCCCATCCACTGGAAGAGGCTTTCAACCCGGGGACGTTTGATTCCCTGGAGACTTATGCCGACACCGCGGGGATTCGATATGCCAGAAATCGGATTATCAATATGGGTGAGACGGTCAGCAGACTTTCCATTTTGAGGCAGCAGAAATTCAACCACGCACCGGAAGCGGACCTGCAGGATATGGGCATTATTGTCATGCCCTTCATTGATGGAAAGGGGATCATGGCAAAAATGCTGGGGAACAGCTGGGAGTTCGGATACTGCCGAACCCGTTCCCAAAAGGTGGAGAGCGAACCGTTCATCACCAAGACGCCGCACGATACGAGTCTCCTGGAAATATCTAAAAACATTCAGAAACATCTCGGATTCAAGTGTGAGATTGAATACATCGTTTCAGGAGATGGCAAGATCCATGTGGTCCAGGCCAAAGACATCTCGCAAATCGAAACACTGGACGAAAAGGAAAGTGAAAGATCGGTCAATCTGGATGGCATCAGAAGAATCAGAAAGAGAAGAAATTATCGTGAAAGACCCGTCTTCGTTATGGACAATACGGAATTTTATATGTGCATCATTGACCAATGTGAAAACATTGTGATGAGAGATGATAATCCCAAACCCCATATTAAAGATGCTCTGGAGTTGATTGCCTTACATGCAGCTGAATTTGAAAATTTTGCCCTGAAATATGAACGCTATGCAATCTTGGGTCTTTACATCGATCCTCCCAGAGATCTTTACCAGATTGCCAACCATTATCTGGATGAAACGCCGGATCTTCAGGAATCCCTTTCGAAAGCCCTTAACAACAATCTGTATAAAAGGGATTTTTTCCTCTCGGAAGCAGATACACTGATCTCCAGAGACGATATTCGTGTCAACCTCGGCAGTCACGATGCCTACGGCATCGCAACGGTGCGCAACCCGGCATGGTCCGTATACTGGCATCGAAAAAGGGACAAACCGGTGGTCAAGCGGTTTCAGAATCTGGGGTTCAAGACCGGCGATTTTATCGGTATTGACATCGACATGGAAGAAAAACCCACCGCTTATCGCCTCTAGAAAAATCGCAAGTCCCGAAATTTGCCATATGGAATTTTGCAGGTTTTTTGTTGACTTTGTTTCCGTTTCAGCGTTTCATGGAACTTCCCAAACAATGCGAGAACACGTTTCGACCTTAAAAACCTTGATAACAGCCGGGAGGTCAAGCGAATGGAAAAACTGACTGCAAAAGACATCATGAACCGGGAAGTTCTAACCGTAAACACTGAACTATCGCTTCAGGGATTGGCTGAATTTCTGATTCAGAATTCCATATCGGGCGCGCCGGTTATATCCAGGAATGGAAAATTGACCGGCGTTGTATCCATCACCGACATCATCCGCTATGAAACCCTGCTGGAAAAGGGGTTACAATCTAACGGCCGGCATGATTTCTATTTCCACACGGTTCAAGACCGTTTTTCACACCAGGACCTTGATTCACTCCATCTGGGGGACGAATCCCTGGTGACGGTGCAGGACATCATGACCTCAACAATTCTGGAAGTCGGGGAAGAAGACACTGCGCAACAGGTTGCTGATACCATGATCAAAAACCGCATACATCGCGTGCTTGTCACCCGTGAAAAAGAACCCATCGGCATCATTTCCACAACGGATATGCTGAAGGTTATTCGCGATAGGTAGACTCGATCCATGGTGCGTCAACGGTATCAACTCGAACAATGTCTTGATTCGTTAAAGATTTGATTTTGCGAGGAGACATGGCCCTTATTGTGGCTTCCTCCAAAAAGAAATTTTTCCCGACATCCGCCATATTCCAAGACATAACCCATGGAAACTGCTTCTAATACCAACAATAAGGTTCTTGGTGATATGGCACCTGGCGCAGCCTGTGGCGCTGTAGATTTGGTGGGTCATTTTTGCACCCTCCCCCTGCTAGAGATGAATCGCACGGCCGCACAGTGCATGGGCCGTTTCCATGAGCGCTTCGCTGAACGTTGGGTGCGGATGCACCGTATCTGAAAGCTGCTCCGCAGTTGCCCCCAACGCAATCATTCCCGTAGCACCAGCCACCAGCTCGGTGACGTGCCCGCCCACCAAATGCACACCCAGTATTCTTTTGCTTTTTGCTTCGGCAACGATCTTGGCAAACCCGCTGTTGTCATCCATGGCCACGGCCTTGCCGTTCCCCGCAAATGGGCATCTGGCGGTGGTCACCTCATGGCCCAGCTCCCGGGCCCGTTCCTCAGTAAACCCCACGGAAGCCACCTCCGGATAAGCGTAGGTGCATCGCGGAATGTCAGCATAATTGAGTGGCACGGTCGCTCTGCCATGAATGGTCTCAGCTGCGATCATGCCCTGGGCGGAGGCCACATGGGCCAGACCCATTTTTCCGTTCACATCACCGATGGCGTAAATGTGCGGCACACTGGTGCGCATGGTCTCATCAACCTGAATAGCACCTTTTGAAATTAAAACATCGGTTTTGTCCAGATCCAGTGATGCGCAGTTGGGCGTAAAACCGATGGCCACCAGAACCTTGTCTACGGTCAGTGTTTCAAAAATCTCACCGGCTTTTATGGTTACCTCTACCCCCTGATCCGTTGGTTTCAGGCCTTCCACGAGTGTCTTTGTCTTTACCGTGATGCCGTTACGTTTAAACTGCTTTTCCGCTTCGATACTGATCTCTTCATCTTCGAATGGAAGCGCATGGGACATGAGTTCCACCACTGTCACACGGCAACCGTAGCGATTCCACAAGGTGGCGAATTCCATTCCGATGGGACCGGCCCCCACAATGAGCGCCAACTTGGGCGCTTCCGTCAGTTCCAAAGCACTGCGGAAATTGATAATTTTTTCTCCGTCAAAGGGAAAATCCGGTAATTCCCGGCTTGCAGCACCCGTGGCAATGATGATATTTTTACCGTGAAGACTGATGTCTGAAGGCGTCACCATGAGCGTTTCAGAATCTACAAAGTGTGCAGTTCCCTCGTAAATCGTGACACCCGTGTTTTTCATAAGTGCCATAACGCGTCGATTCTGGCGCATCACCACCTGTCGGCTTCGTTTGTGGGCCAAAGCGTAATCCACCACCAGATTATCGAAGGAAAAACCGAAAGCCCTGCCCCGGCTCAGCAGGTGAATGACTTCCGCGTTTCGAAGCAGCGATTTTGTGGGAATACAACCCCAGTTAAGACACGTGCCGCCAAGGGCTTCTTTTTCCACCAAAGCCGTTTTCATACCCAACCGGGCGGTGCGTACCGCTGCCACATAACCTCCAGGGCCACCACCGATGACAATCACATCATAGCTAACCATAGTCTAAGGCTCCTCCATCCATTAGGGTCTCGGGAATAAATAAATGCACCAGATTGCGCCGTATTTTGGTTCGCCCGTTTTTATAAGATCAGGCAAGGCGCATCCGCCAGTGCATATTAGTGGATATGTGCTGGTGAATGCAACGCAGTAGACGGACCAAATGTAATTGAAATCCGCAGAGGGCCGATTTGATCTTTCCGGATCCTTTGAAAAAGTATATCATTTTGCGCAAAAAGGAAAACCGAGGCCCAAAGATGACAAATGTGCCAGGGAGCGTCATCAGAATAGCGACCTCACCTCCCCTTCCCTGACGGGTCATTTACCCAGTCACGAGGGATTATGAAAAATACCACTGACAAGAACATTAAAACAATGCCCAAGAGCCCATTAAAAAGATTTCTTCATCAACTGTTGCTGCTCCTGGCACTCACGTTAACAACCCCTGCTCCTGCTATTTCATCCGATGACCATCCGAAGCCGGTTACAGACAAACTGCTGAGAAACCTCCATCTGGATCGCCGTTACCACAAATGCATCGCCGTGGCCGACGGGGATACCCTCACCTTGGAAGAACTGGGAACGGTTCGATTCATCGGCGTGGACACCCCGGAGAAGAATCATCCCGAACTCCCGGTCCAATTCATGTCCCAGGAAGCGAGCACCTTTATGAAAGCGCTCTGTCTGGGAAAAAATATCCGCCTGGAATATGATGGTTTTGATGAAGATAAGCGCGGCACGTATGGCCGTATATTGGCATACCTCTACCTGGAGGATGGCACATTCGTCCAAAAGCAGATTTTAATAAAGGGTTACGCAGCAGCCTACAACAAGTACCCATTTGACAAAACCCAGAAACATCATTTTCTGGCCTGGGAACAGAAAGCACAACGGGAAAAAGTGGGTCTCTGGAAAGCCGGGGGAATGAAAGAAGTTCTGTGGAACCTCAAAAAAAGGCACCTCCTCATCCAGGTGGAAAATGTTTCTGCCGGCAACTACAGACTCCGAATGGGAAACTGGTCTTCAAAAAATTTTCACACGAACGAAATCAGCGTGAACCTGGTAACGCTGTATTCGACTGCCCATGCACTTTCGCCAAGGGATCTCAGAAAAAAACTGTCGCGGTCTGGCTATAAAAAAACGGCATCCCCTGAACCGACTGCGGGTAAGGTATCCATCATGGGCATGGCCCACAAAAAATGGGGCATCATTTACAAAAACCATGTCAAACCGCGCGTACCGGTAACGGAACTTGACATGCAGATACAGGAATTATCCCGTTGGATCAAAGATTTAGACCCTGAGCTTCTTGGTGTTGTATTGTCGGTAAACGGTTACCACCCTGTTTCAGAAGAGTTGATTCAGGCGGCCCTTAATCAGGAAATCGCGGAAGCATTCCTGAAATCAGAACATATGGAGAAAGGCGGCTGGCGAAAAATTTCGTGGGAGTCGGCTGGAAAACATATGGGGAAACGGGTGACCGTCCAGGGAACAATTGTTCGTGGTTATAACTCAGGAAAAGCCTGTTTCCTGAACTTCCACCGAAATTTCACCCGATATATGAGCCTCACCATTTTTAAAAATGCTCTGCGGAAGTTCCCATTCCAACCGGAAAAATACTATCTCAATAAAACGGTTCGGGTGAAAGGGAAAATCAAAATGTATAAAGGGAGACCAGAGATCGTAGTGGAAAGCCCGAGACAAATCGAGGTGGTCAAAAATCATTGATTTTATCCTGGTTACCGCTTTCAAGAAGATTCCTGATGGCCACTCCCACTTCCCCATTAGGTATGACCCCTTTTTCCTTAGTTTGGAAAGATTTCGAATCCGGCCGTGAGAAAATGATGGTCTGCGGTCAAGACTTTTTCAATATGTAATTCCTTCATGAGGACAAAACTCGTACAGTCGGTAAAAGAAAAAGATTGGTCCTTCCATCTGAAAAACCAACGCACTGCTCGTTCCGCCCTGGCAGGTGTCATCCACTCCGTTCGGCATCTATGACTTTCCGACACTTGGTCCCACCACCGTTCAGCAGCGTCCAGACCGAGGCGCATACGGATCAGGGTCAGGGTTTCATCGACAATATAATTGGAAACAACCAACACCCCACCAGTCTCCAGCCACTGGTCACGGGCAGTCCGGAAAGACGCGTTCATGGGATCCTTGGCATCGGCCATCGCCATCCAACCAGCTGTGTCCACAAACAACCGCTTCATGGTGTATTTTCTCCATAAAGAACAGCATCGTGATCTTCCGATGTGAGCCCATCGGACGATTCTCCCAATGCTCCGGCCTGATACAAGGGATCTTTTTCCAGCTGAGTAGTCGGGAAATCCACTTCGTCGACGGGTACGATTCGAAAGGCTGGACGACTCCTGTAAAGTACAGTGAATTGTTCACCCCGACGGACACCCTCCACAATTTTCGGAAGGGTGGCCCGAAGCTCTTTCGTATTGATGATCGTTTTCATTTTGATATCTCCAAAAAAGATCTAAAAAGTTCATCTTGAGTTTAACCACGCGGGAACTTCATGTCAACATGAAATTGGGCAGGTTAGGGACGTTGTTGACAAATTATACTTTCCGATCCCTTCTGATAATTTGAGCAACGGCCGATGTGGATATACCCAATTGTCTGGCTGTCTCGGCCAATGACAAACCATATTCACTAACAAACTTCGCAGTCAGTTGCTTCCTTATTTTCGGTAACGGTTGCTTTCGACTTCCGGCTCTTAGAGCGGTTGGCCTGACATTTTCTTTCTGACATATGCTTGAGATGTCACGTTCGATAATATCCATCACATCGTCATCCCCAGTCTGATATTTCACTTTTTCATCCGCGTCTTTGATGATTTCAGAAACAAATTCACTGCTCCCCAGTATCCGTTCATCTGCTTTCTCACTCAAGCCATTCCTTCGCATCCCTTTTACAACCGACCACCCTCCCAAAGACCGAACCAATCCCCCTCCAACAAGCTCCGGGCGCCTGCCCAGAGAGACCCCCTGTTCCACAAATTGACAATAGGCTTTACGGGCCTCACCCTCTTTTTGGCCAAACCACTTCAATACATATTCCCGATCCTGAAATTCATTTTTTTGACGTGCCATGATTGCCGAATGCCCGCACCATTGATAATCATGAAGCGCCATCAGCGAATCCACCTGGCCGGCCCTCAGGGGATTCAAATGAATGTACCGAACCAATTCCATAAAATATGGATCTTCTTCACAGACAATGGACTTATACCGGTTCTGAAACAAATGTCCGGATCGTCCGTGACGACGATTATGGAATATGGCATATCCCGATAACAGCCGCCTCATGAATGTTGGCAAGCCGAAGTTTCCGCTTCGAAGTAATATGTGGGCATGATTGTCCATCAATGCCCAGGCATAAACTATTGTTTGGGTTTCTACGGCAAGAGTTCCCATTCTTGATAAGAAATCCTTCCGATCACGATCATCGCTTACGATGCTTCGCTTTTCGATCCCTCTTACCATGACATGATGTAATGTACCCGGAGCGTCTAACCTTGCACCACGCGGCATATATTCCCCCTGTTTTTCTGACTGTGAGAAAATATATCAGGAAATGTATACTTTGTCAACAACGTCCCTTAATGCTTTGCAACCAGTCTTTGAGAACAGGTTGCACGGCATGACCAACAACCACGCCCATGTGTGTGACACCTGGCAAAAGCTTAACCTGAACGGCAGTGTATTGCGACATCACGGGTCCAAATTGTTCAGCAATGAAGGCATCATCTGCCGTGCCTGCGACAACCAATAATGGTTGTGTTATGGCGCTGAGATCTTTTTTATAGTTGCGTGGGGCGTAGCCTGTGTTGAGTCGATGAGAGTACGACAGGGTTTCGGTCCCATCACGGGCTTCTTCCGGCATGTTGAACTCAATTACAGTCAGATAATCAAACCAATGAATCCCCATCATATTGAGCATGGTTAGCCCAGCGATTCGTCCAGTGTAGGGGTTCGCCCAACCGCCCGAGTTGGGACGTATGGTGGGGGCATTGTATTTGAGGAAGGGAGAAAGCAGCACGTAGGCATCGGCTTGATGACCGTACCGGCTTCCCGCAAAGCGTATAACCAGCCCGCCTCCAGATGAATGGCCGCCTACAACCAGCATGGCGCCTGGATGATCCTGCCGAATGATGGCCACAAAATCCGCCAAATCATCTTCCAATTGGTCAATGTAGTTTACATCGCCTCGTCGTTCGGGTGTAGGTCCATGCCCTCGTAAATCCGGAGTGTATACCTGAGCCAGTCCCTCAGAGCTGATGAACTTGGCTAAAGGGAGGAAATACTGGCTATGCCAACCTGAGCCATGTACCAGGATGATCACCGTATCTGATTGAGCCGGATAGCGCCGATACCCTATGTGTTTGCCATCTCTCGCCGCGAAGGTGTGCAGTTGTGGCAGGTTTTTGTAATCAAAAAACAATTCATTGAAGGCCAGACCTCCCTGGTCTGGAGTTGGCTTCTTGCCTTTACCAAATAGAATGAGCACAGTGGCAATACTGAATTGAATCAGGACAGAAATGAATATAAAGTTAAGAATTTTCAAGAAAATTTCCATCAATGACTCCGCCAATGATCGTTATGTTTTAGCCAGGTTGGGTGTGTTTTTATTTGGTAAACCCTTTAATGAAAGTGAACTTCCAAAAAAACGGCAAGATCCCGACGCATGTAACCGACGAGGATATTATCGACCCCAGAGACACGCACCACCTTCACCCTTTCAGGGCCTCAACCATCTCCCCATGGATCATGGGTGTGCAGGCCACCAAGCTTTTCCGGTACGGCGTAAAGGCCAGCCCTTCACAGGTACTCAATGTTCCGCCTGCTTCCAACACAATCACCGCACCGGCTGCGGTATCCCAGGGTTTCAAATCCTCCTCCCAGTGACCATCCAGACGGCCTGCCGCCACATAACACATATCAACGGCTGCTGAACCTCCCCGTCGTATGCCCTGGGAACTGACAACCATGGTTTGAAATCGCCTAAAAATCCGGTTGGACCTCTCTCGGATATCGTAGGGGAAACCGGTGCTCAACAGAGAGTCACCCAGTTCCCGGGCATTTGAAACATGAATCGGGCTACCGTTCAGGAAGGCGCCCTGCCCTTTTTGTGCCTCGAAGAACTCCCCCATGAAAGGGTTGTAAACAATACCCAGAACGATTTCCTTTTCAACTTCAAGGGCAATGGAAACGCCAAAAAATGGAAACCCATGGGCAAAATTCGTTGTCCCGTCCAGGGGATCGACGATCCACTTCCTGCCGGAGGAACCCTCCCGGATCCCTGCCTCCTCGGAAAGGATATTGTCCTTCGGAAAATGATTTCCAAGCATTCCTAAAATGATCTTTTCGGCAGCAAGATCAGCCTCGGTCACCAGATCGATTTCCCCCTTTTTCACGATGTGCTGGACCTTTCCGAATTTTTCTTTCAGTATCTCACCGGCAGATTTTGCGGCCCTGGCCGCAATTTCACGTTCATTTTCATACATATGTGTGATCCTTACTATGATTTTCAGACCATATCAGTGTTGGATACGATGCAAGGCGCATCTTTATATTCATTTACTTTTTTTAAATCCCATTATCACGCATGGGCCCCCAGCTGGCCGCAGGCAGCCATCAAATTCCTGCCGCGAGGTACGCGTTTTTGCACATTGACACACAATTCAATAAGCCTCTGTCGAAACAGATCAATTTCTTTTTGGCTCGGTGGTTGAAAAAACGAATCCTTGACAGGGTTGAAAGGGATCAAATTGACCCTGGCACGAAGGGGTTTCAACCACTCCGCCAGTTGTTGGGCATGTTCGAGCCCGTCATTCACATGGGAAATGAGCACGTAAGCCACACCCAGCACCTTTCCTTTTTTCAGGGGATAAGCCTTCAAAACCTTCTGCAGCAAGGCCAGCGAACCCATTTCGTGGACCGGCATCAATCGGCGGCGCAGTTCGTCATTGGGTGCATTGAGCGAAACCGTAAGGTTCAGGCTGGGCATATTTAAAGCCGCCAATTTTTCAATACCGTCGATCCGACCCGCCGTGGAAAGCGTGATACGTCGCTGCGCCATATCCAAGCCCCGCTGATCGCTGAGCACCCGCACGGCCTGGATCACATTTTCGAAGTTGTCAAAAGGTTCACCCATGCCCATGAACACCACATTGCGGATTCCCTGGCCAGACTTTTGCCGGGCTCGATAAACCTGGCCCACGATCTCTTCCACGCTTAGGCTGCGTGCCAATCCCAGTTTTCCGGTTTCGCAAAACCGGCACCCCATGTTGCAGCCGGCCTGGCTGGAAACACAAACGGTCTGGTGGGTTTTTAAAGGCAGGATCACGGATTCAATCCGGTTTCCATCCGTTAACGCCGTAACGAATTTAACCAATCCCCCCTCATGGACTTCATCTATTACCTGACCCGGGCTAAAACGCCAATCCTGTCTGAGCCGGACCCTCAATCCCTGGGAGTTCCGGATCATTTCCGTTTGCCATGCATCCGGGTCGAGTTTTTTGTAAAACTGACCATATAGCGTCCTGGCCAGGAATGGACCTTTTCCATACCGATCGGCAACGAATTCTACCAGATTCTCATAGGTCAATTCCAACAATCGCAACATGGAAAATTTATTGTAATCCTCTTAAATCTCTATTTAATATCAGATGTGTATATGGGAAAACAACAGTCGAATTTCAGGTTCCGCAGAAAGTTTGATAACCCTTATCACCGTCACTCGGCGGGTCTTGATACTCGGATGTTTGTGCCAGCGCTTCGTAAGGAGAGCGAAGAACCTGAAGAAATTTTTCGGCCGACGTCGCCTCTCCGGTCTGCACACACGCTTGAAGCACTTCTTCAACATGATGGTTCCTCGGGATTACCACGGGATTGTGTTGCCGCATCAGTTCCTGTACTTCTTTGGAAGTTGCATGTTGCTCGCTTAATCGTTTTTGCCAAAGGTCAAAACAGTCCCCAAGTTCATTATTCATCTGAGAAGCTGCCGCTTCAGACAGTAACGATTGGGTCAGGAGATCGAAAGTGACCGTGTAGTCTAAACGCCTCTCCTTGAGTCGTTTTAAAACGGAATCGATTAATTTCCGATCCTCCTCTTTAAAAGATATGAGCCCCAGCTTCTTTCCCATCATTTTCATATATTCTTTTTCAAACCGGTCGGAAAATGCCGCAATAACAGGTTCCACCTGATCGACTGCCTTATCCTTATCGGCATTGATGAGCGGCAACAGACATTCAGCGAGTCGTATGATGTTCCAATGTAAAATCCCAGGCTGATTGCCGAAAGCATATCGTCCCATGGTATCAATGGAACTGTAAACGGTCTCAGGGTCATAGATCCCCATCATGGCACAAGGGCCATAATCGATGGTTTCCCCCGAAATGGTTGTGTTATCCGTATTCATAACACCGTGAATAAAACCGACCCTCATCCATTCAACGACCGTATGAATCTGCTGTTCCATGACCTTATT
>Ga0307988_1001127_pt1 | contig 16001 bp, 10 predicted proteins | sample EllFjometagen183_FD_203166 | JGI IMG/M metagenome (GOLD analysis project Ga0307988, IMG submission 203166) | Marine microbial communities from Ellis Fjord, Antarctic Ocean - #183 | ecosystem: Environmental > Aquatic > Marine > Unclassified | place: Southern Ocean | collected 2014-10-08 | reverse complement strand
TTGGCTATGCCGGCTCCTATGAATATGACGTCTACTTCCATTTCTTCTCGAACTTGTTCACTCATCTTGCCCCATCTGTGCAGAATTTTAAAAAACTTTAATTGGCGACATTAAATCATAAAAAAAATTATTAAAAGCAATATTTTCGACATGCATAAAAAAATCAATATCTCTTTGTTCTATGGGCATTGCACTGAAGTGTGACAGGCAATTTTTCACCTAAACACATTGGGCAAAGTGAGGATAGTATTATGGAAGAATTATTTCAGCAGGCTCTGGGAATGGTATCTCTCTGATTTATAAAATCAATCGAGTTTGAAGCAGGTAATATACGACGTGATATTCATGTTGATTTTACACGTAATGCGACATTTTCAGATGGCAGTAAAGGGGCTCCTTGTAAGACCTATGACACAGTGGAAACACATGGCGCCATCTCACAATTTTTTTCAACACGAAGATTACCTGCACGCCCGTGTCCCAAGAATAAAACGAGATGATGGAATGGGGTGACATCAGCATACATATATCTGATTGCGTACAAAGTTTAGCCATTTTTGTCTGTTCATTCCGGCGGAGGCGGGAATCTAGAGGGGTGGCACGAAACTGGATCCCCACCTCCGCGGGGATGACACATCTGGTCACATATAATTCTTATGTTTTATCAGCGCATTACGCCTCAAGCATGTGACGTTGGCTGAGATTCACACGTAATCAGACACATAGAAATGACGGTAAGGGAAGTGGAACTAGTATTGATTTTGTAGAATACTCAGAAGACAGAAAAGGCGATCGTGAACAAATACCCAATGTTAGTTGTGATATGTCGCCTACCTTTATTAAAGGCATCGCTGAGCAATTACCAAAAGCAAAGATCACTTTTTATAAATTTCATATTCTCAAGATCATCAAGAAAGGAGTGAATCAGGTTCGCAGAGAGGAAGTAAAGGCAAATCCATTGCTTATCATTTGACAGGCAAACTGGATTTTTCTAAGATAAATAAATTTGCTTTAGCCACTTGAATTTCAAAAGAACCGTTTAATTCCTGCAGCAGGCGAATGGAGCCAGAGCATTGAGAGCTCTGGCTCATATGTTATTGCCGATTCAATGCTTAGTGAAACTAAACGTTTGTCCACCAACACTGACATCATACAACAAGCCACCTTTGGTAACAGTATAGGTAGACATGCCTTTGTTATAACCGTGCCCACTTGTCACTGCATTGTTTTTACCACCACTAGCTGTGGCAGAACTACCACCAGTAGCGGCAGAAGCACCGGCTGCTGCCGTCAACGCAACAACCTGAATATCCAGGCCAAACTCAAAGCTACCACTAATAAACTCCATAAACGCTCGTTTATCTTGAAAAAACACAACCTGACTAAACCCGGACCCACCAAGCTGAAAGCCGATGCTCGCCTGGGTCATTTTGGTGTCGCCGTAGTATTCACCCTGCTGATAAACACGGCCTTTGCCAAATGCACCACCAACAACAAACCCGACTTTGCCAATGGTAGGAAATAGAGCGTAGCCATAAGCACTCTTAAACATGTCTGAGACACCAGCTTCTTCAAACATTGTTTTTGTGTCAGAGTAGTTATCTGCCCATGCAGTTGAGCATAACAAGGACACCAACAGAATCAGTACCACAGTACGTAAAATTTGTTTCATAAGTTTAATCTCCTTTTTTGGATATTTGTAAGACAATTTCACCGGTTTTCTAAGACTCACCAATGGTAGGAACAGTTATTGATAGGAACAGAATACCCTGTTATTTATATAAAAACAATATATAACTATGACCATTTTGACGAGACAATTCATTTAACGAATTATTTCTGAGTTTTTTTCAATTGATCCACTTACGACCTTTCTAACGATTACGTTTTGTCATTTTGGCCCCCTGGATAGCTGCCCCTGCCATTAACCCTTGCTGGTTAAAAGTAAAAACGTAAACGGATTCTGTAAGTGTTGTATTGTTCAACCTTCTGTACGCAGTGCCCCTTCTCCATAATAACTACCAATTCCTAAACCAGCTTTTACAATCTGGGGGTGGCATGTTTTTGAGAAAACTTTATTTATTCATTTTTAACTTTTACCGCTCTATAAATTACTTGTTTGAGTGCTGGGTGTAAAATACCCCTAAAAAAGGAGGCAAAAGGTTGAGATTAAAATTGTTTTCTTTGTTATTCTAACGTTAACTTGAGTAGGGAAGTTTTTCCCTCAGCAAATGACTGCTAAAATGCTCATAATGACCTGCGCTTCAAGTTATTTGACAAATACAATCAGACAGCGACAAAAAATTGCTCAGATTTTTTCAGCGGGGTAGATGAGTCTGTATGCGAACTATGACTGATTACGTTACAGAATAGTATATACAACAGATCAAAGACCACTCCAAAAAAGAGCCCTAAACGAATAGTATGACAATAACAATCCAGAGATTTCTATTGCTTTTCACACTCCAGGAAAAAAGATGCTAAGCCAAAAGCCAACCGTGTTAATTGTTGATGATATGCCGGAAAACATCGATGTTTTACGTGGTATTCTTAAACAAAGCTACAAATTGAAAATTGCAACTGATGGGGAAAATGCCCTAAAGATTGCAAAGGGGCAACAAAAACCAGATATTATTTTACTGGATATCATGATGCCTGGTATGGATGGTTATGAAGTTTGTCAGAAACTTAAACAAAATCCTGCGACACAGACAATACCTGTAATTTTTATCACCGCCAAAACAGCAACAGAAGATGAACAACAAGGTTTTGAACTGGGGGCTGTAGATTACATTTTAAAACCTTTTAATTCAGTTATTGTTGAGACTCGTGTCCGCGCTCAATTAGCAGTGTCTGCTGAAACAAAAAAACTCCAGCAGGATAATATCAACTTGAAAAATAAAATTGCCGGCGGGGTTCAAGATTTTTCAGAAGAACAGCTGCGTCAACTGGCCGATGCCGGTGAAAGTGATACCGTTGAATTTAAATCCACGTTGCGTTGTAATCTGCATACGGGTAAAGCCGATAAAAAAATGGAAAATGCCTGTCTGAAAACAATTGCTGCCTTTTTAAATTGTACGGGTGGAGTATTGCTGGTTGGTGTTGATGATGACGGCAATGCCTTAGGGCTCTCTAATGATAATTTCATCAATGAAGATAAGCAACTGCTGCATTTCAACAATCTGGTTAAATCCCATCTTGGTGTAGAATATTCACAATTTATACGTGCCGGAATGGTAACACTTAATGATGAGAAGATACTGCTGATACAAACTCTAGCTTCACCTAGCCCGGTATTTTTTTCCCGTGATAATGAAGAAATTTTTTATATACGAGCAGGCAATGCCACACAGCAGTTAAAGCCCAGCGAAATATTAGCGTATGTAGAACAACATGCTAAATAAAGGGACTGCCCCAATGAATAAAAAGACTATTGACTCAAAAAATATTGCCGTAAAAAAAGAAAGCCGGAGAATTATGATTGGCTTTGCTGTGGGCACATTATTGCTTGTTGGTGTCGGAGTGACTGGGTGGTACAGCATGGCTTCTTTATTCCGTGCGGTAGAGCGCCATGAAACAGCAGGACAGCTGGTTTTACTGCTAGATCGTGCTCGCTTATATGAACTTATTTTCACCAGAGATAATACTCCTGAATCAGCAGAAAAAACAAAACAATTAATATTGGAAGAACTTGCAATTATCAAGGAATTTCATGCCAACAGACCAGACGATCATACGAAGACAGCTGATCTGGAACGTTTGATAAAGGCCTATCAGGATGGTTTTAACCAAAATGTTGAGTTACAAGGCAAAAATTCTGATGCAAGAGATCTGATGGTGATAGCGGCAAGGAATGCCTCTTCTAGTGCCGAAGCATTACAAAGTTTACAAGAAAAATATATTAATATAGACAAGTATTCAGTAAAGCAATTTCGCAAAGAAATGAAAGACATATTTGATAACGCCGCTTTATCTTATGAATTAGTCGTTCTTGGTAAATCCACCCGCAACCATGAAAAAAATTATTTATTATCAAATAGCATACGTGATCTGGAACTCGCCTCAAGTGAATCAAAGCGAATGTTGCAGATAGTAGGTACGCTTTCAAACCGAATTAAAAATAACTTGAGCAAAAATCACCTGGAAGAAATACAGGATGCTCTTAGCCAATACGATTCAGTCATTGCCAACTTCAGACAACACCATACTAACAATGATCAATTAAGCCTGTCTCATCCATCGGTTATACAACTGGATCGCATTGCATTTAACTTTACTGAGTCAGCATTAGCATTGCAGCGCAATGAAAAAAATCTTTTCGATAGTACTCAACGTTCAGTCTCCGATCTTCAGGATCTAATGGAGCGTCGTCTAGATTTATCTGAAGAAGTTGGCACACTGATGCGAGGGATTAGTGAGGCGCGTCAAGCTGACCGAGATTATATATCGGCCAAAACAGTTGAGGCGATGAATATTTACGAGCGCCGGGTTTCAAGTCACCTGGAGTCAACCCTGCTCAAGGCTAAAAAAATAGATACCATGCTTATAGAAGACGATGAGAAAATGGTATTCAAAAGTGTATTACCCAATATTGAAGCTTATTTCGATAATTTCCTCCAGGTTGTCACCATTAACAAACAAGCTGAGCGAGTTGCCGCAACAATGGTCAATGCCGCAATGACAACAGATGAGGTTTTATCGAAAGTGAGGCAAACCCGCTACACCGAAATGGAAGAGGCTCGCGGGCTTTCTGCTTATGTTGCTATTGGGGGAATTATATTTATTGTGGCTATCGTTCTATTAGCATTTATTATCAGGCGATCACAATCAGCTCTGTTAATGTTGGCGGAAAATCTGAAGGATGCCCGTGATGATGCTGAGAACGCCAACCAGGCCAAGTCTGATTTCCTTGCTAATATGAGCCATGAGATTCGTACTCCTATGAATGCCATTATTGGTCTAAGTTATTTATCACTGCAAACTGATCTCACACCAAAACAGCGCGATTACATCAAGAAAGTCCATTATTCAGCTGAATCATTATTAGGTATTATTAATGATATCCTGGACTTTTCAAAAATTGAGGCCGGTAAACTTGAAATCGAAGAGGTACACTTTGATCTTCATGAAGTACTCAATAATTTATCCAGCCTTATAGGAATTAAAGCAGCCGAGAAAGAGATCGAGCTTATTATTGACGTTGAACCTGAGTTGATTCATTTTCTTAAAGGTGATCCATTACGTTTAGGACAGGTTCTTGTTAATCTGGCCAATAATGCAGTGAAATTTACCGAATCCGGCTCGGTGACAATTGAAGTCCGTCATATAGAAAAAGATACTCCTCATCAGGACAAGCAATCCATTACCTTATTGTTTTCAGTTAAAGACACCGGCATCGGATTATCCGAAGCACAGATCGGAAAACTATTTCACTCCTTCTCTCAGGCTGATACATCAACAACACGCAAATATGGTGGCACCGGACTGGGTTTGACCATTAGTAAAAAACTAACCACACTGATGAATGGGAAAATTAATGTTGAAAGTAAACCGGGCAAAGGCAGTAACTTTTATTTTACAGCCGTATTCGGGCGAGGAGAAGAACAACCGGGGCATGAAATAGTACCGAGTTTATTATCCAATTTAAATGTGCTGGTCGTTGACGATAATGATATTACTCGGGAAATCCTGAGCAGTTATTTGAAATCATTTAAGTTTAATGTAAGCCATGCCGGCAATGGTGAAGATGCTATTGCTCAGTTGAAAAATGCACAATCTGATTTTGGCTTGATTTTAATGGATTGGCGTATGCCGGGTATGGATGGGATTGATACGGCAAAACAAATCCGTGCCGATGAAAGTTTAAGCCATCAACCCAAAATTGTGATTACATCCGCATTTGGTCGAGATGTGTTAGCACAGTTAGTTGAAGATGCTGACCTAGATGGTTATCTAGTAAAACCCTTGACGCCCTCAAGCCTATTTGATGCGATTATGCAGGTGTTTGGTGAAAAGGATTTGACAGCATCATCAGCTTTAAATCGTGACCAATTGGCACAGGAATCTCTTTTAGGTGCTCAACTATTATTAGTAGAAGATAATGAAATCAATCAACAGGTTGCAAAAGAACTCTTAGAAAATTCCGGCATTAATGCCACCATTGCCAACGATGGACAGGAAGCTATTGACCTGTTAGTCGCTTCTCCTGATTTTTTTGATGGGGTGTTAATGGACATACAAATGCCAGTTATGGATGGTATTACAGCAACCGAAATTTTACGTAACAACCCATTGTTTAAAAAACTACCCATTATAGCAATGACAGCCAACGCCATGCAGTCAGATATTGAGCAATGTTTGTCAGCGGGGATGAATGATCATGTTGGCAAGCCAATCAATGTGAAAGAGTTCTTTAAAAAAATGAACCATTGGATTCAGGCTTCTGAGCCAAAAAAACCCGAAAGCTATTTAAAAGCAATGGATGCTTTTAAATCAACCGCCCCCTCGACCAGAGACGAAATCCCCAATATACCAGGTCTTGACACGAAGGCCGCGCTCATTCGTATTGGTGGCAATCAATCCGTTTATAAAAAGATATTAGAAAAATTCATTCAATCACAGAGTTCGGTGAGCCGTGAGATAAAAGCCGCATTAAAAGAAAACAATTTTGAGCAGGCAACACTTCTAGCTCACTCATTAAAAGGGGTTTCTGGTAATATTGGTGCATCCAGTCTGCATCGGCAGGCAGAACATCTGGAAGCATTGATAAAGCAGGAAGCAGTCACAGATACAGATACAGCACTTGATAACATGGATAATGAACTCATGCAGGTATTGATGGGTATAAAACAAGCCAATCTATTTAATACTCAGAACCATAGTACTTCAGGAGTCATTGATGTGAACGCGATGAACTCAATGATTGTCAATTTATACAGTCTTTTGAAGGAAGATGACCCAGACGCTTTAGATATTATGGATGAGATGTATTCTTTATTAAAAGGCAGTTCAATGAGTGCCAAACTTGACTCGTTATATAAAGCGGTCGGGAACTATGATTTCACCACTGCATTAGAGCAATTTTCAGATTTTGAACAGCAATTTCATAATGAATACCCTTCAGAAGGGTAAGCGGGAGCACAAATGAACACAATAAGCAAAAAACCAACCCTACTGATTGTTGATGACATGCCGGAAAACATCGATGTTTTACGTGGTATTCTCAAGGAAAATTACAAATTAAAAATTGCAACGGATGGTCAAAAGGCACTAAAGATTGCCCAGAGTGAACAAAAACCTGATGTTATTCTATTGGATATTATGATGCCAGGCATGGATGGTTATGAGGTCTGCAGACAACTCAAAGAAAACTATAGCACAGCCGATATTCCCGTTATTTTTGTGACGGCTAAAGGTGAAGTCGAAGATGAAAGTCATGGATTTGATGTCGGTGCAGTTGATTATATTACCAAGCCTGTAAGTGCCCCTCTGGTATTAAGACGAGTCCAGACTCACTTAAACCTATATGATAACAAACGATTACTGGATAGTCAGGTCAGAGATCAAACCAGATTAATCAATGAAACCCGTTTTCAAATCATACAGCGTTTGGGCCGTGCTGCAGAATACAAAGATAATGAAACCGGCATGCATGTTATGCGTATGAGTCACTATTCTCAGCAGTTGGCACTAGTAGCAGGTATGAGCGAGCAAGATGCTGAGCTGATTCTTAATGCTTCACCTATGCATGATATTGGGAAAATCGGTGTTGCTGATAATATCCTTTTAAAGCCGGGAAAGCTTGACCGCGATGAATGGAACATCATACAGCAGCATCCTCAGATTGGTGCGGATATTATTGGTGAACATGATTCCATTCTGTTGAAAACAGCCAGAGAAATTGCTTTAACTCATCATGAAAAATATAACGGCAAAGGCTATCCTAATGGGCTTAAAGGTGAAGAAATTCCCCTGATGGGTCGTATTACTGCAATAGCAGATGTCTTTGATGCATTGACCACAGAGCGTCCCTATAAAAAAGCCTGGAGTGTTGATGATGCTTTAAATTTGATTACAAAGGAAGCGGGTGAACATTTTGATCCGGAACTTGTGAAAAAGTTTCTGGAAATTACGCCAGATATTCTTAAATTAAAAGACAAATACGCTGAACAAAGTGAGTGAGTGATAAGAATCCACTTTTAGTTCTTCTGTAATTGCTGCTGACAAAATAGTTGTGGCTCCCCTCTCTATTCCGGGGACACATCTATTCCGGGGACACAATACCTAACAACGTGTGCCTTAAAGGGCAGAATAGAGAGGTCCTTATCATTTTCTGGGCTTTTTCAGTTGATTCAATAACAACCTTTCTAACGATTAAGTTTTGTTATTTTTGACCCTTGGATACCTGCACCCGCCATTAATCCTTGCTGACTAAAAGTAAAAACATAAACGGATTCTGTAAGTGTTGTATTGTTCATAGTTTTCGCCATTCCTTCATCAAGGAAAACCACACTGGGGCCAATGCCGACCTCCCATCCTGTGTTATGGTTAAGAAGATAGTCAAGCCCTTTGTCATCCATAAAGAACATAGCATAACCAAAGATTTGCCCCCCTATCTGGAGTCCGTATGAACCCGCAGCCGTATTGTAATAAGCAATCGTTTTGCCTTCCTTACGCAATGCCCCTTCTCCATAATGACCACCAATTCCTAAGCCAGCTTTTACAATCTGGGGGAAGACTAAAATCGCCTTGGCTTTTTTCGATAACTTGCTGGCAACATTTGAATTTTTCAATAATTTGTTCAATGCAAGAGTAACATCTTGATCAGTCTTAGTTGTTGGCACTCCAATTCCAATCTTTTGTCCAACACCTTTTACAAGATCTCCGGCACCGGTGGCTAATCCGGAAATGGCGTCCCCTATTGCAAAGGACTGGTGAGGAAGAGAAATGGATATGAGGAGTGTAAAAAGTAAAGCTCTTGAATAATTTGACATACAATTCTCCTTTTTTACATTCTGGAATATTTCCAATGTGAAATTCGGAATGACGAATACAGAATGCAATTATTTTTATTCGCATTCACCATTGCGCATTACACATTTTATTAACTGATCAGCTGTGTCATATCATTGTAAAGGAGGAACCATCAAATTCCGGACCGGCTGGAACGTTTGTGGTCCTCTTTCTTATACATTTTTAATTTTTTACTGGTTTTTTCATGAATTGAACCTCGGCCTTGGCTTGGGCGAGATCAGCGATAAAGTCGGCGTTGGCGTGCAGCCCTGCCACGGCAGCCGCTCCCATTATCCGTCCGCTATCGACATCGCTCTGCCAATGGACGTTGCAGATGATACGGCTTTGACCAAATTCATATCCGCGCTTGAGGATGGCATCGGTCTTTTCCGGCACCACTTCGGTCAGGATAAGTGCCCATGCCCAACCGATCGCGGTGTGGCCAGAAGGATAGGAACCATCGTTGCGCAACCATTCCTCATCATCTGGAGTGCAGCTGGGTTGACCGTTAAACATGAAGGGACGTTTCCGCTGATAGTGGTTCTTTGCGGTGTAGGTCGAAAGACCGGCATCGGCCAGGGTGCGGCGCATGAGCTGATAGAGGAATGGCGTTTCACTTTCCGATATTTGGAAGCCGAGTACGTCGGTAAAGGCGTTAGCTGCGGCAGGGAAGTGAAGGTCGGCATCCTTGGTGGCCTGGTCCCATCGTTTTGTTCCCCGTACAACAAAGCTTTCCTTGCTAGCTTCTTCATCGCGTGCAAATGCGGCGCTTCCAGGAGCCGGTGGCGGCAGCACCAGCTTTAGGCTGTCGGGTGACTCTTTCAGGTACCCGGCAACGATTCCCGGATGGACTTCCTTGACTTCCGCCGGGCGCGAGAGTTGCTGGGTGGTTGCGCACCCTGCGACAAGCAAGAGTGCCGCAAGGAGGAATAAAACTGTGCTGTATTTTTTTTTCATGATTTAGCCTTCTTTTGTATAATCCGATCCTGCCCCTGCAACTCTCGACTGTGCGTTGTTGATTGTGAAGTCAAGAACAGCGTTCTGGTATCCATCAAGCCTTCGAAAAGCCCAAGCTCCCCCGGTTACTTTTATTACGATTCCCATTGTACTGCTAACCTATTTCAAAAAAAAAGAAATGGTTTTAAAGAATAAGGTAAACATCAGGCCTAATCGGGTAGCCGGGGGGGTTTCTCCCCCCAGTCCCCACTCTTTTTCATTCATAACCACGCACGTCTAGGCACCTAAAGTAACAGAAAGGCTAACCAGACGATAACTGTTGGTGCTAAAGCTCCCTTAAGCAGCCCTATGGGGGAAACACCATTTTTGAAGTGGCGTTTCAGAAGAGACTGTCCGGCCGGGTTGGGAGCATTGGCGATAACTGTTAGACCGCCTCCTGCAACTGCCCCCGCTACCACCGCATACTTCAAGCCGTCGGTAAAGGTAGGTACAAGAGTGCTAAGAAAGGTGATAGCTGCATTGTCGTTAAATGCTGTGAGAATTGTTGCACTGAGCATCAGCGGGATCTCCGGTAAACTACCCAGCACTGGTTCAATCCACCACCCCTGCACGCCACCATGGATAACGAGCCCACCGAGGAAAAAACCGACAAGCAGTGGCGGTTTGAGGTCTATCTTGTTTTGATAAGGCCCGGTTACTTGGGCAAATCCAAGGAAAAACAGTAAGCCCGGGATAAATAGTTCGGGGTCGTGGGCGTTGAAAATAGTCCATCCCATAAAGAGTAAGTGCACTACAGTCACCCACCCTGGCACCTTGTCCTCTCTGTTATCCCATTCCGGATCAATGTAAGGAGCCCTTTGCGATTTGGGAAGAATAATAGGGAAGTTTTCACGTAACTTTGCCAATTTGAGTTCATCGATTCGTTTCTCAAAAGCCATATGGGCAAGTTCTTGGTCCACACCGTTTTCCGCCACTTTTTCTAGGTAATGGGGTTCCAGTTCTTTCCTTATACGGGTGGTAACTTCAGTAATTTGTTCTTCGATTTTCTTCTCAAACTGTAGCTCACTTCTAACTTTTGAACCGATAGTGTCAACGTACGCCTCCATTTCGTTTCGACACAGGTATTTCTTGCGAATGTCTTCTTTGAGGCGGCGCAGTTCAAATGTTTCGGCCAATTCACCAAGGGTACGACGATAGACAAGATAATAGAAACCGTTTGCAATGAGGATGCCCAACGTCGCCTTCCAACCGAACTGGGTGAACATATGCACTGTACCCCAGTCCCATGGATTGGCGACCATAAGTACAGGCGGTGCAGCAAAGTGGGTTAGAGTACCGCCAACGGAGATGTTGACAAAGAGAAGCCCCAGGGTCGCATACTTGAAGCTTTCAGGAGGTTCCAGTTCGTAAAACTTACTGCTCAGGAGCAAGGCTGAAATGGTCATGGCTGCCGGCTCGGTAATCAGGGAGCCTAGCAGTGGGCCTATTGTTAAAATGGTAAGCCACCAGCCAACAATCGATCCCCCCATGAGTCTGGCAATCTTTTCCATTACCTGTTCCGAGAGTTTCAAAATTGGGCGTGTGGCAGCTAATATCATGATAACGACGATGAACAATGGTTCAGTAAAGTTGACCCTATTCGTCAGGTAGTACTTGAGGGTTGACCAGTCAAAAAAGAATATTATGGCCAATCCTAGAGCAACAGCCCATATACCGAATACGGCTTCAACCTCACCTAGAAAATGGTACAGTTCGGCTTTGTGTGAAACTAAATTTTTTGGTGCCTCACCACGAGATTTTAGTTGGTCATGGTCATGCTGCAGACGATGGGAAATAGCTAAAAACTTTGAAGTGACAAAGGTATGCACAATGGCCATAAAAAAAATCAGGGTGGCGATGATATTAAACGGTTTCGTTTTAATGCGGTTCAGCAATTGGCTGCTGATACTCCCCATATCCGTATCGTTATAGCTTTCAAGAAGCATGGGAAACTCAGCCGAACCGGCACCTTGTGGAGCTCCCGACAAAGCAGGATCAACGATAATGAACAGCATGGCTATACAAAAAGTGTAAACCAGAGTTGTCCGGATAAAATTCATGAGCAATGCCTCACTATTATATCATGTGTGAAAGGGATAGATACTGAGGACATAACAACACAGAGGGGATGCCCCCGACGACGAGCCACTTTGCCCGGTAATATGGCCAGCCAAGCAACAGCACCCAATATCGTTGCTATGAGCGTCAAAAACATGATCAGTGCGAAAATTCCTAGCCCACCCATCATTTGATACTCCTTAATTACTCCGATTCATTGGCCCTGGTTTAGACCGTAGTCACGTAACACCTAAACCGGAGCGACTACTTTTTGTCCCGATTTTCAACTTCTCAATATCATATCTAAAATATCAAATTGCAGGACTATTTACATATAGCTTTTAATTTAACGAGCTTGTCATAATCCGGGACGTAATAACGAGTGATCATATAGTATCCTTCATCAGCATTTACAGGCATCCAGTAGGTACCATCTTTAGGGTCTTTGGAACTGAAAGTGACAGTTACATTGCCATTAGAATCCGGCTTAGTATTGTGTTCATTAAATACATCATTCGTGTTTGGGTATGTATTTTTTGTTATTACGCTGTAACGCGTAATTGACCAGAACTCACCAACACCAGGATTTTTATAGGGAATAGTGAAGACGTTTACACTACGACCATGCAAAGGAGCTCCGTCACAGTCTGTTGACTGTACATCGTATAGAGCATGGTCACCGGTCACGCCTAAGTGGCCGAACATGCCAACAGCACGAAAAACAGGATCTTTGCTACCTTTATCAATGGCATCAAAGAGCCCAATATTATCTGGCGTATAACCGGTTTGTGCTTTTTCAGTTACCCATTGGCCCACAACGGCATGGTCTTCATCTGAATAGTTCAAAGCTTTAGCTAACAAGCCTTTGTTTTCAGCATGAACAGTATGTGTGTCTAATGTGAATTGCACGGGATTCGTAAATTCAATTTTGCCCACTTTTCCATCTATTTTAAGCTGATCCTGCGTCGCTATCACGTTAGGCAAATCAGCATCATCAAACACTTGAATACGAGAAAATAAATGCGGGTGGTCACCCGGGCATTTAATTACTGTCACATTGTCATCGATAGGGCCTTTATAACCAGTGCGAACAAAAGCATATACTCCTGTTGGGCGAATTTTTTCATAGATCATATAATGTTCCTGATCTGTAACACTTATAGAGTAGTAACGACTCTCATCAAGGTCAGGAGCATGGAAATAGACAGGGCCATGAGACAAGTCAAGCACTGCTTTTGAGTAAAGATGGTCAAGGGCTGGAGTCACCATTGTATCGTTGCCTTCTGTTGGCAATACCGTTGTATGGATGAACTTATTTGTGCCACCTGCATCACTGGCCACTTTTTTTAAATATTTTGCATTGAATACTGCTTTAAAGGCATGAAGATATTCAACTGACGGAGTGTCCGCCGCCGGCTTAGTGGCTTTGGCAGATGTTTCTTGGGCATTAACGAAGCTGTTCATCAGCAAAAGCAGAAAGGCAGTAAAACATAAAACATTGATATGTTGTTTGTTTTTCATATTATCACCTCAAGTCGTAATTTATTTTTCCAGCACTTTAAAATCTGGCAAAGAGAAGCTTTTATCAAAGAAAGGTTCAGTTGGTGCATATAATCTAAAGTATACAAACCAGCCGTCTTCTCCTACTGTCTTTAAGAAATTGCTTTCCAAACCTTTAGGGGATTTTTCGCCAATATATAAATCAACCGAGCCGTCATCATTATATTGCAACTTTTCCATTCGGCTATTAAGCGCAACATCATCGATATTCACCCCACCATTGTCATACGGTCTTCTTGTGCCTTCACTATAGAGAACAACTGACCAAAATTGAGCAACTGGAACACCTTTTGGAACGGTTAGCTTATAGGTTTTGTCAGCACGCAGTAAGTCTCCGTTGTTATCCCGCTTTGTAGTCATATAGACCTGACCTTTACCGGGCACAGGATTAACCATACCTTCTGAACTGGTAATGGCTTCATAAAACCAGGTCGCTCTTTCATCCAGTTCCACTTTATAATCAGTGATTTGGGGGATTGTAAAATCAAAGCTTTTATACCAGCTTGTACCTTTCCAATATACATGTGCAAAACGCGGGTTTACTTGAAGGTTCCTGGTCATTAACTCACCCATCGCAGCACCTTCAATAAGGATATTTGTTTGTCTCTCATCAGGATTAAAAGGTTCCCCTTTTTTTAGGCCTAGAGGTTCAAGCATAGCCATCCAAACCTTATCTTGTTCTCTTACAGGCTCTTTCTGAATCACTTCGTTAAGTGCCTTCCAGTAATCAATCCCACGGTAAGGAGTTCCTGACCACTCTTTATCAATATTTTCATTGAACGTGCAAGATTTCAGCTCTTTACCAAAAGTTCCCATTTTGATAGATGCTTTAAAGGTTTTTGCGAATTCAGGGCTTGGGTCGATAAAACGTAAGCCCACCATGATGTTACTTGTTGGTGATTTGGACACGAAAATCCCATCTTTTTCATACTTTTTGATATCATCTTTAGGACCAACAATGATGTACTTTCCTCCTTTACCTTGATCTGGCCCTGTAAGCCCTAAGTCAACAATAGGTCTCTGCCAATAGTCCATAATTCCACCGGCTGTTTCACCTGCAGGATAATCAACTACCAATGCGCCTTTTGTAAGATCATAAAATGCTATGATATAAGGTGTAGTCATGTTTCCTGTTACAATGCCGCGTTTTTCTTTAAGAGATACTAATGACGCAAAAACACCAATCTCTCCTGTTCCGTAGTGCTCATCTTGTTCTTTGTGCCAAGTATGCGTCCCTACCAATGGTATAGACCAGATATAGGCTTGAGAGGCCCGCTGAAAGTCCATGGCATCAAAAAGCTTCTGTGAACTTTCATCGGTCATAAATGTATGTTGAAGTTCAATCTTCCCATAGGTGGTATTGATGATTTCATCACCTACTAATTTTGCATTTTTAAGGTCTGTTGTGTTTGAGCTGTTTTGAGCAGCTGCAGTTACTCCGGTAGCAAATACCGTAAAAAGGGCAATCCCTAATCCGATTTGTTTCATTTTGTTTTTCATTTTTTCTCCTTTTTGACCGGCTCGGCGTTCGGTAGCTTGTAGGTTCCGTCAACAACGCTAGGCCCCGGGCGGTAGATACGCATGAGGAAGTTCCAGCCCTCGGTGACGTCCAGCCGGTTGGCAACATCGCCGCAGACCTCCTTCGATCCGTAATACACGGTTAACGTGCCATCGGCGTTCAGTTCTACGTTGGATGAATTAACAACGACGTTATCGCTTTTCATGTAGCCATCACTGCCATAAACCGTGATGGACCAGAAAGCATCATTGTCAGGAACCTGATAGGTGGCTTGATAGCATTGCTGGTCGTCATGGCCGCCGCTGTAGTTCAAGTAAATAGCGTCTTTTTCGGGAAACAAGCCCCAACCACCGGCCGCGGCGAGATGACGGGACTTCTCTTTAACAAGCGTACCGCGCGGCCCCTGCATACCGTTGTAATTCTCTAACTGCTGCGCCTTTTTTTCATATTGCTCAGTCAGGGTTTTTAGTGACGTCAGATCCCACTTGAAAGGAGGGAACGGGTCGGCGCTTTTAGCCGTAATGACGATCTGATCCTGCAACTTACTGACCAGTTCGATTTCTGCAGGGTCATTCGCATCAAAAATTTGTAGCCGAATGAGTACACACAAATATTTGGTGTCTTGCGGCAATTTATGGGTGCCTGCAGTATAGATCACGGAGGGTACATAATGATCGTTATCAATCAGAAGGACGGATACGTAGCGACCACCCGACATCTCCGGCACCTTCACCGTTGCGCCACCTTCCGTGTCGACAACAGCTCCAGAGTACAGCGTGTCCTTATTCATTCGAACGACAGGTTGCTGATCCACTGGCGAGGGAGCACGATGGTGATCAAAAAGATTCACACCGCC
>Ga0307988_1001126_pt1 | contig 16015 bp, 13 predicted proteins | sample EllFjometagen183_FD_203166 | JGI IMG/M metagenome (GOLD analysis project Ga0307988, IMG submission 203166) | Marine microbial communities from Ellis Fjord, Antarctic Ocean - #183 | ecosystem: Environmental > Aquatic > Marine > Unclassified | place: Southern Ocean | collected 2014-10-08 | reverse complement strand
TGCTTCCAAGGTGAATTGACTTATATATTATCAATGTCTTCATTTTTCATGCTCCTTATAAATTGTAGTATTTTCTTCTTCTATATACTTATGACGATTGAAATTAGAATTTATTGCAAAATATTAATAAAATAAAATAAAAATTCTAATTTTATTGATTTTTAAAATGCAAAAACATTGAATAATGGTTTCAGTAAATTACTCTAATAGAGTCAATAACAACACTTACGGGATATATATCACCAAAAATTCTAACAAACACTCTTATTTGAAAAGTGGAACCTCAATATATTTCCTCACAGTCAATTCATCTCGGTTGAAGATTTTCAATTTTAGTTGATTAATTTCCTTATTAAATTTTTTAGTTTCGTTAAAATAGTATGTCACAATTATTTCATCTTCAGTAAAGTATAATGCCGGGTAACCGTAATTATGGTCTGGATTATTATCAAGCTCCATGATAAAATCCCATCTAATTCCGTCATCACTTGCCGCCATACAAATAGGACTTCTCGGAGACTGGTGTATTACAGAAGGAAATGTGTTGTCCCAGACAGCGAAAAACTTACCGCTATATTGATCTTTGGCAATAGTGAACGGGGCATTTGCAGAACGTAGTTCGGTAGGCTGTTCTGTACAAAAAGTCTCACCTCCGTCTATAGATACTCCAGAATATAAATATCCCCTGGTAGTACGCATATACATAATAACTTTTCCATTATCTGCTTCAACGACTATAGGCTCAGCAAGCATTCCGCCTGCACTTTCTGCCTTCATCCACTTACCCTCAGACCAATTCTGCCCTTCATCATCACTGTAAAAACACCCACTGTATCCTACATTTTCAAAATGGTCACCAGATACGAATTCGTCTGGTACAAAACAAATCGGGATAAGAATTCTTCCGGATTTAAGACGAAGCAACCTACTGTTCATAAGGTAATAGCACCCACTGTTTTTATTGACACTTCGCTCCTTGGACCATGTTTTTCCATCATCATCCGAGAATACAACAGTGAAATCTGACCCACCGAATTTCCATATCTCGATATTGGTTGGTTTATTCCTAAGAGTCATCATTAATCTACCATCTTTAAGTCTCAATAGATTGGAATTAGCAGTTGTTTCTCCAAACGGTGACGTCCACTCATCACAAAATGTTCTTCCTGAATCAAAACTCTTTTTGAAGATTTTTCCTCCGGATGCAGAATACATAAAAATGACTGCCCCGTCTTTCGCCTCTACTGCGGTGCTTCCTATAGCACCTGGTGTTGATAAGAATCCTTCAAACATTTGCTCCTCCTGGAATTTATTTGATTTCTGAAATCGAAATTTATTTTCCTGTAAAAATGGATCAGCAATTTTCCAATCCATTAGCATTAGATTATCAATCAGATATTATTTTGTAAAGCTAGAAATATAATAATCATAATTATTAGCAGTTCTATTTTTAAATAAATTCTAGTATGAACTTATTTATAGTCGTCGCTTTCGTTTTTTTATCAATAAGAGGTATTGAATCTTTTAAAACAGAATTTTTCTCATGGAATGTTTTTAGTTTTTCTTTATATAAAATCCCAATGGGTATTTTATCTTTTTCTTCCATTACTTTTTCGATTGCTTTTAATTTATTAGATGAATCATAATCAGCTTCAAGCTCATACACATGATTTTTATAATATGAGAATGTATTAACCTTATTAAAGCTCACACATGGTTGAAAAATGTCTACAATCGCATAACCATCATATTCAATTGCCTCTTTTAATATAGAAACCAACTGCTCTTTATTACCTACAAACCCTCTTGCAACAAAACCTGCTCCAGCTGCTATTGCTATTAATAATGGGTTTAATGGTTTGTTAATATTTCCGGTTACCTGTACGTTGGTCACAATCCCCTGATCGGAAGTTGGAGATGCCTGACCTTTTGTAAGACCATATATCTGATTATCGTGAACAAAATGAGTAATATTGGTATTTCTTCTTATATTGTGTATAAAGTGATTGCCCCCTTCACCATACGAATCTCCGTCACCGGTGCTTACAATTACGGTCAACTTCTCATTTGCAATTTTTGCGGCTGCTGCCGCTGGCAGAGCACGACCATGAAGCCCGCAAAAGCTGTTTGCACTTATATACTGGGGTGTTTTTGCAGCCTGCCCAATACCGGCAACCATAAGAACTTCCTCTGGCTTTTTCCCAAGTTCTTCCAATGCCAACTTTAAGCTACTCAATAAACTAAAATTCCCACATCCCGGGCACCAGGCAGTATTAAATATTTTAAAATTCTGTTCACTCATTTTTTTACCCCATTCTCAAGCTTTTCGACTATTTCTTCTGCTGTTATCTGTCGCCCATCATATTTTAAAATGTTCAGGTCACACACAATACCGGTTTGTTCCCTTATTAATCCAGCAAGCTGACCGGTTGCATTTTGCTCAATATTTATTACTCTGTCAGCTATTTTTACTTTAGTTAATAAATCCTTTATAGGTAGTGGATATATATCCCCAAATACTAATGCAGCATACTTGTTGCCTTGCTTTTTATTTAATATTTCTACCGCTTCTGTAATAGCACCGTATGTTGAACCCCACCCCAAAAGTAGTGTTTTAAAAGACTCAGCGCCAATAAACTCAGGTTCCTGAAGTTCTGCTTTTAGTTTTTTAAGTTTTCTCATTCTCTTATCGACCATTTTTATACGAACTTCTGACGACTCTGTTATATGACCTTGTTCATCATGTTCATCGCTATCAGCTGCTACAAGATTTTTGCTTTTTCCGGGAATAAGCCTAGGCGATATACCATCATCAGTAATTTTATATCTTAAGTAATCCCCTTCTGTAGTTGATTTTTTTATTGGATTAACACTCTTTATCTTTTCTAAATTATAAGGTTCAACCGTTGAAGATGCATCTCCTAAATATTGATCACTTAGAAGAATTACAGGAATCTGATATCTTTCTGCAATATTAAATGCTCTTGCAGTCTGATAGAAAGAATCTTCATGATTTCTAAGAGCAATTACCATTCTGGGGAATTCTCCCTGTGATGCCGAAATAACAAATTTCAAATCGCTTTGTTCTGTTCTAGTAGGAAGTCCTGTTGCCGGACCGGGGCGTTGCACATCAACAATAACAACAGGTATTTCTGCTATACCGGATAACCCAAGAGCCTCAACCATAAGCGAGAACCCTCCTCCCGATGTACCTGTCATCGCAACTGCACCAGCATATGATGCTCCTAAAGCCATATTAATTGCAGCAATTTCATCTTCCGCCTGTTCAACAACAATGCCAGCTTCTTCACCTTTTTTTGCAAGATATATCATTATGGATGTAGAGGGTGACATGGGGTATGCTGAATAAAATCTTAAGCCTGCCGAGATTGCCCCAAGTGCCAATGCCTCAGATCCTGTTATAAGCATCCAGTCTTTAAATTTTCCACTGGTTGTTTTATATTTTTTTTCTACGCAATTATATCCTTTTTGAATAGCAACTAAATTTATATCAATATACTTCTCATCTAAAACTTCTTTTAGAACTTTTTCCGCTTCTTCAATCTCTTTCCCAAAAAGTTTGAGTGCGGCTCCTGTTGCAATTGTTCCGCTAACCCTTGGATTACCTATTTCCTTTGCCATTACATCCAAGTCAAGTTTTATGATTCGCGGTTCATCAATTTCTATTTTACTATCACATATGATAAATCCATCTGGTTGCAAATCATTTATGTGCAGCTTTATAGTTTCCTCATTCAATGCAATAATTCCATTTAATTTATTGGCGTGTGATAGAATTTTGTTTTCTCCAAATCGTATTACAGAAAAATTATGTCCTCCTCTTACACGAGACATAAAATCTCTTGATGTAAATACAAAACTACCGGAACGCTTCAATAATTTTTCGATTATAGCAACTATTGTCTCAATTCCCTGACCTGCTGCCCCGCCGACTAAAAAATTATACAATATAGTCCCTCCTAAAATTATTTATTTATTTAATATCTTGTTCGTTTAAAAATGATTAATACTATTATTTTCAATATCTACTTAAGCGTGATTGCGATAGTTTTAATTGAAAAATTATGAAATTCTTGATATAAGTATACCACTTTAGGATATTTGTTTATTGCCGCTTACGAAAGATATCGTCTTATAGAAATAGGGTTCAAAACATTTTAATCTATTTACCGTTGAAGCAGATAATTACCAAAAATTTTATATGTTTTATCTGTTTACAAGACCCTCCTATAAGTCATATTTGTCAGATACTTTATCCTCGAAAGTCATTACATCAAATTTGTTTTTACTTCTGTTTTTAAAATCTATATGTGATGGAGTTGGCTTCCATTGGTTAGCGAATGCATCATTAGTTATGACCGGCAGACATGACATTCTAAGATGGGCACAACCAAGAGGAATCATTGTGATTGTTTCTTCAGGCTCGTCACTCTTTATTGGTGATGTCTGTAATTCTGAAGCAGTATCATCCTGCAATGTCCAGTTTTTGACCTTACTGCCTTTTAGCTTAATTTCAATTGGAGCTGACTCGATTGTCCATGGATTAATACCTACCTTACTTTTTTCAAAAACAGTAGCATCCCTCAAGTTGCTGCATTCATCAAGGTAAAGGCCATAATTCCATGAGCTTTTCGGGAAAACTTCATAGTTTGGTCTTTCTTCTGTTCCTTCATATAGCTTTATGCCAATATCTTTAGTTGCAACCCAATCTTCATCAATTTTCAATGAATAACTCAATGGGCCTCTGTCAACTGTTATGCTGTGATTAACCGGCCACTTTGTATAGGATAACTCCATTAAAAATTCAACACTAACACTATCTGAGTCATTCCATTCTCTATCAATAACAATCCATTTATCTCTCTCTTCTGATTTAAGTATATTCTCTCCATTTATTGATAATATACAGTTCTTTGACCATTTAGGAATTCTTAGATAAAGAGGAAACTTTACCGGTTTTTCGCATTCAATTTTCATGTCCACCTTGCCGTTAAATGGATAATCTGTTTTGGCACTTAGAGAAACAATATCCTTTTCTTTTCCAACTGCTGCTTTAACCTCACATGCTGAATACATAAAAAATGCTAAACCACTATCACTTGTAGCTTTGAACAAATTGTTTGCATAGAATGTCCACCCTATACCAAAAGTATGCCCGCAGCAACGGTTATGAGGAGTATATGCTACATAGGACCTATCAGAAGCTTCTCTGCCGTTTCTAAATGGATGGTGCTTATATTTACTGATTTTAGGCATGTTAGCTGCTGTAACGTAATGCACAGCTTTAGAATCAGGGGAATAGGTTGCGGGAAAATGATTAAGTAATATGTCTTCACTTCTGTCTGCATACTTTGTTTCCCCTGTAATGTCCGCTAGATGATAAAAGTTATTTGCAAATTCAACCATTCCGCATGTTTCAAATGCCTGTCTGGGATCGGTACATCCCGGTCTTATTCTTTCATCAGCCGCTATAATACCCCTTGGCATTTGACCCCAGGTATTTAGGTGCTGAGAATACCAATACTCGCTCTTATTTAGATGGTTTATGTCTTTAGATAATTGATAATATATTGCATCATATGCGAACCGTTGGGCAAAATTTACTGCGTGATGGTCAAGCCATTCATCCCATGGAGGTCTTATATGATTATAAAATCTTGTAATAAGATCCAACACCCATTTTTCATTTGTCTGATTATAGAACCAGAATAAGTGGGGCATCATATCCCCTGCTCTACTGTATTGAATAAAAGGGGAAAAAGACCCAAAGTCTTTTCCACCCCATCCGGTAAAACCTTCTGTAGATGCAGGTATAAATTGTTCTTCAGGTAAATTTCTACAAAACTCAAAAAACCTTTTAATAAATGGCAGAACTCTATCATCATCTGTATATTCATAATATGAAATAATGGGAGATAGAATCATCATATGCGGCCAAATATCAGTGGTAATTTGTCCGTTTTTCCCAATTATATTCTTTAAATTTGGTGGGCCGAAATACCCTTCTTCATCCTGGCTGTTAATCGTATTATCAATATATCTTTGAGCAATATCCAGACATCGTTTATTTTCTGTTAAAATAGCTAAAGGATAAAACCCTCTAAGCCATAAGGGAACTTCTTCCCACCCGCTTTTAACACCATAAAACCATCCATTGGCATCCTCTTTAAAAAATTTACCATACTCATATAACCTACCGGTTACACCATCAAGCATTAAATCAAGTTGGTGCTTAAGCCAACTTTTTGGTTTAATACTTCCAGGTGGAAATTTAAATAATTTATTTTGTATTAATGAGCTATTATTGTCTTGTTTTTCCAGTGATTCTATTTTGTCTATAATTTTTATAGTATCATTCATATCACACCTTAGCTTGAAAGTAATCTAGTGAAAATTATATCATATCTAAATTAGATTCCCCTGCTTATAGTTCTGAGTGTAACTAAATTATTTCCCATTATCTGAACTAACTTATGTAATCCCATATAGTTTTCCAGATTTGTTGGTTTGCACATTACAGGAATACTATTAATATCATTTATTGGGATGATACAAAGTCTTTCTTATCTAGTTCATAGTCAATTGATGATTGTAACTCTCCTAGTTGATTTCTCCAAGAACCATATTTTATTGCTATTTTACGAAACCCTATTTTTTCATAAACATGCTGGGCACGTAGGTTATTGAGGTTCGTACTTAAAATAATTCTATTATAACCATTCTGATTAAATAGATTTCTTATTAGCATTCGTATTAGTACAGAACCATAACCGGTTTCTTGTTTTGCAAAGTCGCAAATCTTAATCCCGATCTCTGCAGTACCTGCTCCCATATTGCGATAATTCATTTCACCAATAGCTATATTATTCACTTCCATAATAAGAAGACGATGAGTTGTATCAGAATCCTTTGTAAGTTGTTTAACTATTTCTTCATCAGTTATGCTAATTCCATTTGGAAAACCGGCATGTGCCATGACATTCCCATCTCTCCACCATTTACCAAGAATTTTTGCATCATTTGCAGAAGCATTTCGAATCAACATATTATTTTGCTTTATTAACAATTCTTACTCTCCTCAATTCATTTACACAAGCATTATCTTTTTATACTTACTTAATAATGATATCAAGAAATTCACTTCATCTTCAGGTAAAATAAATTAGAATTAAATTATACTAATGCTATATTTTTAATTATAAATCTCCATGCCAAGCTATCTGTTGATACTCTATTAAAATTTCTTTTGCATTTTTATAGATCTGATAACTAGTTTCCACATCATCAGCTGTGCAATCACCGTTTCTATATCTAAGCAACGCAGATTCCAAATCAGCCCGTCTGTATATATAGTTTCTACAGTATGACTTATATAATTCATCCCTGTCTCCATATATGGTAAGAATTCCATATCCAAGAGATTCCCATGAAAATCCTGCTTCAAGCATATCATCATCGGATATCACATCTTTCTTGTTCTTATATAATTGCATAAACTTATTAATTAGTTCCTGGTAGTGAATATTTATATCATCAACTTCATCCCAGTCAAATATATAATTTCCCGTTTCAGTTATTATATATACACGTCCATCTTCTATGTATTTAAACTCCCTGCTTTTTATATCCTTTATTTGATTATAAAGCTCTTGATTATCAATTCCCATAAGGGTTTCTCCGTCAAGTTCTTCATATATACTCTCAAATAACAACTCGTCCGTTTCATATGCTACTCTCATTGTTGCTTCAAGTTTCTTTATTTCATCCAAGGTATCTTTGTAGTCAGTTTTAAAAACCTGCAGTTCTTCTACCTCAGTTGCTTTATTATCCAAATTTATCTGTAAACTTGATATATCTTCGTTTAGATTGCCAACCTGTCTCTTAAGTTCATTAATAAGCTGAACTCTATTCTCATATTTTGTTTGAAGATTTTCAAAATCTTCTGCACTAACCATGTCAACCGCTGCCTTTGTATTAATGGGTTGTTCAAGTTCAGGTGCCGGCGTAATTTCAGTTTGTTTACAAGCCGTCAAGACTATTAGCAAACATATTATCAGTATGTACTTTTTCATGTATAATCCTTTCAGACGCTTCAATTACTGCACCTAATTAAGCCATATCTCCTATAAACTTTCAATTGAATGCTAACAAATATATTAAAGGTGAGGCAATACCAATGTTATTCAAAACTTTATTTCATAGCTGAGATTAACCACCGAACCCAGTATACCCAATCTTCCATTCGCCGTTTTCCTGATATATTTCAAAAATATATGTTTCCCAAAAGCCATCCTCTACAGCACCGACAGCCCGTATCATTTTATATTCATTATATTGCTCTTCCGTACCGAAGGTTCTGTACTGAACTACATTATAATAATAGGGATTTTCGTATTGGCTTTTGAATCCGACTTCTGTTTCTGTTATTTTGATTGGATATATTATTGGATACAGCCACTTCATTAACTCTTGAGGTGTTTCATTTACCCTGTCTTCATTGAATTTGGAAAACCAGCTATTTAGTAATTCCATATGTTCCTGTGTATATAAATGTATTTCACCTTCATATACCGGTATGTAACCAACATTGTTGATATACTCAAATATAGTCTTTAAGTCCTCTTTAAACTTCAACCTTGAAAAATCCATCCCTTTTACTTCATCACGTAGTTTTTCTAAGTCATCCTCATAGGATTTATTCTGTTCATCAATCGTACTCTGCAAATTTGGTATTGTCTTATTTTCATATTCACCAATACTTTGCTCCAGTTTTAAAACATCCAGTTTTTCTAATGCAACATTACCTTCAAGCTCTTCAATAGTTTTATTAAGTAATTCTATTTCCAGTTCATGTTCTGTTTTAACTGAAGAACAACCTGCAGCAAGTAATACTATTACCAGAATTATTAGTATAATTTTACATGATTTCATAATATTCCTCCTATTATAAATCTAATATTATTATACGCTTATTGACAATAAAAAAACCACCTAATTGGTTTGTTTACAAAATATTTACATTTAAATTTTTAATACCAGGGTGAGTGTGAATTTTTAGAAGTTTAGCTAAAATAAAATGGAGATACAGATATTTTGACGAACCACTGTGACATCAATTTTGCTATAAACAACTATCAAAATCCTATTCCATATTTTTTAGCTTCATCATACATAGCTGCAACATTTTCAGCAGGTACTTCGGGTAAAAGATAATCATGTGAAGCAGCCACAATATATTTCCCATATCTACCTAATATATCAATAATTCGTCGTGTTTCCGACCGCACTTTTTCGGTTGAACAATTTAATAAAATATTATTTTCATCAATTCCCCCAAAAAAAACAGCATCAGCTCCAAATTCTGATATAAGATCCTCAGGATCCATGTTTTCTGCATTTATTTGTATTGGATTTATAGCATCAACCCCTATTTCCAAGAGATCAGGTATTATGGATCTTATACTCCCGCATGAATGGGTTGCAGTCACACAACCATATGATTTAGCCTGCTCAATTAACTTTTTCAAATATGGCTTATAAAACTGTCTCCACATATCAGGTGGCATTAAAAGTTGTCTTTGTGAACCAAAATCATTACCAATAAAATACATGTCTATAATATCGGCATGCTTTTCAAACATTAACCGATCAAGTTGAAAATAGAATTCAAAACATTTCTCTATAACTGCTTTTGCAAAAGAAGGATTTATATACATATCCATGAAGAATTTTTCCATCCCGACAAGTTCTATAGAGTCATGAAAAAACGGTGCCCAGGTAGCACCAATCAGACAATGGTTTTTTGCCCATTCTTGCTGCTCAAGAGAAATCCTTACATCAAAATCATCAGGATTTGGAAAATTGTATTTTTCAACTTGCTTAATAGAATCAAAATTCGCCATAGGGTGACTTACTGACATACCATAATAGTATCCTTTTCGTTTAACCCCCCAAATTGTATCAACTGATCCGTCTTCATATGATTTTAATGGCTCACCAATATACTTTGGACGGATTGTTTTATAATCTATATCAACTATATTATATAGTACGTCTTCTTCATTTTTTGCGCCAACTGCTTTAATTAAATTATTGGTAAATTCGGAATCCGCTCCATACCACATTGGAAAACGATCCATTGATTGCCCTTTAAATGGTGCTAGCCCACGCTCTTTATTATTCATTTCTCCTCCATTTTGATAAATGAAATGTTATGGCTATTAATCTTGATGAAATACTTCTGCCATATCAGCCCACCACTCATTTTGGTTGGCAAAATCAACAGGTTTTTGACATGGTTCACATTCGGCCCACCATTTTTGAGTCATTGGATCAGCTGCCATTTTAGCCATATCTGAATCATAATCGCTTCCATGATACTCAAAGTATGCAAAAAGATACCCACCGCGCATAAAAATGGAATAATTCTTTATGTTACACTCTGCTATCATTTTTTCTACATCCGGCCATATATCAGCATGTAATTTTTTATAATATTCCACTTTATCCGGATTAACTTTTATAACTTGGCCCATACGTTTCATTTTATCGCCTCACATATACTTTACTATCAAAGAACTATCACTGGTTTCTTATTTACTGATAATCTAAAGTTCTTGTTTTTTTCTACCTCTTTCTCTTAAGACCATTTTTATACTAATAATAACCGCAAGTGCTCCTGTAGCCGATGTATATAAAGTTTTAAATAATATGTAACCCCAGTTTGAAAATCCAGTAGGAGCTATTAAATATACTAAACCAAACAACAATCCTCCAAAGATAACTGAACACATTAGCATAATAAGTAGTGCTCGCAGTGCTGAATTCATTGCCTTCTTTGGTTTTTCAGTTAAGTCTGATTGTAAGGCTACTTTTCCATTTACAATATCTTTACGAGTACCACTTGTAACCAGCCAACTTGTTAAGAATGCGATGATTGCAACGGTAATCAGGATATCAATCCCGGCATCAAAAGCAGGAATAGTTGTTGCCAATCTATATGAGAAAAAAGCAATCAATCCATTAGCAACACCGTTTATCAAGGCTGATACTATAGAGTTTGTACGGATATACTCTTTAATTGGTGTACCTGTGGGTTGCTTAATCGAATATTCACACAACTGCTGTTTAGTATTATCTAATTGTACGGTAAGCACAGTTACATCAGTATCCGGTGCATTTTTGGGAATAACTATTTCAATTTCATTATCACTTTGATTAAAATCAAGTGCTTTTCCATCAGCCAATATAACTTCTATTGCTTTTGCCGGGAAGTTCTCTACAATAAGCTTTTCATTATTCGGCCAGTTTATAACATGCAGGAATACCTTGTCCTCTTTGTGTGTAGCAGTACCCCATTTTGCATTATTAAGTGGTGTGTATAAAGTACCATAAACTGATTTGGAATTAGTCTGCATCCATTTTCCGATATATTTTAAACGTTCAATTGCTTCAGACGGAAAAACACCAAGATTTGTTGGACCTACATTAAGTAAATAGTTTCCCCCATGTCCTACCACTTTTGATAAATTACTTACTAGTGTTCCTGGAGATTTCCACTCACTTTCGTTTGGATTATATGCCCAAGTTTGTCCAATGGTCATGCAAGTTTCCCATGGTTGAAAACGCGATGGTGCTGGATAATTTTCTTGTGCCAATGGTGCTAGATCAAGTGTGCCCTCTGCATATCTATGTATTTGTTTTCGCACCCAACTGCGTATACCGGGAATCTTAAATAACGTTAAAACTGTTCGAAAGAATTTTTCGCTTTCAATGCCATCTCCTGAAGGTGGTTTCCCTGACCTAACTGGTATCCCTACATCAGGAATAAACTGTTCCGGTGTTACATAGTCATAGTCATCACCAAGACGGTCGTTAATAAGTGTATTTGGACTTAAATCATGAATAAGTTTATGAAAACGTTGTGTGTCATATTTAGCATGATTACATAATCCATCAAACCATATAATACTGACATCTCCATAATCTGTTAGTAATTTGCGAAGATGACTTTCCATATAATTGAGGTAATCACCCCATTCTTTTCTTTTGGGTTCACCTAACCAATTATTAGTTGATGGCTTTGATGTATCTCTATAACCGGGATGGTGCATATCAGGAGGTGAGTAATAAAAACCCAGTCGCATATCAGCACGTTTGCAAGCTTGTGCAAGCTCGAGGCAAATATCACGACCAAAGGTTGTATTTGTAATTTTATAATCTGTTCCCGGAGCGTCGAACATACAAAAACCATCGTGATGCTTAGACGTAATTACAATATATTTCATTCCTGCATCCTGAGCTATCTTTACCCATTCATCTGCATTAAAGTCCTTTGGATTAAATTGTTCCGGAAGTTTAACATAGTCTTCTTCTGCTACATTAGACGGTGTATCGAACATTGCTTCAGATAAGCGAGGTGCCATAATTGGCCATGAAGCTTCTGATCCGGCGACTGTGTAAGCACCCCAATGGATAAAAAGACCAAATTTAGCATCAAGATACCATTGCATACGAGCATTACTATTCAGAGTTTTCTCTTTGTTTAACATATTATTGTCTCCTATATAGCGCTTAAAAGAAATTTTACAACCTACTATATCGTACCATTTTAGTAATTACTTGTCTAAAAATACTTGTTAAACATTACGCCTCAATTAATAAGCAAGTCTTTAATTCTCAGTATAATTACATCTATGCAATACATAATAAGCTGTTTATTAAAAACATATAAAAAGAATTGACTATTGATCATAGGAATGATAGTTTAGTTCTTCATAAAAGGAGCATTATATGAGCAAAAAACACTTACAACCCTCAGTTAATAAAAAAGATACAGAAATTCAAAATTGGGTTCTCATTTGTTATGGAAACATATTAAGAAGTCAGGTTCTTGAGCAGTATTTAAGACACTATGCAAACCTTTGGGACATACAAGTAAATTTTTATTCTGCAGGGATTGCCAAGTGGGATGAATTCCCAAACACTAAAGAATTACTTGGGAAAGTCCTCCAAGAATTAGATAAAAGAGATATTTCATGTTCTTTACAACGTAACGCATGGAGCAAAGAAGTTGAAAATAATATAATTGCTGCTGATATAGTACTGTGTGCAGATACGACTGTTAAGAAAAAAGTTCTGAAAAGAATGAATAATAGAATAGATAATGAAAAGGTTTCCACTTTTTATAATAAAATTTCTGAAGGCGAAATTGATTTTGAGGACACCTATGATTATGAAAAGAATAGACAAGATCCTATTCGATTTCAACACGCTTTTGACGAGATTGATAGAATTGCAGAAAAACTTCTTGTGAAGTTTAAATAATTCTAGGAATTTTATAAGCGAATTTTAATATTACTTTCCCTGTGTTTTTACATTATGGACTATTTAATTAATATACTGCTACTAATGATTCACTGTTATTGCAAGATTGCCCTTTTTCTTACCCGCCTCAACATACTCATGGGCTTCAACAATATTCTCTAAATATAATACTTTATCTATCACAGGTTTTATTTTCCCGTTTTCTAACAAGTCACTTAAATAGTCTAGATCCGCTTGGCTCTCTTCATCGATTTTTACTATTATTCTTTTATTACCATCTTTTCCTAGAGATTTCCTAAACATCATTTGTGAAACTTTGGGGTTAGCATGCATGTATACACCATTAGTTTTAAGTAGTTCTAATCCATCTTTTAGAGGAGTTTTACCTACAACATCCAAAATCCCATCATACCTTTCGTCGCTGTTAAAATAGTCTTGCTTTGTATAATCAATGAAATTATCTGCTCCTGCTTCCTTTATCGCATCAAATTTCTCTTTCGTGTCTACACCTGTGACCTCAGCACCTAAAAGTTTTAAAAGCTGAATTCCCATAGTTCCAATGCTACCACCTGCTCCGATAACTAAAACTCTGCTTCCCCTTTTAAGTCCGGATTGTTTTGTAAAGAAACGGGATTCTAAACCCCCTAGTGGAACACATGCCGCTTGTTCAAAGCTTATATTTTTAGGTTTAATTGCAACAGTACTATTTTCCTTCAAAGTCATATACTGAGCATAAGCTCCCATAGTAATCCCTGTTTGTCCAAATACCTCATCTCCCTTTTTAAATCGGGTAACATCAACTCCTGTTTCTGCAATAATTCCAGCAAACTCCTGACCGAGTGTGCCTCCTCTTGGTTTCATAAATCCTATGGCAAATCTAATCGGTATTCTAAAAATTAAAGGCAAAGAAAGACTTCTCATTTCACAGTCTCCCAATGTTACTGAGGTTGCCATGATTTTTATTAATACTTCATTCTTCTTTGGTGTGGGTTTTTCGGCTTCACCAATTTTCAAAACTTCTGGAGCTCCGTATTTAGTCCATAAAATTTTAACCATTTCTTTCTCCCTTTACTTTGCTCTTTTGGAATTGATTCAATAAAATCAGCGACAAGGTTTGGATTTTATTTATTCCATAAATGCTTCTCATTATACTTACCCTTTATGATGGTTTATTACTACTGCGATATTTCCCTTTTTATGCCCACTCTCAGCATGTCTGTGAGCTTTAGCTATATCTTCCATTTCATATACTGTGTCAATTACAGGTCTTATTTTATTCTTCTCAATTAGTTCTTTAATAAAATCCAAATTTTCCGGATAAATTTTGGGGGTTTTATCATGTACGGATATATATTTTCCGCTCTTTTTCAAAATGTTCTTGCATGCTTTTTTTGAGGATTTATTAACCGCGTCAAAAACCAAATCATATCGATCATCGGTCAAAGTAAAATCCTGCAACTTATAATCAACAACACTATCTGCTCCCAATGATTTAACCATATCAACATTGGTTGTGCTACAAACTGCCGTTACTGTTGCACCATAGAATTTTGCCAGTTGTATTACATATGTTCCCACACTGCCGGATGCTCCATATATTAGTATTTTTTGTCCTTTCTCAACCTTCACTTTATCACGCATGAATGAAAGTGCAGTAAGAGAACTGGTTGGAACTACCGCTGCTTCTTCAAAGCTTAGGTTGTTAGGCATTAAAGTAACAAATGAATTTTCCTTCAAGCATTTATATTCAGCATATCCACCAAACTTAAAGCCAAGAAAAGAAATAATCTTATCTCCCTTAGCAAACTTTACAACTTTACTCCCAACTTCTTCAACAATCCCCGCAATTTCAAAACCAAGTGTTTTAATTCTTTTTGGCTTAAAAAGTCCATTTACAAGACGTGCTAAAGGAGGTGACGGCTTTCTCATTCTCCAGTCCCCTGCTGATACAGATGTTGCCATAACTCTTACCAGAATCTCATCGTCCTTTTGAGTTGGTTTTTTAATATCCTTTATATAAAGAACTTCCGGTGGACCATATTTATCAAATACTATAGCTTTCATTTGAATCTCCTATATTATGATTTTCTTAAATAATTATTAATTCTCAAAATACTAAAAACCCTTATATGTGTGTTTTTATTTAAATAGAAATACAACTCTTTTCAGGATAAATTATAACACAATCATAACTCCTGGAAGTCCCTGGGAAAATGGATTTGTTGAATCATTTAACGTAAGGATGAGAGCAGAATTTTTATATTAATGATAAAATCAATTTATAATACTGATATGGCTTACAATAATGTATAATTGCAGATAATATAAAACTACCAAATAAGTAATTAAATACTAATTTGTGATACCGAAAATATTAATATGGGAGTCATTCAATGAAAAAAGCAGAGTACAAATCACACATGAACCTTATGGAAACTGAAATTGCTATTAAGCAAACTAAGGACTTTTTTGAAAAAGCACTTGCGAAGAATCTTAATCTGATTAGAGTGTCAGCTCCGCTATTTGTTATTCCAAATACCGGCCTCAATGATAATCTTAACGGTTATGAACGACCTGTTAGTTTCGATATTAAACAACTTGCTGAGCATGCAGAAATAGTTCATTCATTGGCGAAATGGAAAAGACACGCTTTATATAGATACGGTAT
>Ga0307988_1001123_pt1 | contig 16043 bp, 14 predicted proteins | sample EllFjometagen183_FD_203166 | JGI IMG/M metagenome (GOLD analysis project Ga0307988, IMG submission 203166) | Marine microbial communities from Ellis Fjord, Antarctic Ocean - #183 | ecosystem: Environmental > Aquatic > Marine > Unclassified | place: Southern Ocean | collected 2014-10-08 | reverse complement strand
AAATTCGTAGAAATATGATTGTAACAAAATATAATAAGAACCAAAGGCGAGAGAATGGTAGCAATGAAAAAATAAATGCTTCTGTAACGTTTGATAGTCTTCTTGATATTGTGTCAATTGAGTATAATATTGAGAAAAAACTGTTACTTAAACTACATTTTAGACATGAATCAAGACAGGTATTAATATACATGGCAAGTACTTATTGCAGGGGGAGATATTCACTAACTGAACTATGTAGTATGCTTGGTCCTATTTCACTGGGTGGTATATCAGGGTCATGTTATAACTTTAAGAAAAAAATGCTGATGAAAAAAGAAATCAAAAAGAGAATTAAAACGATAAAAGAGAAATTAAATATCAATTAGTAGGTTTGACCCCAATGCCCCCTGTTGATAGATTATTTGTAGTGAAATCTAAGTTGCACAATCTCAATTACATCATCTGAAATCTTATAAACCATCCTGTTCTTCAGATCAATCCTTTTAGAGAGAAAACCGCTTAATTCATAACATAGCTTTTCAGCTTTCCCTAGTCCTGTACCTTCTGGATCTCTATGAATATCTTTTATAAGGTTGTTTATTTCTTTCAGAGTCTTTTTGTCATTACTAATCCAGTACTGGTAATCATCCCAGGCATTGGGAGTAAATAAAATTTTCAGCATTCGTGCAGCTCATGTATTTTTGATTTACCACTTTTTAATTGACCAACTGATTCAAGCAGATGCGTTGCATTTGCAGGATTACTCATAAGGTAAAGTGTTTCTTTCATTCCTTCGTAATCTTCCTGCGACAATATTACAACATTATTTTTGTTGCCCTTTGTTGTTACAAGCAATTCTTTATGTGCCGAACATATTTCTTTCATTGTCTCAGCTAAATTTGCTCTAAGACCACTATAAGTTAAAGTTTGCATGGTTTTTATCTCCTTATTTAACTTGTACAATATATTGTACATCTTAAAATAGAAAAAATCAAGTTTTTTAAAACAGGTAAATTGCTGATATTTTACCATTACTTAAATTTTTATTTGATACATTTGCTCATATACAGTTAAAAATAACAATATTTTATCTTTAATGTCTATTTTTAAAACCCTATATATATGTTAATCATTAACTGGTTATAGCTATAGTGTCTTGTATATCCATTATATAATGATATGATAACTACATAGATAAAACGTTGTAATTTGTCCATATTTTTAATGATCACAAAGTATGTCATTTATCATCAGTGTCATAAACAACTTGTTTTATTTAAATATCAGTGCTATAATTACTGTTATAAACACTGTCGTATAAAGCAATGTAGGAATAATTATGTATAATATTGAAAAATTAGCAGAATTGAGCGGAGTAACACGGCGAACTGTGAGGTTTTATATTCAAAAAGGACTGCTTGAACCACCGGAAGGACAAAAACGAGGCTCTTATTACACAGAAAGTCATCTTAAAAGAATCAGACAGATAAAACAGTTGCTGGCTCGTGGTGTTCATCTTGATAAAATGAATAACTTTCTAAAAGAAAGTCCAGAACTTGAACCTCCAGCTGAGGGCAATATTAAATTTTCTTTAAGTAGCAATTGTAACAAAAGCAATAATACAAAGATTTCCAATTTTAGCAGAGTAAGCATAAATAATGAGATTGAACTGAACTTTACTGATAATGCATTGCAGGATGAAGAAATTGAAAAAATATCTTTATATATTCAAAGATTATTAAAAAAGAGGAGTTCATAATGAAAACAAATGCTGGTCTTTATTCTAAGGATAGTGAAAAACCTGTTTCTCTGCAGGGAGTTCAGATTACCGCTAATGTCATAGACATTGCTGTTAAAACAGTAGTCGCTCAAAGATTTAAAAACACAGAAGATGTAAATATTGAAGCAGTCTACTGTTTTCCTGTTGAGGATTCTGCAGCTGTCTGCGGTTTTAAAATAACTAAACAAAATGAAATTTTATATGGTGAAATTGAAGACGTTGAAAAAGCCTATGATATGTATGATGATTCTAAAGAAGAAGGAAGTATGGGGATTATACTTGAACAGATTGAACCTGATATCTTGAATCTGTCTATAGGTAATTTGATGCCTGGAGAAGACGTTATAATTGAAATAGAGTACGTCAGTGAACTTACAATATTAAAAAACTTTCTTCGCCTTCAAATTCCAACAACAGTCAGTCCAAGGTATATACCTGCGGTTACTGATCCTATAAAAGCTGATATTCTATCACCTCCCTATGCTTCAAAAGTACCCTATGGCTTAAATATTGATGTTAATTTGGATATAACTGAAATTGAAAAAATTAATTCTCCTTCACATCCTATTGAAATATTATTGACAAAAGGAAAAATAAGTAAAGTCAGACTATCAGAAGAAAATGCTTCATTGGATAGAGATTTTATACTTGAAATTGCTTCACAAGCAATTATACAACCTGTATGTACGGTAAGTAAAGATGATATGGGAAATAAAGCAGCTCTCATAAGATTCTTTCCTGATTTGAGTAGTTATTCTAAAAAAGAAAAACATAAATCAGAAATAATATTTATGATTGACTGTTCAGGTTCTATGAGTGGATCATCAATTGAAGAAGTTAAAACTGCCTTAGAGCAATGTTTAAAAACAATGAAGAACGGTGATATTTTTAATTTTATCAGGTTTGGTTCACACTATGAGCTGTACAGCGATGAACCTGTTTTATATACTCAGGAAAATGTCTCTAAAGCGCTTGAATATGTTAAGTCAATAGATGCAGATCTTGGAGGAACGGAAATATCTGAACCTATAAAGTTTGTTATGTCTCAAAAGCCAATTTCTGGATATAGAAAAGATGTAATTTTATTGACAGATGGCGAAGTTGGCAACGAATCAGATATAGTCAGATTTGCAGCACAAAAGAATGATGACATTAGGTTTTTTACTTTCGGAATTGGCTATGGAGCAAGTCATTACTTAGTAAATGGGCTTGCAAAGGCGACAAATGGGACATCTGAAATGATTCAGCCAGGTGAAAATATCCCTGAAAAGGTTTTAAGACAGTTTTCTAGAATTAATTTACCTTATGTCAAAAATATTCAAATAATAATTGAAAATTCAGACTATAAACTGCAACCGAAACTACCCCCAATTTTTGAGAGTTTTACAGCATTTGCAAAGATTAGAAAATTCAAAGAAAATAGTAGAGTAGTTTTAAAAGGTGAAATAGGCGGAGAAAAAGTTCAATGGGAAACAGTCCTTACCTACAAGGGAAAGGATAATGTTATCCCGGCACTGTGGGCTAAGAATAAAATAGATTACCTGGAAAATCTTGAGCAAACGGATAAAATCAATAAGAAAATAATTAAGTTGTCTAAAAAGTTTAATATTCTGACTTCTTTAACAAGTTTTATTGCAGTTAGTAAATCTACAGAAGAGAGAGCCAATAAACTTCCTGAAATCAGAAGAGTGCCTATAACTATAACTAAGGACTATGTGGACTATGAGAATGTAAAATGCAGTTTAATGATTTCAGACGAGACCAAGTCCCTTTATAAAATGTTGGTACAGGATGTGGATGCAATGAACCTTTCAGATCGAGCAAATAATTGTTTTAATCATGCAAATATTAGACTTATTGGAGAGCTTTGCAGTAAAACTGAATCTGAAATGCGTAATGATATAAACTTTGATAGAGAATCTCTAGATGAAATTATTGCTAAGCTTGAGTCTATGGGCTTATCTTTAGGAATGACATTCAGTGAGACTATTAATGAAGCGCTTCTGACAGAAATTGAAATGTTAGAAATCGCAGAAAAAGAAGATGGAGAATAGTCGATTTGCATCATTGAGAGTATTTATCTCAGTTGAGGTAAAGGTGATTGAATAGAAAAAATCTGATAAAAGCGTAGCTATGGTTACTAGAAATTTGGAACCCGCTGAGAGTACAAATAAACTCCCTGAATGGATTACTTTGGAAAAAGATATTCTTAAAGGGCAAATTTTACGTCTTCCTATTGAAGGTGAAATACAGGCAGTAGCAGATGAACAGTTAGTCGTTGAATTGTATATTAAATAAAAAACTGGAGGAAATAAAATGGGACTTTCTTATGATTTTCAAATACCTCAGGGTATTGAAGTAGATGTACCAACATTAACGTCGTCTTATGCAAAGTTCACAGTCGCACCTTTTCAAAGCGGTTTTGGACATACTATTGGGAACTCTCTTAGAAGAGTATTGCTTTCATCTTTAAAAGGTGCAGCAATTAGTTCTGTCAAAATTGATGGAGTTTCTCACGAGTTTGCTACAATTTCTAAAGTCGTAGAAGATGTTACTGAGATTGTTTTGAATTTAAAGAAAATTTTAATTGTATCTAATACTGATTTACCAAAAATACTTGAAATCAGAAAAGATAAAGCAGGACCGGTTACTGGTGCTGACATTGTTACTGATGGTACTATTGAGATATTAAATAAAGATCAAGTTATTTGTACTTTAGACAAAGACACAAATTTCAGGGCCGAGATCGAGATAATTGAAGGCAGAGGCTTTAGAGTCTCTGAAAAAAACAAAAAGGATGGACAACCTATTGGAACTATTCCAATTGATTGTCTATTCAGTCCTGTACGTAGAGTTCGTTATGAAGTTGGTGATGCTAGACTTGGCGAAGATACCGAAATGGATAGTTTGATTATTGAGGTATGGACTGATGGTAGACTTTCACCTGAAGATGCTTTGGAAAAAGGAGCTAAAATACTTAAAGAACATTTACGTCCCTTCCTAGGTCAAAATGAAGTTCAGGATCCTTCTACATTGATTAGTGATGAAGAAAAATCACTTTATAAAATGTTGATACAGGATGTTGATGCAATGAATCTTTCAGTTCGTTCTAATAATTGTCTAGAAAAAGCAAATATTAGACTTATTGGTGAGCTTTGTAGTAAACCTGAATCTAAAATGCTCAAATATAAAAACTTCGGTAAAAAATCTTTAGATGAAATTATAGCTAAACTTGAGTCTATGGGATTATCATTAGGTATGACATTTAGTGAGACTATTAATGATGCTATTGAATCAGAACTTGAGAAGTTAGAAGTAGCAGAAAAAGAAAATGGAGAATAGTCGATATGCATCATTGAGAGTATTCATCTCAGTCGAGGTAAAGGCGATTGAACAGAAATTTGAATTGATCGAATAATAATCATTTAATTTCAAAAAGAGGTGTGACTATGTTTAAAAATTATCTTTCAATTATATCATTATTTTTTATTGTTCTATGTAGCTATGCCGATGTAAAACAAAATAAATCCTTAGGGCATTATAACGATGCTAAATATGTGAAAGCTTTTGAATGGTTAAAAAAAGCAACTGATCAAGGTGATGCTAAGGCTCAATATTCTTTGGGAGAATGTTATTATTATGGGTATGGAACAAAACAAAACTACGATAGAGCTTTTGAATGGTTTAAAAAAGCAGCAGATCAAGGTCATGTCGAAGGTGAGTATGCTTTGGGATTATGTTATTTATATGGGTATGGGGTGAATGAAAATCGTATTAAAGCATACGAGTGGTACATAAAAGCAGCAGAGCATGGAGACAGAAAAGCTCAGTACAATTTAGGCATTTATTATAATTCAAAAAAAGAGTATAAAAAATCTTTTAGCTGGTATATGAAATCAGCAAAACAAGATCTTAGTGAAGCTCAGTTTAATATTGCATGTTGTTATTATAATGGAATTGTAGTAAAGCAAAATTATAGGAAAGCTTTTAAATGGGCTCAAAAAGCAGCAGACCAAGGTGATGCATTAGCTCAGTTTAGCTTAGGAGAATGTTACTACTATGGAGATGGAGTAAAACAAAATTATAGTAAAGCTCTTAAATGGCATCAAAAAGCAGCAGACAAAGGGAATATGGATGCCCAAAAAGAACTTCAAGAATATCTTGATAAATATAACAATTCATTTAAATCTAATAATAAATAAAAATCACAAAATGGACGATACTCATGGGATTACTTTTAGGCAATTTTAAACTCATTCCAAAAAATATCACTTATTGTGTTGAAGCAGTAAAACAAAAAGTCCCAAAAGATAAACTGGTTAATGAAGTGGAGGGAAATCCAGAAAAGCTTTATTGGTTATTAGGTAGTACAATAGCTACTGAAGCTTATAGGCAAACAGGTCAGATCACTTTCGGTGAATTGGAAAATGCTGTTAATGATAGTGTGAACTTTGTGGATTTTGTTCTAGCAATAATGATTTTAGAATTTACTATTGATTCTCGAATTTCTACTGGTTCAATACATGATGCTGTATTCTCAAAAAGAGATCAAATTGATTTGCTAATCAACAGATCTAAAGCAGAATTTCCGAATAAACAGAATTCATTAGCAATGAATGCAAGAGCAGGTGCTGATCAGTTGGCCCAATCTGTACCAGAGTGTATAGAGAAATATTTTTGTAATGCTATGAACAAAAGTACAATTATATCCGTAGAGTGTCCTAAATGCAAACAAATATATGACATTAAAAAAGACTTATTTGGAGTAAAAGTTGGATGCGAAATCTGTAACAATACTTTTTATATAACAGAATTATGCATTGTTTCCGAAAAAGAGATAGAAGTAATAGATAATGAACAAATAAAAGAAACCTTATCTGAGAAAGAAGTTGATAAAAAAAAATGTAATAAGCCAAATAGTCCTTCTAACATAATAATCATTTGTCCGAACTGTGGAAACGAAAATAATAATAATAAGATTTACAGTTCTAGTAGACAATGCGACCGTTGTGGGAATATTTGGGTAGAAGAGAGTAGCAATGCATATATTGAAAATAAACTTGTAACCCACGGACTAAAAAATGAGAATCAGCATATTAATAGCAATCTGGATTCTGAAAGTTTATTAAATTCAGACGAGGTAAAGTCCTTTGATTGTCAAATTGATAAATTTCAAAAACAAAAAGGTTGGCAAGGGTGGTTAAGTGTTTTTTGCATATGGTGGATTTTTCTGGGAATTTTAAAGCCTGCATGGATTATCGGGGAAGCATATACTCCATATTTACGAAATATAGCAGAGTTTAAATTTGCGACAATATTATCTCTTTTACTTCTCTGTGTTTCCATTGGTGGTATACCTATCTATTTTTTCATTAAAAAACGTACAACCTTTGCTTTAAAGTCAGTTTATATATACTTAACTGCTAAATTTATTTTAAGTGTATTGCAGTATTCAACATTAATTTATTGTATAACAAAAGTTATTGTCTTATATGATCAATCACCTGGCTTAGATAAAACCCTATGGACTCTCTACGATAATTTAATATCTGATTCTATTTTCTTTATAATTTGGATGCTCTATTTTGTAAAATCTAAACGTATTACTGTTATTCTTAGAAATTTAAATAAAACAGAAATGTATGACGATTTTTTAAAAGTTAAAAAGTTAAAAATAGGAATAAGTATTTTCGCATCAATTGGAATAATTGTATTTATCTTGAATATTTTATTTTTTACTCTAGTTAAATTTGGTGGTCTTCCAAAACAAACAAGATTCAATAAAACACCCATAACTAAAAGTACAAACTCTACAATACAATCAGTAGATACTGATCCTTCTTATTACAAGAATAGCCAAAGTACTATAACAATTTCTAATTCTAAAGAAACTGTTGCTACTAACTCTCCTAAACCTGTTGATAATAGTATAAAGAAAGAAGATTCTACTAACTCTCCTAAACTTGTTGATGATAATATAAAGAGAGAAGATTCTGCTGAATCTTGTTACAACAAAGGAATGACTTATGACTGGAATGGAGATGGCTCTCAAGCTATATATTGGTATAGGAAGTCTGCTGCTATGGGATATCCTAGTGCTCAACTGGTACTAGGAAACTCGTATCATTATGGTATGAATGGATTACCTAAAGACTATGAGCAAGCCTTTTATTGGTATAAGAAGTCTGCTAAACAAGGTGATGCAATTGGTCAAAGTGAATTAGGTGATTGCTATTATTATGGAAATGGTACACCCAGAAGTTACAAAAGAGCTTTTTATTGGTATAAGAAGTCTGCTAAGCAGGGTAATGCAATTGCTCAAAGTGGATTAGGTTATTGCTATTATTATGGAAATGGTACATCCAGAAGTTACAAAAGAGCTTTTTATTGGTATAAGAAGTCTGCTAAACAGGGTGATACAATTGGTCAAAGTGAATTAGGTGATTGCTATTATTATGGAAATGGTACACCCAGAAGTTACAAAAGAGCTTTTTATTGGTATAAGAAGTCTGCTGAACAGGGTGTTGCGTCAGGGCAAGGCATGCTAGGATATATGTATGAAATGGGATATGGCACATCTGAAAATTATAATAAAGCTTTTTATTGGTATAAGAAGTCTGCTGAACAAGGTGATGCTGCTGCTCAAAGTGGATTAAGTGTTTGCTATACTTTGGGATATGGCACATCTGAAAATTATAATAAAGCTTTTTATTGGGCTAAAAAGTCTGCTGAACAAGGTGATTCGTCAGGTCAACACACGTTAGGATATATGTATGAAATGGGATATGGCACATCTAGAAATTACAATAAAGCTTTTTATTGGACTAAAAAGTCTGCTGAACAAGATAATCCTAATGGTCAACTATCACTAGGAGTTATGTATTTTTTTGGCACTGGGATATTAAAAAATAAAGAGAAATCTAATTATTGGCTAACAAAAGCATATAAGAGCAATAATCCAATTGTCAAGAAATTAGCTAGAGAATTGTTGAATTGATTTTATCTAAAAGAAGCTAGGGTATAACTGCACATTTGGGTAAAATGAACCACGGTTTGAGTGCATGTTTCTTTTTATAATTAAGTATAAAAAAATTCTTTTTTTACCATATTTTTCACTTAGCCCAAGTTTATTAGTTTTTGATGCATTTCGAAGCTATATAGAATTTTTTTAGGTCCCTACAACCTAATTTTAGTTAAGATGAAATATTTTTTTCAAATACTAATAAATATTTCATGAATTTTACATTTATACTGATTTTACAGCATAAAAATAACAGGACAAAACTTACAAAAGGAGTAAAGAATATTGATGAAAAAATCACATTGCATTATTTTTTAATTACGATACAAGTACTCATCCTATCTGCTTGTTCTCAAAGTCCTTCCTATGATATTCACTTTCCAGTTAAACCCAAAAAAATAGAATTGGATATGATGAATATGAAGTTTACAGCATATACATGTGTATCTGATGGTATTGCATACGGTTTAATGTTTAACAAAATACTCAAAAATCAAATAAAGGAAAATACCCTATATTATTTTGTGAAAGATTTCTTAAGAGCAGTCGATGTTTTTGTTGTTAGCAAAAGTGAACACTATATGTCTGGTAAATATGGAGATGCAACTGAAGTTGAATATAGCAATTGGACTAATGATACAGGAACTACAACTATTAGAAGATTTATACTGGTAGGAAATACTATTTATTTTTGGTGGGGAATTTACAAACACCCCCCAAAGAACGATTATCTTGATAACCTTCCTGTTTTTGATCTTTCTGATAATGAGAAAAGTCAAAATAAAGAAGATGTTGAAATTTTTTTAAATAGTTTTGAGCTTAAGTAATCTATTAATTATTCAGAAGACACTAGTAAACAACTATGAGGTCATAAAATAGTAACTCAAAATAAAGGAACATGATAATGAGAAATATGTTGTCTGTAATATTATGTGTGTTTATTGCATTAACTTTAATTACAGCATGTGGCAATAGTCCTAGAGAAAATGCAAGATTGAATACTAAAAAATTGAGAGAAATAGGAATAGCTATACTCACTCGTGATGCTGATAAAGGAGGAGGTAAGTTTCCTGGCAGTTTAGATGTATTAGTATCTGAAGGTTATTTATCAAAAGATGATATAATAAATGTTTCAGGAGAAAAATTTATATATCAAGCAGCTGGAATGGATATTTCTGATCCTGTTTTAATAGTAATTACTGATACTAGTATTAAACCCGCGAAACTTACCTTATATGCTGATGGTCATATAAAAATGACTAGATCTAAAAAAGAGATTACAGAGAAACAATTCAAACAAATTTTCGACTATATAAAGAATAAAATACATACTCCCAAAAAGCTTTCATCCGAACTAATGATTGATTCAATTAAAGCTGAACCTTATAAAACTATTGTATATCGTTATTCTTTAATAGGGATAAATTTTTCACCAACTAATAAAAAGAAGATGAGCAAATTTATTTCTCAGTTTAAGAATGAGTCTAAATCTGATAAGGATATTAATTTATTTCGTAACTCAGGAATAACTTTAATATATAAATATTATTATAGTGATGGGGTTGAAGGAGGTACAATAAAGCTTCCACCCAGATAAATAATATAAATATTTACTTTAGATTTAAAAGCAAAAATATACTATCTATGGACAGAACCCCAAATACACTTATAGCACCTGTCCAAGAAAACGGGGGCATTACAATCATCTATACCATTCCCTATGTAATACTTTATTAAATTTAGGAGAAATTACTTATGAAAAAATTATTTCAATCAATTATTTACTTGCTTGTCCTGATTCTACCTCTATCTATTAATCTTTACGGCAATGATACAAACGCATTTCAGTTAGATCGAACTCATGATTATTTTACAAAAAATCACCCTAAAGCAAAAGGACTCAATATCAGTCTTGAATATCCAGTGTCTTGGTTAACAAAAGAAGGTAAAAGACCAAATATTGTACAAAAGTTTATTAAACCTTCGTCAGATACTTATATGGTTATGTGCATTATTATGATAAAAGGATTACCTTATCAGTTTGAATCATTTTCAGAGGAACAGATAGCTCAAGCATTATTTTCTAAAGAATCATTTAAATCATCACTTCCTAAAAATTCAACACTGATCCGCTATAAACAAACATGTTATGATGGACAACCTGGGTACATAGGTTCTTTCAAAACAATTAGGAAACGCAGTGGTTTCCAAATTTTAGTTTATTTTTTAAACCATGTATTCATATATTCAAAAAAAATAATTATAGTGCAATGTCAAGTTTTAGGGTCTCCTTTGGATCGAGAAGAGGTTTCAAGAATATATAAGAATTATTTACCGCTTTTCATGCAGATTGGTAACAGTATAGTTATTCACGATAAATGGAATAAATAAATATGTTGCTTGGATAATATATTAACTATCTAATTACTTTTAAAAAGATACTTTTTAAGAGTATATTCTTAACTATCTAATCTGACTTCAAAACAGCTAAGTACTATTTCAAAATAGGGGAAAATTATAATAAGAAGAAAGATTATCAAAAAGCCAATGTCTTTTATAAAAAGGCATTTGGATATTTTATTAAATCAGCCGAACAAGGCAATGATCATGCCCAAGTAATACTGGGATTTTTTTATATTTATGGGAAAGGAGGCGTAAAAAAAGATCGCACAAAAGCCAAATATTGGGTAAAAAAAGCTTATAAAAATGGTAATTCTGAAGCAGATGAAGTTTGGAATGCATATAAACTATGGAAGTATTAGTAAGTATTAAAATTGGAATAGATTGCTTAAAGTTGCATCTCAAAAATGAATGTAGCAAATTATGAAAAACATTCTAGTGTTATGCTTTCTTATCAGAAGAAAATGCTTTACTTGGTAAAGATTTTATAAATGAAATTGTGTCACAAACAATTGAACAGCCTGTATGTCGTTAACAATACATATTAAGTATAAGTTAATAATTAAAATTTAATTTTAAAAAGAGGTATGACAATGTTTAAAAATTATCTTTCAATTATATCATTATTTTTTATTGTTCTATGTAGCTACGCCGATGTAAAACAAAATAAATCCTTAGGGCATTATAACGATGCTAAATATGTGAAAGCTTTTGAATGGTTAAAAAAAGCAGCAGATCAAGGTGATGCTAAGGCTCAATATTCTTTGGGAGAAGGTTATTATTATGGGTATGGAACAAAACAAAACTACGATAGAGCTTTTGAATGGTATAAAAGGTCAGCGGGTCAAGGGGATACTGATGCTCAATATAGTTTGGGGTATTGTTATTACTATGGAAATGGTATAAAGCAAGATTACAAGAAAGCCTTTGAATGGTATAAAAGGTCAGCGGGTCAAAAGGATGCTGATGCTCAGTATAATTTAGGTATTTGTTATTATTATGGTCAAGGAACACCAAGAGATTACGAGAAAGCCTTTGAATGGTTCAAAAAATTAGCGGACCAAGGTGATGCATTAGCTCAGTGTTATTTAGGTGAATGTTATTACTATGGGAATGGTATAAAGCAAGATTACAAGAAAGCTTTTGAATGGTATAAAAGGTCAGCGGGTCAAGGGGATACTGATGCTCAGTTTAGTTTGGGATATTGTTATTGCTATGGGAATGGTATAAAGCAAGATTACAAGAAAGCCATTGAATGGTATATAAAGTCAGCAGCCCAAGGAAATGCTGATGCTCAGTATAGTTTGGGGTATTCTTATTACTATGGAAATGGTATAAAGCAAGATTATAGGAAAGCCATTGGATGGTATATAAAGTCAGCAGCCCAAGGGAATTCTTATGCTCAGTTTTATTTAGGTGAATGTTATTACTATGGGAATGGTATAAAGCAAGATTACAAGAAAGCCTTTGAATGGTATATAAAGTCAGCAGACCAAGGGAATGCTGAAGCTCAGTTTTATTTAGGTGAATGTTATTACTATGGAAATGGTATAAAGCAAGATTACAAGAAAGCCTTTGAATGGTTCAAAAAGTCAGCAGCCCAAGGAAATGCTGATGCTCAGTCTAATTTAGGGTTCATGTATTATTCTGGAGAAGGAACTGAAAAGGATTACAATAAAGCCTTTTACTGGTTTAATAAGTCAGCGGAACAGGGTCATAGTTATGGTCAAGATAATTTAAGTGATTGTTATTATTATGGGAAAGGCACTGCCAAGAATTATAGAAAAGCTTTTGAATTGAGTATGAAATCTGCAGTGCAAGGTTTAGCTTTAGCACAATGCAGGCTAGGAATTTTGTATTATTTGGGAAAGGGCACTGCTAAGAATTATAAAAAAGCTTTTGAATGGTGTATGAAATCTGCAGAACAAGGTGATGCAAAAGCTCAATTACAACTAGGGAATTTATATTTAAAAGGATTAGGAACAAAAAAAGATTTAATAAAAGGTCAATATTGGACAAAAAAATCTGTAGAACAAGGTGATAGTGCAGAAAAAGAGACTTTGAAAAAATATGAGTTATGGACGTATTAGTTAAAAAATATAACTGTATTATAAAAGGCTTCAAAAATTCATAAAAATATCAAGTAGATGAGCAAACTCCCAAATGAGTTTATTGATATTATTGAGGTGTTTTATGACAAGTTTAAAAAGTAAGAGAGAATAATGATTTTTCATATTCCATATTCAAGTATAATTATCAAATGGTGAGGTGTAATAATGTCAATGCCTATAATAGAATGGCAATGTAATAAATGTGATCTTAAAACAGCAAGTACAACTGCTTGGTGTCATTTTAAATATATATTGCCATCAGATAAAGTTATAGATTTAAAAATGAATATGGAATGGTGTTTTGATTGCAAAGATCTTGCGCCTGTTGAAAATATTACTGCGATGAAAAATAAAGAATTTATAAAACTGAGGAAAAGCCCCCCACGATGCTTAGTGTGTGGATCAACCAATACAAAAGTTTTAACGGAAAAAACGTTAGGTACAAGTAATAAAGAAGAAACTGAAGAAGAAACTGAAAAATGCATAGAGCATCCTGGTTGTTCAGGTTTTTTAATACCTAAACTTTCTGATTTAAACATTAACTTATTTTCTTCTACTAAATTTTATAGTATAGAAGGTTTTGAAGATTGTCCAACATTTAAAAAAAATAATGTAAAAAGAGATTTTAAGATAATCAAGAAGTTAGCTAAACATGGTGATATAACTGCTCAATATCTATTGGGAAATTGTTACTCTACAGGAATGGGTGTACGAAAAGACTATAAGAAATCTTTTAAATGGTATAGAAAATGTGCAAAACAGGGAAATCCTGAAGCACAGGAAAGATTAGCCTTTTATTATAGGGTTGGAATTGGGGTAGAAGAAAATTTTCAGAAAGCAATAAAATGGTACACAAAATCAGCTGATCGAGGGCATGCAGAGGCACAAATAAAGCTGGCAAATTATTATCAACATGGACTTGGAGTAGAGAAAAACTCCAGTAGGGCAGTAAGATTGTATATGAAATCAGCTGAACAGGGAAATGCTAAAGCACAAGGAAGATTAGCTTATTGCTATGAAACAGGCTATGGCTTTAAAAAAAATATAAAAGAAGCATTAAAATGGTATACTAAATCAGCTGAACAAGGGAATGCAAAGGCTCAATGTGGTTTAGGTGTTTGCTATTATAATGGAGAAGGTGTTGATGAAAACAAGGAAAAAGCGGTTAAATGGTTTACTAAATCAGCTGAACAAGGAAACGCACAAGGACAATTAAATTTAGGTGTTTGTTATGACGATGGTGAAGGTCTAAATCGAGATTTAAAAGAGGCCTTTTACTGGTATACCGAATCCGCCAATAATGGTAATAATAAAGCAGCAAATATTTTAAAAAAAGATAGATTTGTAGACAGTGAAAAAATTGAAATTGTAGTATTAGGAAGCGGCAGTTCGGGAAATTCTGTTCTTTTGATAAAAGATGATGTAGGTGTACTTATAGATGCAGGTTTTAGTAAGAGAGAGCTCTTTTATAGATTGAGTGAAGTAAACATTGATCCTTCAATAATAAAAGCTTTACTAATTACACATGAACATACAGATCATGTGAAAGGGGCAAGAATAATAGCTGATTATTTAAAAATTCCAACATATACAACTTTGGACACTGAAATAAAGTTAACAGATAAAGATAGAATAGGTAATGAAGTTATTAACTTTGAACCAGAAAAACCATTTGAATTTATGGAGTTTATTATTTTACCATTCAATATTTCTCATGATACTGTAGAGCCTGTTGGATTTGTTATAAGCACTAAAAATCTTAAAATAGGTTATGCAATGGATCTAGGCTATATTGATGATAAAATTATTTCAAATTTGAAGGGGTGTAATGCTTTATTATTAGAGAGCAATTATGACTTGTCTATGTTACAATATTCAGGACGACCATCTTATTTAATAAATCGGATAAAAGGTAACAAAGGACACCTAAGTAACGTAGATTCTCTCAAATCTTTGGAAAGTTTACTAACAAATGATACTTCGCATTTATTTTTAGGTCATATCAGTGGAGACTGCAATGAATATTCCTTAGTAAAAAATGAAGCTGAAGAGAAATTAAAAAGTCTTAATAAAGATAGTATCGAATTAGTAATAATGAAACGTGAACATGTTTTGAGTCCTATTATTATTAAGTAGATGGTTATTATTGAATAATGATAAGCTTTAGATATCATCTAAGCAAGGGGGGAGTCCTCTATGTACAAGAATGAATTAAATTTAGGTAAAGCAGTGTGTTTCTGGAGTTCTTTCCCTGGTAAGACAATAAGGTGGGTGGTCTTTATACCGCTTGCGTTTGCACTTCTGTTTTTAATAGAATTTGCAGCATATACTGTATTCGGGATATTGTTTGAGAATGCAGTTGGACTGTTGATTTTGTTACTTATTTTCGGTGTTGGAATAAGCATGTTTATAATATGCTTCTTTTCTTATGCCTGTGTGCTATCTTTATCACTGGGTAAAACTAAACATTCCGTAGTAAATCGCCATAGAATATTATTCATATAAGCTCAATAACTCCTCAAAACAACTTCCAGGAATTAAGTAACAGAAACGTTAAGCAAATCTGGAAGTGAAAATTTAATGGAATCCTTCAAATAATCATCAGAAAAATCATATTCTCCTTGGAAATTAATATGCTGCCAAAGCACAACAGAACTGTTTTTAATCAATTCAATAAGTCTTTCTTTTTCTTCATCTGTTTTTAGATTCTTAATTTCTTTTGTAAGGTATAAATAATTCCAGCAGACAA
>Ga0307988_1001122_pt1 | contig 16083 bp, 11 predicted proteins | sample EllFjometagen183_FD_203166 | JGI IMG/M metagenome (GOLD analysis project Ga0307988, IMG submission 203166) | Marine microbial communities from Ellis Fjord, Antarctic Ocean - #183 | ecosystem: Environmental > Aquatic > Marine > Unclassified | place: Southern Ocean | collected 2014-10-08 | reverse complement strand
TTACAGAAGTTTTATTTTTCCATTAAATCATCAGGCTATTCACTGTATATCCGAGGTAAAAAAATTGAAGGAGAAATCTTTGAAATCACAACTTCAACAGATAATACTGAGCAGAAAACAAAGGTTAAAATACCTGAAGATGTGGTTATTTATTCGCCAATGACAGAAATGGCCATGAAAGAGTTAAAACCCGGACAGGAATTTTCTATTCTCACTTTTGACCCGGTCACACTGTCAAAGACAACCATGACATTTACCGGTGAAAAAAAAGAGACAATTTTAATCAATAATAAAGAATATGATACAACTCTGGTCTCTATTTATATGAAAGGAATCAGTTCAAAAGTCTGGATTGATTCAGACTCAGGGCAGCCGGTAAGGCAGACCACACCATTTGGATGGACTCTGGAAAAAAGTAACAGTGAAGAAGCTTTAGCAAGTATAAGAAACACCAAAAGCCAGGATAACCTTCTTAAAACAATTGCAGTAAAACCATCCGGGTTGAACGTTGATCCTGATGCAAAATTAATCCGAGTGAAGTTAAGCAAAGCTGATTTAAAAGATCTCAAGTTTATATCTGACAGGCAGCAGATAGTGAAGGTAGATAAGCTTGAAACAATACTTTTAGTGGCCAATGGCAACTCTGATTATTTTTTTGCCGATAAATCAATCATTGACAAGGATTTGGATAAATTTCTAAAGGCAAGCAGTGCTATTCAGTCCGACAATCCAAAAATCATAAAGACTGCCAAGAAGATTATGAGTAAGATTAATGATTTACCCGGTAATCAAAAAAGCGATAAAGATAAAGCCCGGGTGATATTTGACTGGGTTCATATGAATGTGAAAAAAGAGATAGTGGTCAGTTTTCCATCTGCCCTGGATGTCCTTCACACAATGAAAGGGGATTGCAACGAGCATACTTACCTTTTTGTTGCCCTGGCCCGGGCAGCAAAGATACCGGCCAGGGTTGTAACCGGTCTTGTTTATACAAAAGGGAGGTTTTATTATCACGCCTGGCCTTCAGTGTACATTGATGGCCAATGGCTTGAGATGGACCCGACCTGGGGGCAGATCAATGTTGATGCTTCCCATATTGCTGTTGTAAATGGAGAAATTGCAGATCAGTTTCAATTGCTCAGATTAATGGGCCAGTTAAATATAGAAATATTAGAGGTTATCAATGATTGAAATAAATCACTTGTCCAAAAGTTATGGAGCTGACGCATCAAAGCCGAACAGTTATAAAGATTCGTCAGTTAAAAAAGCAGACGCCCTTAAAAATCTCACCCTGACAATCCCCAAGGGGGAACTTTTCTGTTTTCTTGGGCCAAATGGTGCAGGTAAAACAACAACAATTAAGATTCTCACAGGTTTGTTGCAGGCTTCTTCCGGATCTGTTCTGATAAATGGGAAAGACCCTTCAAAAGATCATATTACTTCAAAAAGAATTATCGGCTATATCCCGGATATGCCTTATTTGTATGAGCGGCTAACAACAACAGAATTCTTTGAGTTTACAGGAGAATTATATGATATTGACAGAGATGCTATTAATCAAAGGCTTGAGGATTCTTTTTCTCTTTTTGGATTGCAGGAATATAAAAATGTACTTGTCAAGGATCTTTCCCATGGCCTCCGTCAGCGACTGATTTATGCGTCTACTTTTCTCCACGATCCCCAGATCCTGTTTATTGATGAGCCTTTAATAGGGCTTGATCCCTATACTATCCGCCTTATCAAAGATCTTTTGAAAAAAAAGGCCGAAAATGGCATGACTATATTTTTAACCACCCATATTTTAGCTCTGGCTGAGGATATTGCCCATAGGATAGGTATCATACTTCGAGGTGAACTTGTAGAATTAGGAACACTTCCTGAACTTTATGAGAAACATGGCAAGAACAATCTTGAAGATATTTTCTTAAGCCTTACAGGGAATTAATAGATGTCTTTTGAAAGCGCAATAATCAAAAAAATAAAATTTACGTTTGTAAATCTTGGAAGAATACTCAGTATTCAGTCAAAATTAAAAGTATTTTTTATACTGGTTTTTACAATTGGTTTAATAGCAGGCATGTGGTTAATTTTTTACAGCGGATTCAGGTATCTGGACACCATTAGCGGGTTTGGCAGTATAATTATCAATAAATTGTTTACATTCTTTTTTTTAGGAATGGGATTGATGCTTATTTTTTCAAGTATTATAACCTCCTATTCCACTCTTTTCAGGTCTGAGGAGATTCCATTTCTTATTGTAAGACCAATCAGTTATAATCAAATTACGCTTTATAAGTTTTTTGAATCAACCCTGCTTTCTTCTTGGGCTTTTGTGTTTATTATCCTGCCTTATATGGGTGCTTTTGCAGCCTATAATAAAATGTCGGTTTTTTTTGCATTCTGGACAATGCTTTTTTCAATTCCTTTTTTGATTGTTTGCTCCGGTATTGGTTCATTTTTGATTATTATTTTTGTCCGGATTTCCCAGAAGGTTAAGAATGCATTTTCTTTTTCTTTGATTTTTTTATGCCTGATTTTAGTTGTGTATTTATATTTCAGCCCGAGCGTTTATGTGGATGAAGAGCTGGAAGTTTTTAATATCTCAAGAGTTTTGCCGGGTTTGAACCTGGCTGCCAACCCGATTTTGCCAAGCTTTTGGACATCTGAAGGAATAATGGCCCTGACAAACGGGCAAGTTTTTAGAGGATTTATGTTTCTTTTTCTTTTGGTTTTAACAGCAACAGGAACTCTTTTTATAATTAGTGATCTGGGGGGAGTTCTTTTTTATAGTACATGGCTTGCAGTAGTGGAGGGTCGCCAGAATAGTCAAAGAAAACCGCTGCTATTTAAAAAACTTGAAACTATTCTCTTTTTTCTGCCCCATGATATTAAAGCCATGGTGAAAAAAGATATAAGAATTTTTTTTAGAGACCCTGTTCAATGGTCCCAGGTGCTCATTTTTTTTGGCTTAATAGGGCTATACTTTGTCAACTTACGAAATTTTAATTATCATGAGATTGACGCCATGTGGAGAAATTTGATTGCGTTTTTAAATGTGTTTTGTCTTTCCATGGTGTTGTCCTCCTTGGGTTCACGGTTTATATATCCTCAGTTAAGCTTGGAGGGGCAGGGTTTTTGGGTAATTGGCCTTTCTCCTACAACCATGAAAAGAATCATTCTGACAAAGTTTTTTTCATCTCTTTTTGCAATGATTTTTATCAGTGTTCTGCTTATTTTAATCTCTTCTTTTATGCTGAATGTAAGCATTTATGTGCAGGCCATTACCATATTTCTTATTGGTTCAGTATCGATCGCTGTATGCGGTTTGTCAACCGGGCTGGGGGCAATATTTATTGATCTTAAACAGAGAAATCCTGCTGCCATCGTTTCCGGTTTTGGTGGGACATTGAATCTTATATTAAGTCTTTGTTTTATGGTTGTCAGCATTGTTCCGGTGGGCCTGATACTGCATCTGGAAACAACCTATAAAATTACCGGCCAGACAGCAAATAACCTTCTGATATTAACAGGGCTTTGGGTTGTTGTTGTGGTCTTATGTTCAAGTATTCTGCCTTTAACAATGGGTATCCGGTCATTAAATAAAAAAAAGGGTTTCTAAGTTTTAAAAACCCTTTTTTAAAATTGTATGGTCTTATATTATTCTACTTTAAATTTCCCCATCATGTCCGTAAGATTCTGGGATAGCTCAGAAAGTTTTTCTGCATCAGTTTTGATTTTAGAACTTGATCCAGCTATCTCCTTGGCAGACTGGTCAACTTCTGCAATTTCATTTGTTACTTCCTGGGACGCAGTTGAACCTTCTGAAACATTATTATTAACTTCTTCTATACCTGCTGATACCTGGGCCACATTTTCATTAATCTCTTTTGTTGTGGCTGACTGTTCTTCCACCGCTGTTGCAATGGTGGAAACTATTTCATTTATTTCAGTAACAACTTTGGAGATACTTGCAATTTCAGAGATGGTATTATCTGTTGAACTCTGGATGCCTGAAACCCGTACTTTGATTTCGTTGGAAGACTCGGCAGTCTGGTTGGCAAGGTCTTTTATTTCATTTGCGACAACCGCAAATCCCTTACCTGCCTCACCTGCCCTTGCTGCCTCAATTGTGGCATTTAATGCAAGAAGGTTAACCTGGGCTGATATATCGGTGATTGATTCAACAACCTGTTCTATTTCTTTTGCTGCTTTAGCAAGTTCATCTATTTGTGATGATGCATTGTTTGTTTTTGTTACGGCATCGTCAGTTATACCTCGGGCTTTTTCAGCATTTTGGGCAATTTCGTTAATGGTTGAAGACATCTCTTCCGATGCTGAGGCCACCATATTGACATTGGCAGTTGCCTGTTCCATGGCCGCAGCCACAGAACTTAAATTTGCTGTCATTTCTTCAGAAGCGGCTGCCACTGTGTTGGCTTTTGAAGACGTATTCTCTGCAGAAGTGTTCATGTCATCTGATATCCTGGAAAGGTTCTGAGACGAATCATTCAGTTTTTGGGAATTACTCTTCACCGCAGCGATCATCTCCTGGGTGTTCCCGATAAATTTGTTAAACCAGTTGGCAAGTTCTTCGGTTTCATCGCCGGAATTATCTTCGATCCTCTTTGTCAGATCGCCTTCGCCCTCAGCAATATCTTTAAGCATCTCAATGATTTTTTTGATAGGGCCGACGACACCTTTACTGACAATAAAATAGGATAATACTATTGCCCCTAAAATGATTAATACAACAATAATTACAATTTTAGTTATTTGTTTTGTAATGTCTTTTTTGATCTTTGATTCTTTTTTTGCAAGTGACGCCGCCACATCATCGACATAGATACCTGTCCCAATATTCCAGTCCCATTCTGCCAATCTTATGCAGAATGATAACTTTTCTGCCGGATCTTCTGAACCCGGCTTTGGCCACATATAATCTACAAATCCACCTTCTTTGTTGTTTGTGGCAGCTTTGATAATTTCTTTAAATACATATTTACCATTTGGGTCTGTCTTGTCTATCAAACTTTTGCCAACAAGAGCAGGGCTTATCGGGTGGAGAGCAACCACACCTTTTGAATCAAGTATAAAGAAATAACCGCTTTTATTTTTGCCATAACGGATAGAACCAATGCTCTGAAGGGCATTGTTTTTAAAAAGTTCAGTTGTCGAATCAATATATATGCCGCCCCCAATTATCCATCCCCATTCTTTGAATAATTTAACATAGGAGATTTTATCTACAGGTTTGTCAAATCCGGGTTTTGGCCATTTATAATCAACAAATCCAGCTCCTTTCTGTTTTGCCACATCATCAAATTCTTGGAAAAGGAGTTTCCCGTCAGGATCTTTTATTTTTAAAAGTGGTTTTCCATCCAATGCTGGCTTGATGGGATGCATGACCATGATACCGTCTGTATTCTGTATCCAGAAATACCCTTTACCATCAATATCCCAGCGCATTTTTTTAATAATATTTTTTGCATATTTTTGCTGGTCCTTTATATCCGGGCAACTCTCATTATTCACTGAATCTGCTAAAACAGCAAAAGCCTGATCCACAGCCATTTTTACCCTAGCGCCGTAATCTTTTTGTATTCGTTCTCTATCAATGGAATTATTGTATTGTTCTAAGGCAATGGTGTGGGCAGCAGTGACCATATTGTTTAAAAAGTCCTTTTTCTCCTGCATAATGCCAGTTTTATATTCGTTAATGGTCTGATTACCTTGCTGCTTTAACGCAGAAATAGAAATAATCAGAGACGCCCCCCCTACAATAACGAGTGATGAAATTATGAGAAAATTAATCTTGGCAGCAATTTTTAATTTCATGGAAGAATCTCCCTATTAGGATTCGTAAAGTTTACAAATTTTTTTGATAATAATTATTTATTGTATACTTATGAAGTAGGGAATGCAAACAAAATGTATATTTTAATATTGACTTTTGAACTTAAGATATAGTAGTAAACCCTTGGCTATAAGATGTGAAGCTTCAGGTGGTTTTAAATAACCTTAAAAGGGAACCCGGTGTGACTCCGGGACGATCCCGTCGCTGTATACGGATACGAAATCTGCACATTGCCACTGTGATCTGATCATTGTTTATAGTGATTTAAGATCATGGGAAGGCGCAGAGATTAGGATGACCCGTAAGTCAGAAGACCTGCCTTAAGTTAAAATAAGTTGAATTTCCAGGGAAATGGTAAATCCCGGGCTGACAATATAAGTCGGTTCCGGGTTTTTTTGTGCCGGAACCCTAGGTAAGGAAAGGATAATTATTTTGAAAACACAGATGGAAAAATTACAGCAAGAGATAGCAAAAATAAAAGCGACCAATAAAGACGTTGGGAAACAGGCCTATGCCCGCCTTGCAGAGCAGGCCCGCCCGGCGGGTAGTCTTGGAATACTTGAAGATGTCAGCGCAAAAATGGCGTCAATCAAGGGAACGCTTGACGTAGACCTTAGCAATAAAGTTATTGTGACCTGCGCAGGAGACCATGGTGTTGTTGAAGAAGGAATAAGCCTTTTCCCTTCAGAAGTAACCCCTCAGATGGTAGAAAATTTCGTGAACCAGGGAGCATCCATTAATGTGCTCGCAAAACATGCCGGCGCAAAAGTCAAAGTTGCTGATTTAGGTGTTAATTTTGATTTTCCTCCTGATCTTGACATTTTTCATAAAAAAATTAGAAAAGGAACTTCTAATTTTGCCAAAGAACCATCCATGACAAAACAAGAGGCTGTTGCATCCATCCAGGCCGGTATTGATATTGTTAGAGAGCTTGTTGCTGAAGGACCTTTAGATATTCTGGGTACAGGCGATATGGGAATTGGCAATACAACACCTTCAACAGCCATTATTTCAGCATTTTCAGGTATCAGCCCGGAAAAACTTACGGGCAGGGGTACAGGGATTGATGATGCAATGCTTTTAAATAAAATCAACGTAATTGAAAAGAGCCTTAAACTCCATAATCTCACTGATCCAAAGATTGCAGAAGCGGATCCGGTTGATGTGCTGGCAAAAGTTGGCGGGTTTGAAATAGGAGGGCTCGCAGGACTGGTATTGGGTGCAGCTATTGAGGGCATACCTGTGGTGTGTGACGGATTGATATCAACTGCTGGTGCGTTAATCGCGTGTGAACTTGCTCCTTTGGCGAAGCAATATTTATTTGCAAGTCACAGATCTGTGGAAGTCGGACATAAATTTATGCATGAAAGACTTGAATTACACCCCCTTTTAGATATAGGATTCAGACTTGGAGAGGGTACAGGAGCAGCACTTGCTTTTGAGATTATTGATGCTTCCACAAGGGTTCTTGCTGATATCAAAACTTTTGAAGAAGTCGCTATTATCAATGCTCAGAAGGGTGCCAATTAGCTTATAGTAATTAGCTTAAAGCAATGAGTAGAAAATTATGAATTCAAAAAAAATCAAGGCAGATATTTTATTTTTAAATGCTAGGGTTGTAAATGTTTTTACAGAAGAGATTATAGAGCAGCATGTTGCTGTAAAAAATGGCTGGTTTTTAGGATTTTGTGAAAAAAGCGATGCGATATATGATGCCAAAGAGGTTATTGATTTAAAAGGCATGTTTATGGCTCCTGGCTTGATTGATGCCCATGTTCATATTGAAAGTTCCATGACAACTCCTGAAAATTTTGCAAAAGCGGTTCTGCCATGCGGTACAACGACCTGCATTGCAGACCCCCATGAGATTGCCAATGTTGCCGGACTAAGTGGTATCGAATACATGATCGATTCGGCAAAATTGACACCCATGAATATATTGTTTGCTCTGCCATCCTGTGTGCCGGCAACACATATGGAAACTTCAGGAGCATCCCTTGATGTAGTCCAACTGGCTAAATTAATAGATCATCCCGGCATAGTGGCTCTTGCTGAAATGATGGATTATCGTGGAGTCATTTTTAAAGACCCTGATGTAATGGCAAAAATAGAACTTGCCAAAAAAGCAGGCAAACCCATTGACGGTCATGCTCCTGATGTTACTGGCAAAGATCTTTTTGCTTATGCCGGAGCCGGTATTTTAAGCGACCATGAATGCACAAATGTCTCTGAAGCTCTGGAAAAACTCAGGCTGGGAATGCACATCATGGTAAGGGAAGGTACATGTGCCAAAAATCTTGATGGCCTTTATGCTGCAATTAATGAAAAAACATATACAAGAATGATGTGGTGCACTGATGACAGGCACCCCGAAGAGATTTTGGCCAAAGGTCATGTGGATCATATTGTCAGAAAAGCAATTAAAAAAGGGCTTGATCCTGTCAGGGCGATCAGGATGGGGAGTATTAATGCAGCAGACTATTTTAATATCAATGATGCCGGCGCAATAGCTCCGGGGCGGCGCGCTGATTTTATTCTCACTAAGGATCTGAATGAGTTTAAAATAGACAAAGTCTTTGTTAAAGGTATCCCTGTTGATAATAAAAGCTCACAGGATCAGAGTAAAAAGAAATTGTCATACCCCGGGGTAATGGATATTAATAAGAATAAAGTTGATTTTTCAATATCTGCCCGGGGTAATGAAAATAAAAGAATCAGAGTTATTGAAGTAATACCTGATCAGGTTGTGACTAAAGAGAAAATTTGTACTCCTTTGCTAGAGAATGGTCTTTTGATTCCTGATCCGTTAAGGGACATCATAAAAATTGTTGTGGTGGAAAAGTATTCAGGAAATGCCAGAACCGGGAAAGGGTTTGTAACAGGATTAAATATTAAAAAAGGGGCTGTCGCATCGAGTGTTGCCCATGATTCCCATAATATTATTGTAGTGGGAGCCAATGATGAGGATATGGCCCTGGCTTTTGAAAAAATTGTTGATATGAAAGGCGGTTTTGCGGTTGCCCGGGATAATCAAATTCTCGAAAGTCTTAATCTGCCTGTTGCAGGATTAATGTCAGACAAGACGATAGATGAGGTTGATAAACAGATGAAAAAGATAACCCGGGCAGCTAAATCTCTTGGGTCAGATTTTAACGACCCTTTTATGGCCCTGGGTTTTCTTTGCCTTCCTGTTATACCTCAATTGAAAATTACAGATCATGGTATTGTGGATGTCAGTAAATTTGAAATAGTTGATCTGTTTGTTTCTGACTAATTGTATTAATGTATCGGTAAGAAAAACAGGTAAAAAGAGAGGGCCAAAAATGTACGATAAAGATTATTTTGAAGAAAGGTATAAAGCTGGTGACAAACCCTGGGATAATGATAAACCTGACTCAAATCTTATTAATCTTCTGGCTAAACAGCGGCTAAATGCGAAAAAGGTTCTTGATGTAGGCTGTGGAACCGGCCACAATTGTATATGGCTTGCAAAAAACGGGTTTGAAGCAACCGGAGCTGATATCTCACCAACAGCAATCAAAATGGCAGAAGAGAATGCCAAAAAGCAGAATGTGAATGTAAATTTTGTAGAAAATGACTTTTTAAAAAATAGAGTTCCAGGTTACCCCTTTGATTTTATTTATGACTCAGGTTGTTTTCATTCATTTGATATTGGTGAACCCATGGCAGCTTTTGCAGAAAATGTGGCGCTTAATCTTTCGGAAAAAGGAAAATGGTTCAGCATTGTGGGGAATATTGATGAAAAAAGAGATGGCCACAGACCACCTCCAAGAAGTGTTAAAGATATTGTACTTGCAGCAGAACTTTTTTTTGAAATACAATTTATTGCATCAGGCTATTTTGAATCTAAGCGGAAAATTCCGCCTAAAGCCTGGGTGTGTTTGATGCAGAAACGATAATGTGGGGGTTGAATATTCAAAACCCCAAGATATAACTTGAAATTATGCTTAAAATTTAATAATACTTAGGCCTATGAATACTCAATCAACAGACAAAGATCAGGATTTTATTCTAAGCGAGCTTGAGAAAAAAGTAATAGCCTGTTTACAGGGAGATATACCGGTAACAGAAAGGCCTTATCAAGACCTTGCTAAAGATATCGGGATATCTGAGAATGAATTTCTTAATGTGATGAACAAATTAAATGATCGCGGTTTGATAAGGCGCTTTGGTGCAACTTTAAAACATCAGAACTCCGGATATAATGCCAATGCCATGGTTGCCTGGACAGTTGATGAGGCAAAAGCGATTGAAACCGGCAAAATTATGGCAAGTTTTGATGAAGTTTCCCATTGTTACAGGAGAAATCCGGTACCGGGATGGGAGTACAACCTGTATACAATGGTTCATGCTAAAGACAAAGAGTCCTGCTACAAAATTGTAGAGAAGATTTCTAAAGCAGTTAATATTGATAAATATTCTATCCTTTTCAGTAAAAAAGAACTTAAGAAAACATCCATGAAATATTTTGTCTGAGAAGAGACAAATGAATTCTGCTGCTCCCCATATCCTTTGTGTTAACCCCTGGATTCATGATTTTGCTGCTTTTGATTTCTGGGCTAAGCCATTGGGGCTTCTTCAGATAGCAAGTGTTTTAAGAGACCATGGCGTAACTGTAAGTTATCTTGACTGCACTGACAGGTTTCATGCAAATGAGGTCAATGAGGTCAAAATGTCCTGGGATGGCAGGGGGCCATATCGAAAAAAAGAGATCCCTTTGCCACATCTGAAAGGCCTTGAAAAGAGCGTGCAAAAATTTTCAAGGTATGGCATTGAGCCTGAATGGTTCAGACAGGATCTTGAGGATTTAAAAACAGGAAAAAAAGTTGACCTTATCTTTGTCACATCTCTTATGACTTATTGGGCATCAGGTGTTCAGGAAACCATAAAAACAATTAAAGAAATCTTCCCCTCTGTGCCCGTGGTCCTTGGGGGTATATATGCAAGCTTATGCAGTGATTATGCTGAAAAATATTCCGAAGCAGATTTTGTTGTAAAAGGTTCAGGGTTTAAAAATTTAAATAAAATCGTTAACGATTATACCTTGTATGATATGGGATTTGAGTATCATCCTGATAATTTAGATAAATTGCCATACCCTGCCCTTGATATGCAGAATAAAATAGCCTATGCGCCTGTATTAACTTCCATTGGCTGCCCTTTTAATTGCGAATATTGTGCATCCTCCTATCTTGCTCCGGATTTTTATCAGAGATCCCCTGAATCTGTTTTTGATGAGATAGCACACTGGCACCATAAATATGCAATTAAGAATTTCGCTTTTTATGACGATGCACTACTGATTAATGGCGAAAAATATGCATTTCTTCTTTTTGAGAAAATAATTGAGTCAGGCATGGACTTATGGTTCCATACCCCCAATGCCATTCATATAAAAGAAATTACAGAAAAGGCATCCTTATTAATGTATAAAGCCGGTTTTAAAACAATAAGGCTTGGCCTTGAAACAACAGATTTTGATCATAGGAAATTTGATTCTAAGGTAAAGGAAGGTGAATTTTACGACGCTTTGAAAAATTTAAAAAAAGCCGGATTTCAAAATTCTCAGATAGGGGCATACCTCTTATGCGGCCTTCCCGGGCAAAGTCTTGGTTCCGTGAGAAAATCTTTTCTAAAAGTTAAGGAGAGCGGGATACGGCCGACACTGGCATATTATACTCCCATTCCCCATACAAAAATGTGGGAAAAAGCAAAAAAATATTCAAAATACGATATTGAAAAAGACCCTTTATATACAAATAATACGCTTTTTCCATGTATCTTTGAAAAAGAAGTAACAAAAAAAATTGCCATAATTAAAAATTTGTAATAAAATAGATTTGTTATTCAATTAGGGAATTTCGTATATGACAAAGAGTGAAAAAGAGAATCAAGATATTCTACAGCTTGCTGTTCAGTGTATGTTTATCAATTCAGAAGAAAAAACCGAAATCTCATCTGCTCTTGGAGAACCTTCTGAGGAGGCTTCTACTCCATCTGCTATGGAGTTTTTGTTTGAAAAAGAATATTTATCTCAGGAAAAAATTGACTTTTTAACCGCTTTTAAGAAGTATCTGGACACAAAAGCTTTGGATGAGGAATTCGCTGAATTAGCCGTTGCAAATAATTTTGTAGACAAGGATGCCATAAAAGCGGTAATGGAATTCCAGGAAGAATGTTATTCCAAAACAGAGGAAACCCGGGAGCTCAGCAAAATTTTATTAAGATCCAACCAGATCGCTCTGGAACATGCCACTGCAATACTGCTAGTGCAAAATCGGATTTCAGATGATGATCTGGCAAAAGCTCTGGATGATTTAGCCCCGACGGAAGCGGGAAAAGATGATCTTAATAAGCGGTTTGGGATTATTGCTTTAAAAAAAGAACTGGTTTCTTTGGAACAGTTAAATGATGCCCTGTCAAAACAGAAACGAGAAATAGTTCATGGGAAGATAAGAAGGCATTTACATACAATTTTAGAAGAGTCAGAAGTGTTGTCTGAAGAAGATTCCATGGGGGTGTTAAGGGAGCAAAAACAATTTGAGAAGAGAAGAATGCATCTTGAGGACGCACTGTCCAATTATAATTCTGATATAAGGATCAATACCAGGTTTAATCAGATATTTAATTACAATGTGTCTAAAGATTCTCTGGAAGCATCTGTTTCAAAAATTGAAAACTTTTCCGATGAAATAAAGCCGTATCAGTTTTTAACATGGCTCAAGCAGGTCGGTATTAAATTCGGCATAGTAGGTGACGAAATCCTAGAAGATTTTATTTGTAATAAAGAAAAGGGGGAAGAGGTCCTCATAGCAAAAGGGTATCCCTTTGTAGAAGGAGAAGATGAGTCTATAGAATTTTTTTTTAATACTGATTTTGTCCTGCCAGAAAATTTTCACGAAGCAGATGACCTTCCTGTTGTTAGCAGGGGCGATATCCTTGCCCAGATTATTGAAGGGAAAAAAGGAAAGCCGGGGAAAGATGTCTATGGGAACATAGATTTTCCACCTGATGAAAAAAAATGTCTGAATGATTGCGGTGAAGGTGTTTTACAAAAAGAGATGACTTTTGTTGCTGACAGCCCTGGAGTACCGCTTTTACGGCGTGAGAAAACTATTATAGTATCTTCTTTGCAGGCAGATGCCAAACCCCGGGTTTTTTCAGAGAATATAGAAGCGCCAACCGGGGATAAATATAAGGCTTTGAATCTCCAGGTGACCGGGATGGTCTGTAAGGAAGCTGTTCTGATATGCAATGACTTGATTTTAGAAGGAGATGTCCAGGGCGGCAAGATACAGTCTACAGGAGATGTAAGGATACGAGGGAGTGTGGGCACAGCTATAGAAGTAAAAGATGGCTCATCAGAAGGCTCGTTGAATAATATGGTACATATTTTTGCCCAAGGAAAATTAGTTGTTAAAAAAAATATTATAAATGCCCGCCTGGAAACCGGGCATGAGTTAATAGCACTTCATGCTGAAATTATCTCTTCAGAAATAGTGGCTACTCAAGGCATTACTTTGTTAGGCGTCGGGCTCAGCGAGACAAAGCCTTCTGTCCTGCAGATTGGTCAACCCCCTGACCCAAAAATCGTTCAGATAAATAACCTGATTGATACAAAGAAGATAGAATTAAAGAAACTGAAGTACCAGGATGAGATTGATAAATTGGAGAATAAGTATAAGACCCAGATAACCAAAGAGAACGGCCATTCAGAAAAGAATGATGTCTTGACAGATTTATTACAAAGACTGGAAGAATCCGACTCGGAAGGGGTTCAGGGCTTAAAGCAGAATCAGTATCCTGATACACCTGAAAATGAGAAAAAGAATAAATATATGTTAGACGTGGTAAAAGAAGCGAATGAGGTAGAAGCGGCAGAGCAAAAAGCCTATATTGAAAAATTGCTTCACGAAGAGAAAGGGATGTATCTTGCTGCAAAAGAGTTCACAAAAACAATAATGAATGATCAGGAAAACAAAAGAGAAGAAATTAATGCAAAGGTCGAAGAAAATAAATCTGCAATTGAGGATTCAAAGTTGGAGATTGAGGCTATAACTCTTGGCAGAGATTCTTTACTTTTAAAAGAAACAGAGTTTATTTCTTCGGAGACAGCAATGATTAAAATAAAAGATCAGCTTGCCAAAGGCACTATTATTAAAGGGCAAAAATCAGAAATGATTATTCCTGAAACCATGCATGGTGTTAAGATGATGGAGGTTCAGGATTCTGGCACAGGAAGATCTAAAATAGCCATTGAAGGTTTTTTCGCTTAATTATAATTGTCCAACAAGGCATCCTTGGCAGGTGATTAAAAAACATCAGGCGGATAAAATTTTAAAAGATTGCAAGGAGTAAATATGAAAACTGAATTTGCCCCGGCCCAAAGAGCTACTAAAGAAAAGCTTGAAGCTGAAATTGAAATTGCAAAAAATTTGCCTCTGATAAAAGAACTGACCTACATGGTGACAGACGCTTTTATGATTTTAAATAAATGCAGGCAGATTATTTATTGTAATAACGCTTTATTAGATATAATAGATATTGAGAATCCAAACGAAATTTACGGCCTAAGGCCTGGTGAAGCATTAAATTGTATCCATGCCAAAAAAACTGAAGGTGGTTGCGGTACAACAGCTTTCTGCAAGCATTGTGGGGCTGCCAACGCCATTGTAAACAGCCAGAACGAATCAGGCAGTTTAAAAGAGGAGGAATGTCATTTAACATCAGGCGAAGAAAAAAAATCTTTTGATTTTATGGTCAGAGCAAAAACCCTTGATTTTTCCGGCGAGGTTTTTACCATTTTCATTGTAAGAGATATCGGCGATGTTAAAAGGCGAGAGGTGTTAGAGCGCATTTTTTTCCATGATATTCTAAATACAGCAGGCGGAGTCCAGGATCTGGTAGAGTTAGTACAGGAGTCAACAGAAGAAGAGAAAGTAGAATTCCTTGATCTTGCCCAATCATCACTTGAAACATTAATTGAGGAAATTAATGTGCAAAGGGATCTCTTGGCTGCGGAAAATGGGGAACTGGAAATTGAAACAATTGTTGTCAATTCCAGGGATATTTTATCGTCAATAATTGCAATCTATAAAAACCATCAGGTGGCAAAAAATAAAACAATTCACATTGATGAAAATTGCGTGTCAAAAAATTTTATAAGTGACCAGAGGCTTTTGAAAAGGGTTATTGGTAATATGGCCAAAAATGCCCTTGAAGCTGAATCTGAAGGTGCGACAATTACCCTGGGTGTCAAAGACAAAGATAATATGTTTGAGTTTTTTGTACACAACACTTCTGTTATGCCGGAAAGAATAAAAAAGCAGGTGTTTCAACGCTCTTTTTCTACAAAAGGGGCCGGGCGAGGTCTTGGGACATACAGTATCAAGCTTTTAGGTGAAAAATATCTCAAAGGGCTGGTGGAATTTACAAGCGAGGAAGAGACGGGGACTGTTTTTTCAATTAAGCTTCCTGTTTCCTGATTGTTTTGCCATACCCTAATTCTAATAGGCTCTAAAATATTAATATGGATGAGTAGTTAAGATTATGACAAGAACCCAATTTTTAATTGTTGAAGATGATGGTATTGTTGCCTTGGATATCAAAAAAAGGCTGGAGGCATTCGGGTATTCTGTTGTTGGTACAGTAAATTCTGGAGAGAAAGCAGTTGAAAAAACAGAAGAGCTGCAACCAGATCTTGTACTCATGGATATTGTCCTGAAAGGTGATATGGATGGAATTGAAGCCGCTGAGATCATCCAGTCCCGTTTTCAGACTCCTGTTATTTTTGCCACTGCCCATGTTGATGGCAAACGGTTTGAACGGGCTAAGATTGCCGCCCCTTTTGGATATATTATTAAGCCGTTTAGGAATCGAGAACTTAAAATCACCATTGAAATGGCATTGTACAAAGCTCGTCTGGATGCTGAACATCGGCAGGGAGAAATAGCGCTCAAAGAGAGTGAAGAGAAATATCGTATACTTTTCAATTCGTCTTCCGAGGCTGTATTATTGATTGATGTTGCCACATTAAAGATATTAGACGGTAACAAACCCGCCAGTACTCTTTATGGATATATATAGTGGACCCCGAAAACTGGACAACGTGTTAAGATAGAATTTAACAGTTCAGAAAGGGAAAATCTTTGAAACGGAAAAATTACAGTAAAGAATTAAAAACTAAAGTAGCCTTGGTAGCCATAAAA
>Ga0307988_1001119_pt1 | contig 16099 bp, 14 predicted proteins | sample EllFjometagen183_FD_203166 | JGI IMG/M metagenome (GOLD analysis project Ga0307988, IMG submission 203166) | Marine microbial communities from Ellis Fjord, Antarctic Ocean - #183 | ecosystem: Environmental > Aquatic > Marine > Unclassified | place: Southern Ocean | collected 2014-10-08 | reverse complement strand
TCTGATCATTATTCGAAACAAGGTACCCGGTTTCGCCGTCAATTAGCAATTCCCTGTTCCCTCCACAATCTGAAGCAATTACAGGCTTACCTAGAGCCATATACTCTATGATCGCATTTGATATCCCTTCGCCATGAGTCTTAATATTTGACATGAGAAGACAAATATCTGATGCAGTAATATAAGATTCAGGATTATCACAATTCTCAATAAAACATACCTGCTCACTACAACCGAGTTTAGCAGCATAGGTCATGCTGTCTAGAATACTCTTCCCCCTGCCAATTAATAGCAGTTTAATATTTTTGAATTGCTTTTTTAGCTCTGGGAGGCAGTATATGATACTGTTTTGGTCCTTTTTATTGGTGAAATTTCCAACCATACATAGCACAGGATATCCAGTAACGTTAGCCGCAGATACACCGAGGAATCTATCCATATCAACACCATTATGGATAACGATACTATTTCCAATACGCCCAAATGAACTCAAACCAGCCTCGGAATTGCCGACAATTTTTTTGGCGTACGGGAATGTCAATTTACTCAATCGGTCACGGTGGTTCAAAACAGGCCTTGCGGCCCTGATTGATCCATTAATAAAGGGAACTTTGAAAAATCTGGATAGAACTGCCCCTAAAATATCAGAAAAACATCCGTATGTATGTATAATATCAGGAGAAACATGACGAAATTTGAATAGAATTTCTGTGGTGAGAAATGGGAATTTCAACAGCAGGCTCAACCCAGCATCTCCTGCTCCAGAAATAGACAAGAGGGTATCAGACCATCCGTTTGCTTCCTTTTCCCGTGTTCCGCCGGTTGATAAAACACAAAGAGTTGTTTCTATATCTCGAACCTGCTTCACCCCTCTTAGCAACTCGACAATCTGCCTTTCCACCCCACCCGCAGGCAGGCCATCAACGATTATCATAACTTTAATCACTGACTGTTTAGGCATATCTTTCATAATTACGACTCATTAACTACTCCTAAAGGAATTCATTGACTCAAAAGTTACTTCATTTTTGTGAATCGTTGCCCCATGTTTAAGAAAAAAATCAGCTATTTTTATATCAAAAGGTTTACCGGTTTTCTTCTCATAGTTAAAATGAAAAAACACCTTTCCTTTAGGATTGAGTTGATTCTTTGCTAGATCTTTCAGAAAATAATCCCACTCTTTAACTTCCCAGAGATCATTCTGGTTGTGATTGTTAAAACAAATAAGAAAAGCTGTAATCAGGTCATATTTTCCTACTACTGCAGGGAGCTGTTCGAGTGGTTTTACACAGTAATCCATCCTATCCACGTCTAGCAATTGAATAAGTTCATTAAACACCGGGAAATCACCTAGATCCATGGCATGTCCATCATGGCCATATCTATTACAGATATAAGGGAAGTAACCAACTCCAGTTCCTATATCAAGTATCTTTTTAGGTGCACTATTATTCAAACCAAGCTTCATTGCATATCGTAATCGGCCTCGAAAACGCACATTAAAACGCAAATATTTCAATCCTTTAATTTTAGACTTTGAACCTTGATATTTTTCTTTAATTTTATAAAAGTCTTTTGAGTCTATCCCTTGTTTTTCCATATAGTACCGTTCTGGTATAAGACTCCAGCATAGCTTCCAAGGAAGATCCTTTAATTCACGAATATGCACTTTTTTCTCCTTTGTATTCTAATCTAGCAGAAAGGTTCTTTATATACCCTCTCTCCATGGAAAATTTTAATATTTTTCCCCCCTTCCAGCGTTGATACTTCAACAATATGCTGCAATACCTTCAGACTATCATCTCTTTCACTCAAAAAAAGTATATGAGCAAGTTCAGAGAATTTACTCATGTTTTCCTCGAACCACGGTAAGGATTTATCATCTAAACAAATGATACGGTACTTAGAAAATGAAATTCCATTGTTATTCTGATGCATATCATCGTCCATGCAGAACAAATCGAAGCGACTAAGACCATACAGATAAAGTGACTTTTCATATTCAGGAAGCAATTTTTTATTATGCAAACCTACGCTACACCACCATGCCTCCCTCCCCAGAACATACGGCAGTAGCCCTGCAGAAAAGCTACCAATAAGCAATATGTTTTGATCTTTTAGAGGCACATTATGTTTTTCCAGTAAATTAAAGCTTTTGCGATACAAATCATACGAAAACGAGTATTTCCATATATGCCTTTTGCTTTGATTAACTATAGCCTGATCAGCTAAAACAAAATTCTGAATATCCACATAACAGGCAGTAGTTTTTCCAGAAACGATGTTTTGGTTATATTCTGGCCCAAGCAAATCACGATGTTCCTTGATGCTGATTGTTTCCATGCCATTTTTTGTTAATGCTGTTTTGAACAACGTCATAAATTTACCGGCTGGCGTACCAGTCAAAACAGGTCCGGAAATATGCTGCACTACAAAAGCATAAAACACACAACCATTATTGTTTATTATGCGGACAATATCATAAACCCGAGGCGCCACATCTTCCATGTACAAAACATTACTCACAGTCTTTTTTTCCAGCATAGTGCCAACAGCCCTCATGCTGAACCAGGTGGAGGCAGGAGCATTTATTGATGAAGTATAATATGGCGTGGCATCTGTGGAAACAATCTGACTCTTAACAATTTTCACTCCAAAACCCACTGGATATCTATTCAGTAGACCGGGACAAAATTGTTCGATATCATTTACATCATGCACATAAACACTATGTCTTCCTTCAAGAATGTGCATTCCTTGTGCTTTGAGGCGAAGGAGGATTTCCTCTAATTGCCCATGTTGATATTTAGCTGATAAGGTAAATGAACTAATGCTCTGAGAAACAAAGCAATTGGTATGGATAGGAATAATAGGATAAATCAGTTTACGTTTTAACCAAAGCCACATATAAACACAATAAATCCACTGCTTATCAAACCAGCGCAACAAAGGCCACACTTCTTTAGGAACAATGCCTTTGAGTGTTGTTCGAACCCCTCGACTCATACGCACTTGCTTATGACAAGAGGAATCATTTAGAGTAACGATGGTTTTCAAACTCGATTCAAGAATTCGCTTAGATTCTATCCATAGACGATACGCCATTGAAAAATGACGTCTCTTGATCTTATTACGTTCATCATCAAATAACTCTGATGTCTTTAATTGGGTACTCAGACCGTCTAACATATATCGACTTAAACAGAATGGCACAAAACTAATTTTGATTTTCTTGTTAAAGACTCTCACAAAAAAATCATGATCACCAGCAATAACAAAACTCGTATCATATCCTCCATATTCATCAAACAAAGATTTCTTTATACATGTTGCCTGGTGAGGTAACGTTCTATCAAAAAGGTATCGTTTTCCGATTTTTCTATTTGAAAATTTTCTTATGCCGTTTTTGTTTGTATTAACAGGATGGAACACCTCCATTTGACCAATCACCAAATCAGTGACTAAATAGGGACACAAACGATGAACAACATTTAAATCAAAGAGAGTATCACCTGAATTAAGGAAAAGACAATATTTACCTCTAGCCAAGGCAATGCCTTTATTCATCGCATCATAAATACCATCATCAAGTTCAGAAATGAAATGATCTATTTTCTCAGAATATTGTTCAAAAAGATCCGTTGTTCCATCAGTTGATTTTCCATCAACTACAAGCCACTCAAAATCATGATGTGTTTGCTGCATTATGGATTTTGCAGTTCTCTCAAATCCACTCTTGTCATTAAGGCAAACAGTTATAATCGAAAGAGAAACAGTCATAATACTATTCGATTTCCAAAAATCCCCTTACTGGTTATAATAAATTCATCAAGATTATTCTTATAGCTAAAATTAATACTATATAAAGTTTCCTTCAGTTTATGAAAATGTAAATACATCATTTCGCTCCCATCAACATGATAAACTCTTCCCTGTTTCCACTTAAAACTGTTTTCTATTTTTTTATATAATTCACGCTGATGCTTTCCCGAAGTCGTCAACACTTCATCCCAGTAAACTCGAGGAACAAATGGCTTTTCAGTTCGAAATTGTTTAATCCGGGCAAACCACCCAGGTTTCAGCTGTTTGTGAAGATAGTTTGTAAAATATATCTCATCCAATCGTTCACAACTATTAACTCGCTTCAAAAGCATTTCAGTAACAGGCATGGATAGAAATATTGAATTTATTTTATCGATATTTCTATATAAGCAAAAGTGGCCGGATATTCTTTCAGGACGAGAGGTAATGATATCATAATTATGTAAAATTCCCTCATCAATAAAATGATTTATTTGGCCCCAAACGATATCGATATCACAATGTCCCCAGAAGGTATATTCTTTCAGATAATCTTCGTAGATGGTCCCAAACGCAGGTTTAAAATCACATATTTTATATAAAAACTTTGAATCAATATTGATTTCGTACCCAAGTTTTTGAGTCGTAAGTTGTGCGAAATCATCAATTGAAAGGTGGACAAATGTGATATTAGCAGGGAGATGTTTCGGTTCATCACAATCAGTAAAAATAAGCCACTGAATGTCAGGATTATATTTACACGAGAGTTGGAAAGCTGGAAAATAGAAAGGAAGATTGCCGAAATAGGTAACAACAAATGCAATTTTTGTTTTCATTTATTGAGAAATTGTTTTTATGTTATTTGATCAAACATTGACAAAACAGCTCAGATACAAATTATTTATGACAATCAATACTAAAATATAATTTTTTAAACATTGGTTTCGTATCAACATGCAAATAATCTAAATATGTCTTCAAAAAATAGCAGAGTTCCCTGCCTGTCGGTTCACCAATGAAAACAAAATATCGTTTCAGAATAAAAGACAGACAATCAACACATTTTTCAAAAGTAAATTTCTCATATCCAATCTCACCATTTTCTCTATCGATAATAACAAAAGATATTTCATTCCATTCTACATTAAGACTGGTTGTACATATTAAATCTGTTACCCTGACTGTAGATGAAATTATTCCTTTTGAATGAAGCTCAGCGATCAACTTCCCATATGCTCTCATTAGTTTTATTCTTTCCTGCCTCGAAGAACTTTTCATTAACAATGGAAACTCAACTCCTTGCACTTCCTCCTGTACAAGAAAACCTGAAACAGGAATGCCAAACATACGTTTTTCCCCCCAAGCAACTGGGATCACAACAGAGATATTATTGTCCTGATAAAACTGAATAAGCTGTAATTCATGAAGGGTAGCCAGTTTATTATTTTTTTTAAAATATATAAACCTTTTAACTAATTTATACCATTTTGGAAATTCCCTCTTCAGGTAAAACCCTTTCCTTTTGTCGTGCTGATTAATCTTAAAAAAAGTAATACTTTTTTCTTTTTCAACTCGAATCGATTTCCCTAACTCATTACGAACAAAATCATCGTAACCACTAAATGCAGAGGACACTAACAAGTCGTTATAATTTTCGTTAATCCAGCATTGTTTGGAAAACAAATTATTATTCCTCTGTAATTGCATTGAAGGTCGACGTCTATTCCCACAACGGAAATACTTTCAACACCTACAATCAATCTAGGATTCGTTGCTCTTACTCATTTTGTAAGCGACCGTTGCCCCACTAAACTCATCACGTTGTTGATATGGAGTAGCTTGAGATAACCACTCCAGTAAGCGATCCACTTTTGAATTATCCATGCCTGCATCTTTCAAGGCATTAGGGAGTCTTTTCTGAAAATCAATGACCAACCTTTCGCCACTGGCTCTATCTTGATCAATGGAACGAAACTCCATGGAATAACCTTTCTCTTTGGAAAAGTTCTCAAAATCAAAAGGACAAAGAAAATGTAAATCGGTTAATGACATAGGTATATCAAACAAGAGTTGTAAGGTCATCCATACATATCCCCTTGGATTAAGAAACGATGGTGATGAGGTAATCACTACGCCGTCCTGCCTTACAAGTTTCTCTAAGATATACTCTAATTCGCCAAATGGTTCGTCAAGGTGTTCCAGAACACCCTGAAGAACCACAACATCATATTGACCACTTATTTCATGATAATCAACACACTGATAGTGAACATTTTCCAAGTTCATTTGTCCTTGGGCGATGTTGATAGCTTCTTGACTATAATCAATAGCGTCAACAGACTCCGCCCCGGCAAAACCCAACATTGCCGCCAAACGTCCTTCACCACATCCGATTTCCAGGACTTTCAATCCATTCCACCAGGGAAGCATTTCTATAATTAATTTTGATTCCGGGAAGGTATTAAAGGAATAAAACTTCGAAGAATCGTTCTTATAGACATCGTCATACACTCGTAATAACTCGTTGTTTTTCATTGGAGTTCTCAAGATATAGCAGTAGAAAGTTTATTTGATAACAAAACAGTTTTCCCCAATTTCCTCAACAGTAACAGAAGAAAACCGTCCTGAAGTAGTCTGTAATTTACCTATGGTTTCTTGCACTTCCTCAAGACTCATTCCGGGAAACTTTTGTTCTGAATATCTTTTTTGGAGATCAAGAAGCGTCTTGGAGGAGTCTTTGTCCTGTTGGTTGCCCACCAGTATAAATCGATCTTTGATATCGCGGACAGTATACTTAGCGGAAAGCCACAATCGCTGCCAGGACTGATTAAGACGCTGTAAGACCGAAGGTGTAAACGGTTGTGGTTTCACTTCTATCTGATTTAATGCATTTACAATCTGTTCAGATGCAAACGTTCCGTCCAGCCCCTTTAAGTAGGGTTCAACTATTGACCGTTTATCACTGTTACCTTCAATAAATGCTTTTTCTCCATCTGTAAAAAGCAGGTGGATAGTCTCTATGAGATTGTCAACACTGGTCGCTTTTCGGCTGACACTATTGGGCAGATAAAAATCAAATTCAGTGGAGGTCACCGGTTGGTAAACAATGACAGGACGATCCAGCAAATACGCTTCAAGGCCAGTTGTACAACCATTATGAATGACTACTTTCGCTGCCATGAGCCATGGGATTACATTGCCCTCGTGTATTACTCGAACATTTTCAAATTCTGCGGTAACTCTCTTCCATGACTCAAAATTTTCGGAAGGATGTGGCCTGATGATGACATTCAACTCTGGATAAGCCTGAGTTAAGGCCTTAACCAACGAAATAAATTCTCCATGGATTTTGGCTTTGTATTCTATCCAGTTATTATAAAAGACCTCTTGTTCTTCCGTTTGAATTTTGCCACTTTTTTTGAAGATATTAATGACCGCTTCTGTTCCTTTTACGTGATTGCATAAGGAAAAGTTGGTGTTAATCAGGATAAAATCACCATGACACTCTCTTAATAGGTCGGCATCATCATCAAAAATAGAGCGAAACTCCTGACGCAAGATATCAATGCGAGGATTTCCGTAAACTCGCATGCTATCTTTTGCGATGGGAACTTTTTCTATTATTGCATTGGCTTGATAATCGCCCCAGGCAAAAAAATAATCCACCTGGCCAACAGAAGCTTCATTTACTCGTCGTTGCTGGTACTCCTTTCGGCTCAGTAAAACTAGACCTTCCTCACACCAGGCGCACACCCTATTGCCGTATTTACGAAGCAAGGCAAACTTTTTGGCATTTGCTTTAACAATACTTTTTTCAAGGCATATGCCTCGAGGTAAAAAACGCCACTTTTGTTTTTTTGACTCACCCAATGTCCAAAGAATAACTGCAAAACCAGATTCCGCAGCTATGCAGGCGAGCAATACTTTGGCATGAAATTCCCGTATCTTTGTTTCTATGGGAAGTAAAATCCATTTATAGGGCTTACTTCTATCAAAACTCATACAATCAAACCCTTTTGCAGAGGAACTCAGCCAACTGCAAATCAAAATCGGTGTCAATATTGACAAGAGTGTCCTTTATAATGACAGCTGAAGTATTGTTTCCTTTTATTGATTTTGATTGTAGTAAACAATCCCGACTTATTGCATAAGCCACCCCATTACGATGATAAACAGGCTGAAGCTGCTGACGAGCAACAATTTTGGCACCATCAGGGTCATAGTAGTCTAGCTGTTCACCCTCAAAAACAAGCTGCTTTAGCGGGTGAGATTTTGAATCTGTTTCACTAACCGTCCAAACCGCATCATAATTATTCTTAATCAATTTAGTCACGGTATCTGTCACATGTTCCGGTTCACGCATTGGTGATGTTGGCTGCAGCATTACGATAACATCATATTGCTGCTTATCGATTTTTTCTACTTCGAGAAGTGCCTGGGTTAATACGTCTATGTCTCCAACAATATCACCTGAAAGAGATTCAGGACGCATAAAAGGAGCATCAAGACCAGCCGCAACTGCTACATCACGAATTCCAGGATGATCAGTGGAAACTATTGCACGGTCAACGTACGGAAGAGATTTTACGATTTCACCGACCATTGCAACCAGTGGTACACCGTTAATCATTTTGATATTTTTTAATTTGATTCCCTTACTGCCACCTCTGGCAGGTACAACAACCAATATTCTTTTTCCTATTAACATTATCGTAAAGTAGTATCCCTATTAACTCATCAAGCTAATGAGCAATATGTTATCATTTTCAATTAGATTAACAGACTCAGTAACTCTTCCAGATCGGCATCTTCCTCAACATAAAAGAACTTGCACCCTGCCTGAGCTGCTGAATTACCATCCGATTCACCATCACCAACCACAAGAACCTGGGATGGTTCAGTGTTTTCCAGCGTCAATACTTCCTGTAAGGTGTTGTATTTTACTCGGGGATATCCAAAAACACCTTTAAAATAGTGAGCCCATTGACGATACTCGACAATTTCATTCAAAGGTATTTCCGGTGTATTAGAACTGAGATATAAGGAGTGGCTATGTTTCAATGTTTCGACAACTTTTTGAGCATTTATACGGGTTGGGCAATTTTTGGCGCCCTCGATAACAATAGCATTATACCCTTCCGCCAGTTGAGCCACATCCATCACAATATCGGAGGCACATTGTTGTCGGCTTTCCTCAACAATTGCCTCCAGAATAACAAATCGAGATTCTTCTACAATTTGCTCCAGTACCTGAGTAATAATTTTTCGGTGACAATCGTCATCAGGAAACAGTTTGTAATACGCATCATATTTGAGTTGATTAGAGAGTACCAGAGTACCGTCAAAATCAAAGACAATCACTTTTATATCATTCACTCTATCAATATACAAATGAAGGGTATTAATTATTTCATGTGACGCCATAATAGATCCTGTAAGTGAACATCCACTCCCCCGAAAACTCAAGTAGGATCAGTTATAAAATCATCCGAGTAAACTATAATTGTAGGTTTTGTGCATCTTCCCAGTTGGGTATTTTTGTTTTTCTGAAATCCCTTGGAAGTGTGGCAATATGCTCATCCTCATAATAAGAATCATCATTGTAATGAGTGGTGGAGATTTCTTCAAAAATAGCACCATCCAGTGTGTGAAATTTATGCCATTGATCTGGTTTTACCAGGAATGTATCGCCAACATTCATTTTTGTCTGTTTACCATCAAGCTCTACTTCCATGTCACCCCATAACAATTGGAATGTTTCTTCCTTTAACTTATGAAAATGATAAGGATGCTTCTGGCGAGGCAGCATAACAATCAATTTTTTGCAATATTCACGATTAATAATATCAATAAGTACTGCACCAAACTCTCTAAACCGTTCTAAACCATAATGATGGGAAATCTCGACTGAACTGTCTTTTCCGATACTTATCCGGGCATTATTTAACATCCCCTTCACCTGAAGCATGATACTGAATACACGCTCCTGGTCTGTTACTTCTTGAGTTGAAAGGGTATTACTAAGAGATTGATTTGGTTCATAATCACAATCTGCAGTAAAACCATTACTCCAATTACCACTGGATAATTGTTTTTCCTGAAGAGGCATTGCGAAAAAGACATCATCTCGTGATATTTCCTGGCCTTTTTTTATCTTCTTAGCGGCATATACACCTCGCATCAGTGATTGAAGGGATGCCGTTTCAGATGGACTTGCCGGGCCACGTTCTTCACCACCACAAATTGTGATTGTTTCAAGATAAGCTTGAATCCAACGTTCTATTTGTTCCGGAGTGGAAGAATATCCATTCAATGTATACTTGTCGGTTCCCATCCCAACATGACGTTCAAACAAACGGGCACCCTTGGCACAAGCTACTCGAATAATATCATAGTTATCGGGAGATTCGTGGGTGGAAAAGCCGATAGAAATTTTGGGATAACGCTTTCGCAGTAATTCGATCTGGTTCAGATTAAGTCTTTCTTCAGGCGTGGGATATATAGCAACACAGTGCATTAAGACGAAATTAACACTGTGATATTCCATAAAGCTGACAATCCGATCAATTTTCGTGAGTGATAGACCCGCGGTCGAAATAATCACAGGACGGTTAGTATCTGCTATCTTCTGCAGCAGAGGCCAGTCAGATGCTGAACAACTGGCTACTTTAATAATTTCAATCCCCATATCAAGAATAACATCAACGGACTCTTCATCAAATGGAGTACAAATTGTCAGCATACCTTGATCGCGAACGGTACTGGTCAGAGTACGATAGTCATCTGTGGAGAGTGCTGTGCTTAAGAAACGGGGAATATGCTTAAGGTTTTCATCATCTCTGCAATCCGGATGAATAAAAGTATCCAGCTGTCGAAATTGAAATTTCAAAGCGGCACGTACATTTAACTTCTTTGACACTTCTCCCAAAGCATTAATAATATTAACACCATGCCCAACATCACCCTGATGATTATTGGCAAGATCAAGGATAAAAAGATCGTTTAAATCAATGGATTTCATTATGCCCTCTCATAACACTTGAATTGCATCAGGTGTGCAACCAGCAGTGTAGTCAATTGTTATTGTTCTTTTGGTTTCTGATGATTTATATGCAGCGGCAATAACAAGCATCGTCTCCATTCCTTTCTGAAGAGAAATTGGTGAATCTTCAATCTTATTTTCCAGAATATCCTGAACATGATCAATCTCGCCAACAAAATCATCGGATCGTGTTTTGGCAAACAGCTCTTCTTTCACTTCCGAATGTTTATCTGCGTATCGTAACGCATCATGGTTTGCATCGAAATTAACATACCATTCGAGGAAACCCTTTTCACCCTGCATCCGCACATTCTTTTGCGGAGGGTTTGTAATCACATCCTGCACAATAGAACCAAGCAGGTTTTTTTCAGTTTTCACATGTAACTGGCAAATCTGATCATAGTTTACCCCGCTCTCAGAGACCATATCCATCATAGCTGTAACCTCTACGATTCTTCCCATTCCGAGTAAGCTGGAAAAATGTTGCCAGATATTAATCCCGTGTGAATGCTCACCACAAGCACCACCTCCTTTTTTCCAAAAACCGAGGTAGGTGTCACTCGGACCACTAAGCCATGGATGAGCTCCAAAGATACCACCCCAGTGTTCTCTCACTTTACCATGGATGGTTAAGGGTTTTCCCATAAAGCCAGTTTCCACCAACTCCTTAGCCCGTTTTGACTGTTGCGTCAATGTATGATTGTAACCAACACAGACCGTCGTTCCCGCATCAGTTGCCATATTTTGAAGTTTTACACAATCAGCTAGAGAAGGAGTGCAGAGCGGTTTTTCGATCAGCAACACACGGGGAGGGTTCTTTACAAGTATTTCCAGTGCTATCGGGATATGACTGTCGGGAGGAGTACCGATAATGGCAAGATCAAAAGAAATGGCGGGTAATAGGTCCGTAGTAACTAATTGAATTTCTTTGTCCCACTTTGAATATCTTTCCGGATAAATTTCATTTTTGGTTCTATCAAGAGCCTGCGGGTCAAGATCACATATCGTTACATTCCAGCCTTTATTTCGACATGCATGAGCCAAATGGTTACCTATAGATCCTGCACCATATATAATTACATTGAACATTTGAATTCCCATTTTTATTTTTAGTAGTAATTATTATTTATCAATCTTGGTAAAGATAACTTATTATCAGTGCCTTACCCATGAAAATCTGTTATAAAAAACGAGAAATCAGGAGAGTGATAAAAACACTTTCTAAACACGCTACGCCTGCTCCCATAAATATATCGGTGCCAGTTCCCCATCCCTTTTTTTTACCCAGTATGGAGAGTCACTCAATCCACCTCGAATACTTATATCAAGCTTCACAGAATCTTTTCCGGGATGAACCAACCAAACCCTATTATACAACAAGGCCGTCATCTTGATATAATAATTTCCTTCGTTAAGCAGGTGTCTCGGAATTTTTGATCTGACGTGGTTATCCCCCACCTTTATTTCCGGCCAACTCGATTGAGAACCGTCTGTCTGGTTACAAATAAAGACATGTTTATGTTCAGAGTTAAATAATTCGTAACCAAAGCTAAGGGCTGGATCGATTTCTTTAATTCTAAATTTAATGTTAACGTAGATATCATCACTATTTTTTGTCGGTAACGTTAATCGTGCCCCTTTTTCATCTGTAATGAAAAATTCTTGAGGTTCAAAATAACGACTTGATTTGATAGAATTATCATTTATCCATTCAGCTGATAATTGCTCGTCATCTCCACCGCCTGACAAGTAGTGGCCTATAACATCTCTTATCTGTTCACTTTCAAAATTTATATTACCCTGTTCTAAAACAATTCCCCTGGAGCAGAGCTTTTCAATGGCATTCATTTGATGACTCACAAATAATATTGTTCGACCTTCTCCAGAAATACTTTCCATTTTGCCAAGACATTTTTTTTGAAAATCTGCGTCTCCTACAGCAAGGACCTCATCAATAATTAGTATTTCGGGGTCAAGATGAGCAGCAACCGCAAAGGCGAGCCTCACATGCATCCCTGACGAGTATCTCTTAACTGGAGTATCAATATGTCTGCTGATACCTGCAAACTCAATTATTTCATCCAATTTCCTTGTTATCTCAAAACGTTGCATTCCGAGAATAGCACCATTGAGAAATACGTTTTCTCTACCGGTAAGTTCAGGGTGAAACCCTGTTCCAACCTCAAGAAGGCTGGCAATGCGACCCTTTACCTTGATGAGTCCCTGAGACGGTGCGGTAACTCTGGATAGGATTTTTAATAAGGTTGACTTGCCAGCACCATTCTTGCCTATTATGCCCAGTATCTCGCCCTGTTGAATCTCGAGATCAACTCCTTGCAAGGCATAAAACCGGCCATTAGCTTTACTCATCTTATGTTGATCCTGGGACATAAAATCAATTTTGGAGTTTGGGTCCTCATTCCCTCTTATTCTGGCCCACCAAGACTGGAGATCGTGCGTTAGCATTTTATGCCCAATTACACCGAGCCTGTATTCCTTCCACAAATTTTCAATTTTTATTACTGTTTTCATAGTCCTATTCTCTACAGAGGAAAACCTTTCACACTGTATCCATAAATGTCTTTTCTACTCTGCAAAAAAGTATTATTCCGGCTATCAATATTAGTGTCGTGATGGCACAACTGACGAAAATATACTCCATTTCAATGGCACTTTGGCCGAAAAACATATACCTGAAGCACTCAACCACCGAGACCATTGGGTTAAGGACATAATAGGGCCTCAACCAATCAGGTACCTGAGTAAGAGGGTAAACCACCGGAGTCGCATACATCCAGAGCTGCAAAATAAATCCGATAGCAAAACGTAAATCTTTGTATTTCGTTGTGAGCGAAGATATAATCATACCCGCTCCAAGACTGAATAGAGCCATTTGTATTAGGAGTAACGGTAAAAATATCAAACTAATAGAGAAATTCAGCGGTGAGCCTTTGAGATAAAAGTAGAAATAAAATCCGAGAAAAAGGACAAATTGAATTAAAAATTGCAGCAACGTTATAATGACAACTGCGATTGGTACTGTCATTCTTGGAAAATAAACCTTACCGAAGATTTTAGCGTTCGCGTTAAAAGTATCAGAAGTTAACTTAAAACTATCGTTAAAATATGCCCACATAACATTACCTGACATATAAAACAGAAAAGGCGGTATTGTATCTGTTGGAATTTTAGCTACTTTTCCAAAAATTATCGTAAATACAAGTGTCGTAAAAAGTGGCTGGATAATATACCAGAGAGGGCCTAGTATCGTTTGTTTATAGAAGGTTACAAAATCTCTCTTTACAAACATCCCGATGAGATTTCGATAACGCCAGATCTCCTTAAGATCAATATCAAACCAGCCTGTTTTAGGTTTGATGATCATATTCCATGCGTCTTTACTTTCATTTGTGCATTGTGACATAGTATCTTATTTTGTGGTGAGGAAATTAACTATTGGATTATTAATAAGTTTTTCAGTTTTATTTTTCAAATCACTCGCCCTTTTAACACGCTTAACAAGGAAACGAGAATCGGGGTCATCACCAAGCTCAATATCCTTCAACATATCGTTGGCATATTCAATTTCATTTCCGACTACGCTGAGTTTTTGCTGAACATATTCAACGACCCCCCTCTGAAGAGCCTGGATAAAATTATCTGCAGTTCGGTAATAGCTTTTTCTGTCACCGCTTTTCCAAACTCTGACAATCATTCCTAGGCGCTCTAGTTGTCTTGCGGCTATAGAAGTGGACGCTTTGCTCAACTTTAAGTATTCCCCTATCTCGTCGAGCGAGCATTCATCACGACTTAGATACAGGTAAACCAATGTCTGCCCGACAATTCGCCCTAGGCCTAAATCCTGGGACATTCTGCCACCAGCTTCTACCAATCTCAATTTTATAGGCTCAGCTGATTGTTTTTCCATTTTCACAACTTTTAGAGTTTTATAAAAACACAAAACATATATACATATTATTTATCTGGGAGTCAACACTCTTTGCAGTGAATTTACGTTCTATTATATGGTTTCGTTCGAGCTCAGAACCGAGCCATTTGTTAACCGGGAGTAAAGGTGCACATATTGATGGGAAATAAATTGAAATGAATATTCTCTCAACATGAAATCCCTTGCCAATTTACCTTTTTCTTTAGCGAGTCCAATATCTTTGAGTACTTTTATAACTTTCCGGGATAGGTCAACCGGATCTTCGGGAGCAAAAGTCAATCCGGCATCGCTATTCTTAAGAACTGCAGTAACTCCACCAATCCTTGAAGCAACAACCGGTAATCCGGAAGCCAAAGCTTCCATCAAAACATTGGGGAACCCTTCTCTTCGTGAAGGAAACACAAAAACATCAGCAATTCTAAAAAAGTGTTCAGGAGTTTTGGTTTCACCTGCAAATAGTATTCGCTTAAGACCCTCATCGATGACTTTTTTTTTCATCACTCCTTCAACCGAATCCGACTGGTCACTTCCACTACCAACTATCACTAGATAAGTGTCAGGGAAATGCTTTATTATTGTTGGCCAACCAGCAAGAAGTATATCAAGACCTTTTCGATGTACGAGACGGCCGGAAAACAGCAATAATTTCGTGTTCAGGCTCATACCGTGTTCTTCCATCCACTGCTGTTTTTCAACTGAATCACTTGGTGCGAAGCGATCTGCATCGACGCCATTAGTTATTTTTACTATTGACGCAGCAGGGGTAGAAATTAAACGTAACTCTGCGGTTATCTCATCCGTCATTGAGATGATAGCATCAGAATATTTAAACAGTCTCAAAATGGCTCTGCCAAAAACATTTTTTTGGAGTGCGAGAATTTTTCCTGCGGTTGCAATTTTGCTAACATTTTTTAATCCAAGAAACTTGGCCAGAATCACACATAATGCCCCCATGTTCACTGCACCATGTGAGTGTAAAATATCGATTTTTTTTCGATTGACAATAATATGCCAAATTAAAGCAAGAATAAAAGCCACGGTTGGCAAAGCCCCTGTTCCAGGGATTCCAAGTCTGACTACATCGATTCCATCAATTTGCTCCTCAGAGAGATAATGCCCATGCCAGCGCCTAGTTGCTATTATTACTTCACATCCCTGTAGAGTGAGATGTGGAATGAGTTGGCGTAACTGGTTTTCGGCTCCTCCCCAAATTGGCAGATACCTCTCCGTAACCATCAGGATTTTCATAATAGGTCATTATTATTATTGGTTAAGCAGTTAACGCAAACCAGGGCTCCTTGGATGAA
>Ga0307988_1001118_pt1 | contig 16122 bp, 12 predicted proteins | sample EllFjometagen183_FD_203166 | JGI IMG/M metagenome (GOLD analysis project Ga0307988, IMG submission 203166) | Marine microbial communities from Ellis Fjord, Antarctic Ocean - #183 | ecosystem: Environmental > Aquatic > Marine > Unclassified | place: Southern Ocean | collected 2014-10-08 | reverse complement strand
GCACTTTCAGAAACCTTTAGCCCTGAAATTATCATCCGGGTTCTGAATCAGTATTTTTCCCACATGATAAAAATAATTCAGGAGCACAATGGTATTATTGTTGATTTTTTTGGAGATGCGATACTGGTATTTTTTGAGCCGCTGTCTGGATCTACCTCTGACACATCGCTTTGCTGCATTCAGTGTGCCTCTCGTATGCAGTCTGAAATGGCAGCTTTTAATAAGAAAATGCAAAGAGAAAAATTGCCCGGCCTGGGTATGGGCATTGGAATAAATGCCGGCCAGGTAATAGTCGGGAATATCGGGTCTGATACCCGGGCAAAATATGGAGTTGTGGGATCAGCTGTAAATATTACAAGCCGTATTCAGGCCAAGGCAGAAAAGCATGAAATCATTATCTCTGAATCGGTATACCACTACACAAAGGATCAAATTCAAACTAAAAAGACATTTTCCGCTGAATTGAAGGGGGTGGAAGAGCCAATGACTTTACGGATAATAGAAAACATTATTGGTTAATGTTTTATTTCCATACCTCAAGAATTAAAGGTTAAGGGCATCGGACCTTGTAAATACATGGTCTTCACCTCCATCTTTCTTTATATTCATTCTATACAATTGCTTTTACCATGGCGGAGCAGAGAATCCAATCTGGTTAATTTTTAATCACTTTTACCTATACGCTGTCTAAAAATTAGACAATACATAAATATAAACCGTATTGATAAAGGTCTCACTATTTCCAGGATAATCACAAACCGTTTAAAGGTAATGGTTTTTATTCAAAAATAATTCTTTTTTTCCAAATCTAAAAGACTTGGCATACCTTGTGCAAAATATTGTTTTCATATTGGACGAAAGAACCACCTAAATTCCAAAAACTTATGGAGAAAAACATGATTATAAAAGCTTTGAATCAAACAAGACTAATTTCTATCGTTGCCTTTCTGCTGATGCTCTATACCAGTTCCGCAATAGCTATGATGGGGGGAGGTATGGGGGGGCACTCAACCAGTCACATGGACAATGCCCAGAATATGACAAACCGGCAAATGGCTCAAGATCAACAACAAATGCATAATGAGAACATGAGTGATCAGCAAATGTTGGACAGTCAGCATTTGAATGACCAGGACATGAATCATGATGCTGTAGACCATGATAAAATGGACCATGAGTCCAACCAGAAAATGGCAGAGGATTTTTTCCAGGAGTGATACAGACAAGCTGGAGCGGCTCTGCTTTAAAGATTGTAAAGGCTTGTAAAAAAAAGTATGCTTTATCCGTTATCTTAAACCAAATACGGACTACTCGCCCTTTTCTTTAAAATTTTAGAACAATTTTTTTAAGTTCACTTCTGTTCAATCGATTCAATATAGCCAGACTGAAGAATGAGTCCGGCGTTGGTTTATAGTTTTATATCTCTAACCCACAAGGAATTGTAATGAAACAGTTTATTATCTTAGTAGTTTTTCTATGTTTTGGAATCTTGGCCTTTTCGCCGGACAATTCTTTTGCATCAGAAAAGGAGGGTCTTCCTGAAATAGAGAACAGGTTGTCTGAGAGCCTTGATTTGTCAGATCTGCTCCACTATGCATATTTGTCAAATCCCTCTATTACAGCTTCACGGGAATCCTGGCAGATCTTTATCGAGAGCTACAGGATTGGCAAAAGCTATCCAGATCCCCAGCTCATGACCACTTATTTTCCAAAGCCCATCGAAACAAGATTAGGGCCCCAGGACTGGAACCTGACGCTGTCCCAAGCAATTCCCTTTCCCGGGACCTTGTCACAAAAGGGTAAAGTACTGGAGGCCGATGTCAAGATTGCAAGGCTTATGGTGGATAAAACAGTTAAAAATATCGTTACCGCTGTTTCTTCTTCTTATTACGAATTGATTTACATCCAGCGAGCCATTGATGTTGCAACAGCAAACCTGGCTTTAAACCAGAAATTATTGAATATCAGTCACAACGCCTATGCTCAAGACAAAGCTCTTTTTTACGATGTATCCAAGGCCCGGGCACAGACTGCACAGATTCAATACGACATCCTGCTGTTGCAGGAACTGGAACAAACAGAAAAAACAAAGATTAATACCTTGTTAAACAGGCCCCCCAATGAAGCCCTTGGCAGAGCAATGAACCTTGCCCCAAAACAGGTGGTATATTTATTGGACGAAATTTATGGCCTCTCCATGATTTACCAGGAAGATAATCTTATTGCCCAAGAAGCCATTCTAAAGTCAGAAGAAGCCATTGAGCTTACCAGATATGAAAATCTGCCCTCATTCAAGTTTGGTCTTTTTTATGCGGGAATAGGTCAGCCGGATGTGGCATCTCCTCCAAAGGATGCCGGGGATGATGCTATCGGGGTACAGCTGGGTTTAAATCTTCCGTTGTGGTTTGGTAAAAATAAAAGCCGAACGGCAAAGGCAAAGGCTGCAAAAGCAAAAGCAACGGCTGATAAAACTGTGACCGCTAACAGAACCAAGGCCAGGATCAGCCGCCTCTGGTTTAAGCTTCAAAATTCAAATCGTTTGATTGCCTTATATGAAAACGATCTGCTTCCCCAAGCCCTTGCTTCAGTTAAAACATCTGAGGCCTGGTTCCGGGAGGGACAGGGGAATTTTGCTGATTTCCTGGAGATCCAGGCAACCGCCTATAACTTTCAATTATCCCTTGAACGGGCAAAGACTGATTATAGCAAGACCCTTGTACAGCTTGAACAGCTGGCCGGAGTAATTCTTGACAGAAAAAATTCTGGATCTGAAGGAGAGGACCAATGAAAATAATAATAAGTGGCATATTTATTCTAAGTATTCTTTCCGTATCACTATTATATGCAGATTATGACAGCATGAAAAAAGACCTTGAAGAATACACTCCACAAAAGAGTTTTGCCATTATAGCCGAGCCTGGTGTTCAGGAAGCGAAGACGGTTCCTGGTGATGCTCCCGGTGTTACAGAAATAAAAAACTTGAAAAAGGGTTATGAACGAGAAATTTCCAACCCGAACAGCCGGTTTATCGAGCTGGGGGTGGATGAAGAAATTCTAAAACGGCTTTCCAGGATATCTTCTGATCAAGATGCACTCATTAAACATATGGGGCAAAAAATCCGCTTGAATGAGATTCGAGCCATTTCTGTCTTGCGCAATCCGGCTATCCAGGCCGCCCAAAAAAAAGTAATCGCTGAAATCCAGTCCTTTGATCAGGTCATGAACCTGGACAATACGCTTGAGCAATATGCCTCGTTCACCAAGGCAATCAATAATAAGGTGGGTCCCCTGAAAGGGAAGGATTCCATTAAAATGGTTTATCCTTTTCCAGGGTTGTCCGCTCTTAAAGGCCGTATTGTTCAAAGCCAGGTGGCCATGCTGATGGAAAAGATGCAAATTATTAACAAACAGATTCTCAGAGATGTCGAAAAAGCCTATTGGGATTTTATTTTTTTAGTAAAATCAACAAAGATCACCCGGGAGACAATTAATGCTTTTGAACGTCTTGAAGGTGTCGCCACATCCCTGTACAAAAGCGGTAAGACCAGCTTCCAGGATGTGATCAAGATCAATATTAAGATAGAAGAACTCAAAGAAGATCTGGTTACCTTGAAAGCCAAAAAGAAAAATATAGAAATCCGGATTCTTGAACTTTTAAACCTACCGGCTAACATCCGTTTAGGCAAGGCTATTGTTGCCCCGCAGCCTCCCAAAGTAGCCGAGGCTGAAGTTCTTTTTCCCATTGCCAGGGAGCACCGCCAGGAACTCAAAACAATCCGGTTTCAGATCAGCAAACTAACGTCCATGGTGGAAATGTCGGAATCCATGATAGAAGCCCCACTTACCCTTGGATTTTCATTTTCTGAAAATGATATCGTCAACACAACGGGTACCGACGACCCCAAAGAGGCTTTTGCCACCAAAACTATGGCCTCCATGAAAAATAACAGCCCTGCCAAACCCTTATACGGGTTGGATGAACCCTGGCTTGCCCAAACAAGGCAGAATCTGTCAAGTCTTCGACAAACGCTGATAACCCAGGAAAATGCCACGACCAGGATGGTGAGAAATGCCTGGTTTAAAACAGACAAAAACCGAAGGGAGTTCAGTTTATATCAAAATCGGATTCTGCCTTTGGCAAAATCTGCTCTGGATGTGTCCACCAGGGAGTACGAAGCCGGGTCCATCCCATTTTCCCAAGCCATTGATTCCTATACCTATTGGCTGAAAGTTAAATTGACCATCGCAAAAAAACAAGCTGACCTTGGCACCTCCTTTGCTGAATTGGAAAATATTGTGGGCAAAAAATTACAAAAGACAAAGGGAAAAACCTCATGAAAATAAAAAGCGTTGGATTAATCATTATCTTCACTGCGCTGATAACGGGTACAGCCGTTTTTTATATAATGGCTGGCCTCACACCCTTCGCCCCGACAACAGGGCAAGCAACCAAAGAGGGCACCAAAGAACGGAAAATCATCTATTGGAAGGCCCCCATGGATCCCACTGAGATCTATGAAGAACCAGGCAAAAGTAAGATGGGTATGGATCTTGTCCCTGTTTACGAGGATGAGATGGCAGGAGATGACGATGACAAGGAACGAAAAATAGTTTATTGGAAAGCCCCCATGGATCCAACCGAGATCTATGATCAGCAAGGGACGAGTAAGATGGGCATGGACCTTGTCCCGGTGTATGAGGACGAACTGGTGGGCGGAGTGGACATTAAAATCAACCCTGTGGTGGAACAGAACATGGGGTTGAAAGTTGAGTCCGTTGAAAAAGGCCCCTTGAACCATACAGTCAGAACCTATGGCCATGTTACCTTTGATGAGACCCTGACAGGTATTATCAGTCAGAAATCTTCTGGCTGGATAGAAACGCTTTATGCAGACTATACTGGTTTTATGGTTAAAAAAGGGGATCCTTTATATGAAATTTATTCTCCCTCCCTACTGGCCTCCCAGGAGGAATACCTCTCTGCCTATAAAAATCACCAGAGAAGCAAAAGCAATTTAAACAAAGAACTGCTGGAATCAGCCAGAAAAAGGCTCCAGTATTATGATATTGCGGACCAGGAAATCAGGCGCATTGAACGCTCGGGTCAGGTTCAAAAAACCTTGACCGTCAGATCCCCTTATCAGGGTGTGATCACCCATAAAAATGTCATTGAGGGGGGCTATGTCAAAACCGGCGCAAGCCTTTTTACCATTGCCGATCTGTCCACGGTATGGGTAGAAGCCCATATCTTTGAATATGAACAAAATCTGGTTTATGAAGGGCAGGAAGTTGAAATGACCTTGTCCTATAATCCGGATAAGGTCCACACCGGTAAAATCTCTTATATTTTCCCTTATTTGCAGCCAAAAACCCGGGATGTGATCATCCGGATTTCTTTTGAAAACACAAAAGATGAATTAAAGCCGGACATGTTTGCCCGGATTAAGATCAATACCAACACGGATAAAACAGGATTATTTATCTCTTCCCAGGCCGTCATTCATTCTGGCGAAAAAAAAATAGTCTTCGTGGCAAAAGGCAAAGGGAAATTTACCCCCAGACAGATCACTACAGGAATATTTTTGGAACAAGGAAGGGTTCAGGTATTAAGCGGCCTTGCTGCAGGAGAAAATATTGTGGTGTCCGGGCAGTTTTTACTGGACTCCGAGTCCAAGCTTAAAGAGGCAATTCAAAAAATGATCGAATCCAAATCCGGTCCTGCAACGGCTGGACAGACAGCGACAAAAGACGGTTCAGATGATTTCTTTAATGAGATGGATGAAATGGATGAAACGCCAAAAGACGACTTCTTCAAGGACATGGAATAGATAAGGAATTTCTCAGATGATAGATAAAATAATTGAGTGGTCCGTAAACAACAAATTCATGGTGGTCCTGGCAACTTTTTTTGTCATTGTCGGCGGCATCCTGGCCATGATCAATACGCCTCTGGATGCAATACCCGATCTTTCCGATGTCCAGGTAATCATCTATACGGAATATCCGGGCCAGGCCCCCCAAGTCGTGGAAGACCAGGTCACCTATCCATTGACAACCGCTATGCTCAGTGTGCCCTTTGCCAAAGTGGTCAGGGGATATTCCTTTTTTGGGGTTTCTTTTGTCTACCTCATTTTTGAAGATGGTACCGATATCTACTGGGCCCGATCCAGGGTCATGGAATATTTAAATTTTGTATCCGGTCGTTTACCTGCCGGGGTCACCCCCAGCCTCGGGCCTGATGCCACTGGTGTGGGATGGGTCTATGAATATATTTTAAAAGACACCACTGGCAAAACAGACCTGGCCGAACTACGCTCCCTCCAGGACTGGTTTGTGCGCTACGAACTGACAGCCGTTCCAGGGGTATCAGAAGTGGCCAGTATCGGCGGCTTTGTCAAGCAATACCAGGTGGAGGTGGATCCTAATAAATTACTCGCTTATAATATTTCCATACAAAAGATTAAACGAGCTATCCAGCGCTCCAATGCCGATGTGGGAGGCAAACTCATCGAGATGGGAGAAACCGAATTCATGGTCCGGGGCCTTGGATACATAAAGTCGGTTGAAGACCTTGAACTGATTGCGGTTTCCGTTGATGACAAAGGCACCCCTGTTTTATTAAAGGATATTGCCAATATTGGAATAGGACCTGAGCTTCGTCGGGGAATTTTGGAGTGGAATGGCGAAGGTGAAACTGTTGGTGGTGTGGTGATAATGCGATATGGGGAAAATGCCCTTGAAGTTATCAAACGGGTAAAGGAAAAACTAAAGGACCTTGAAAAAGGATTGCCCGAAGGCGTTGAGATTGTAACGGGTTATGACCGGTCTGCTCTGATCGAACGGGCAGTGGACACCCTGAAAACCAAGCTCACCGAAGAGATGATCGTTGTAACCATTATCTGTGTTATATTTCTACTTCATTTCAGGTCTGCTTTTGTGGCCATATTTACCCTTCCCGTGGGAATATTGATGTCCTTTATGATCATGTACCCCTTTGGTGTTAATGCGAATATCATGAGTCTGGGGGGTATTGCCATTGCAATTGGCGTCATGGTGGATGCCTCAATCGTGATGGTGGAAAATGCCCATAAACACCTGGAACGAGACCGTGGCAAAAAAAGTCATACCCAGATCATAATTGATGCCTCCAAAGAAGTGGGGCCGGCTCTATTTTTCAGCCTTTTGATCATCACGGTCTCTTTTCTGCCTGTATTCAGTCTCACGGAGCAGTCCGGCCGGATGTTCCGGCCTCTGGCCTATACCAAAACCACTGCCATGGCCGCTTCTTCTGTTTTGGCAATTACCATTATACCGGTACTCATGACCTTTTTTGTCCGTGAGAATCCCATTGATCCAAGGTTGTCACGGTCCAAAAAAATCAAGATCTGGCTTCTGGCAATGGCAGGACCTCCCCTGGCTGTAGTTTGTGCCGGCATTGCCGGCATTAATCTGCCGGAATTAAGTTTGGTCTTTGCTTTGGGAATTTCTCTGGTCCTTGGGTTATGTCTTTCTCCCCAGAAAATTATACCTGAAGAAAAAAATCCTTTAAATCGCTTCTTAATTCGGACGTATCGGCCCATGATCAAACAGGTTTTAAAATGGCCAAAAATTACCATAATGATATCCCTGGTCGCCATTGCAGTTACCTGGTATCCCATGAGCCGTGTGGGCAGTGAATTTATGCCGCCATTAAACGAAGGCGATCTATTGTACATGCCCACCACCTTGCCGGGGATTTCCATTACCAAGGCCAAAGAGCTTTTGCAGCAGACCGATAAAATTATCCAGCGGTTTCCGGAAGTCAAAAGTACCCTGGGTAAAATAGGCCGGGCAGAGACATCCACGGATCCCGCCCCCTTGTCCATGATTGAAACGGTGATCATGCTCAGACCTGAAATTGAGTATGAGATGGTGAATACGTCCCGTTTTTTTTCCCAATGGCCGACTTGGTTAAAAAAACCTTTGACCTGGGTCTGGCCGGAACAAGTTAAAGGAGAGATTCTCCATGAATGGCGCAAAAAGCCTATTGACTGGTTTTACGCCGACTGGCCCGGAATTTTAAAGGCTCCCTTCACATGGATATTACCCCAAGAACGGTATATCACCATCCAGGAGCTGGCAGATGATCTGGAACAGGCCGTTAAATTCCCAGGTTTAACAAATGCCTGGACCATGCCGATTAAGACCCGAATTGATATGCTCTCCACAGGCATCAAAACACCTGTGGGCATCAAGATCATGGGGCCGGATTTAGAAATCCTGGCAGGCCTTGGAGAACAGATCGAGGCTTTGCTCAGAAACAAAAAAGGTACTCTGTCCGTTTTCTCTGAGCGAGTAACAGGCGGAAATTACCTTGATTTTACTATCAATAGACGAGAAATTGCCCGGTACGGCCTCCAGATTCAGGATGTCCAGGATATCATCAAGACGGCCATAGGCGGGATGAATGTGACATACACCATTGAGGGCCTGGAGCGGTATCCGGTCAATCTGCGTTATAATCGGAAATTCCGGGATAATATTGATGAGCTACGCCGGGTACTTGTCCCTACTCCTTCAGGAGCCCAAGTCCCTCTGACGCAACTGGCGGGCATTTCCATTAAAAAAGGACCTGCCGGCATCAAAAGTGAGAACTCAAAACGAAGTGCCTGGGTCTTTGTGGATATCAAAGGAATGGATATCGGGACCTACGTAAAACAAGCCAGGGAACTTGTGAACAAAAGTATTGAACTACCTTCCGGATATTCTCTGGTCTGGTCCGGTCAATATGAATATATGGAAAAGGCCAGGAAAACATTGAATGTCATTGTTCCGGCAACTCTGTTGGTGATTTTTATCCTGCTTTTTATCCATTTTAACAATATCATTGAAGTATTCATTGTCATGGCCAGTCTTCCCTTCGCTCTTCTGGGAGGCTTCTGGCTCATTTATATTTTGGGATACAATATGTCCGTTGCCGTGGGCGTAGGCTTTATTGCCCTGGCAGGACTTGCCACGGAAACCGGTATTGTAATGCTGGTTTACCTGGATGAAGTGTTTAAGCGGAGAAAAAATGAAAACCAAATGAACACGGCTGCCGATCTGCATTCTGCTATTGTTGAAGGTGCTGTGGACAGGGTCCGTCCCAAAATCATGACCGTTGCAACCACTCTTATCGGCTTGTTACCGGTCATGTATGGAAGTGGCGCCGGGTCTCAGATAATGAAACGGATTGCAGCTCCCATGGTGGGAGGGCTTGTCTCTTCCACCATCATGACATTAATCATCATCCCGGTGATCTACGATCTGTGGAAAACCCGGGAAATTAATAACAAAAACAAACCCTAACAAAAAGGATTTTACCCATGAACTCAATTTTGAAACCCATTATAGCTCTTATTTTTGCAGCATTGCTTTTAACCGGTGCTGCCGTTGCCGGTGATGACATGAAAGGCCACGACATGTCTTCATCAGACAAAATCGGAGACCTTTTCCATGAATCCGTAGTGAACGGTTATATGCTCTCCTATTACATTATGGATCTTCGTGACCAGAAAGATAAGGCCAAAAAAGATATGGATAAGCCCCATCACATCATGATTTATATCATGGATAAAGATCATAAACCTGTTCTTGAGGGAAAGGTAGGATTCATGATCAAAAAAGGTGATACGGCACCCCCCCAGAAAGCCATGGCCATGTATATGAGCAAAGGATTCGGAATTACGGCTGATATGAAACAAAAAGGAGTCTACTCCATCACCGTCAAGGCACTGTTGGGAAATACCAAACTCATGGACAGCTTTACCCATGAGATGAAATAATACTTTTACTCTCCAAAGGACACGGGGAGTCTAAAAATTCCCTGTGTCTTTGGACGTCAATTAATTAGGAACCCAAAAAATGAAATGTGATCGGCTTGCAGCCCTGATCAAGGATTGCCGCCAAACGCACCTACCGGCCTGCGAATTGAACCTTGCCGGTCTGTTTGTCCACCAGCAGTCGAGTCGTTCTGCCACCGGTTTGAACGATTCTGGCGATGTAATAGCGTCCCATATTTTCAAGAGGAGCGATGTTGTAGCCTTCTTCCATTTGGGTCTCATTGTCTTTCTCCTTTTATTATTACTCATACGCCCCTATGCAGCACCATTATCCGTGCCAATCAATTGCCCTCCTTAACAATCACTGTCACATTGTCAGTGCCCCCCATTTTCAATGCTGTTTGTATCAACTGTTGAACTGCTGCCTGGGCAGGATTTGTATTTAATATGGATTCTATTTGTAAATCAGATAAATGTTTTGTGAGCCCATCAGAACAAAGCAGTAATTGATCATTAAATTGCATATTAAAAACGCCACAGTCTGGTTGCGAGTCACCCATTCCAACACATTGATCTAACATATTTCTTAAAGGATGGGTTTTCGCTTGGTCAGGAGTGATACTGCCGTCATCAATCAGGTCTTGGATAAAAGTATGGTCCGTTGAGATCTGTTGGATTTTTGTATTATGCAACAGGTACAATCGACTATCTCCGACGTTTATCCAGAAAACTTTGTTTTTGTATAAAACAACAATAATTGCTGTAGTTCCCATACCCTCTAAATCAGGATTTTTATTGACTGTATGATGTATACGTTCCTCCGCCTTAACGAGAATCATACTCAGATCATTTTTTATTCTTTTTTTGGAAAATCTATATTTTTGTGTTTCATCTATAACGATTTGTGCTGCCAATTCTCCACCAGGGCAGCCCGCTATTCCGTCAGCCACTGCAAGTATAATGGTTTCAGGCAATTCTTTAACGAAATATCGATCTTGATTGTGTTTCCGAACATAACCCACGTGGCTTTTCCCCCAAGCAGTAGTCCTTTTTGAAATCATATTATTTTTCCCCTTTCAATTCCAGAACTGTTCTAAAACCGACTCTGGCAAAGGCTTCCCAAGGTTGGCGCTCAAGGTAGGATTCCCTGTGGGCTAGCTCACCCACACCACCATGAATGTGAAATTGGGGAGTGCCGTCAGGAGAAATACTCATCGTCCATTCATTCACATTCTGCTCTAAGCCTTGAATGCCGACTGTGTTGCTTGTTCCTTGGGTTACTGATTCAATATCAATATTTTTAGAGTTACTCGAAGGCTCAGACCTGGAACTCTGGTCATTCATCATCCAATTTCCATTCCAGCCATTCCCCCCTGTCAATTGAGATCTTGAAGAGGATGAAGTCTTTTTAGCATCAGTTTGAGCATGACCGGTTTGAACAGCAAGCCACCACTGCTTCATCAGGGGTAGAGACTTTCCATAAAACTTTGCATATGCCATGGCTCCGACAGGAGTCACCCGTACAACAGGTTTTTCTGCAGCTTCAGGCTTTATCCTGAATTTTTTATCTTCGAATATAATCGGTTCATAGCCTTCCCGGACTTCCCCAAGCAGGAGCAGTAATTTCCCTTTCAAAGAAACAGATTTGTTGTTTACTTCGATCCCTTCAACTTCATTTAAAAATTGAGCATACAAATGATTCGTAACTTTTGTCTTATCCATATATAATGTTTTTACAGATAGTATTTTTTCGATGTGCTTTTTTCCCCCTGTCATTGGTGCATCAACAGGCATAGAGATCTGTGCTCCTTTTAGCAAGACCATGGTCATGTTATCACTGGCTAACAAATTGTCAGGCAAACTGTTTAACTGGTCAGCACTTGGAGGAGATGTTGGTCGAGAATTTTTAAATTTAAATTCCAATGCGTTTAAAAAAATGACTGCAGGATTCATTGTTTGCGATTGATCTTGGATACTTTTCCCAGCAGACAGTGTCGTTAGGTTGGTGAAATTGTGATGTACTAATATGGCACCAATTATTATGACGATGACGGCTATGCTCCCGCTAAATAAATATCGCCAATATTTAGAGCGTCTTTTCTCGACGGCCCCGGTTATTTCTTCAGCATCCCCAACAAGTTCCTTTAAAGAATCATACATTGCCTTAACAGAAGGTGTCCTCATATTACGATCTTTGACGGTGGCCTGTTGTATTATCCGATCAAGAGTTTTAAAAAATTTGCTTTGAGGGTCATTCAGAGCAACACTATTAAAAGGTTTATCTCGGCCCTTTTTCATTTTACCCTCAACAACTTCATAAATAATTTTCCCAAGAGCATAAATGTCAACCCGTGCATCTGTCAGAGCCAAATCTATAAATTGTTCTTCCGGCATATAGGTTATGGTCCCTATCATATGATGAGTTTGGGTTACATTCTCAAAGTGATGGCCTCCTGCGATTCCGAAATCCATAATCTTGGGTGGTCCATCATCGACAAGGACATTTTCGGGCTTCATGTCTCGATGTATTACTCCCTTATCATGCACGGCTTTCATACCCTCAAGGATTGGAAAGAAATATCTTTTAATCCAAGCTTTAACTTTGTTCTCATCATGCCCAAAGCCTTCTTCCCGCATTTTTTGGCGTAAAGTCGGACCCGGGACATATTCCATAACAATATAATCCATTTCCATGCCATTTATATCAAGCTGATCAAAATCAAAGACTTGAAGGATGTTAGGGTGCTGCATCTGGGCCATGACCTTTACTTCACGGTGAAAGCGCTGGGTTTCGGAAGTAAGCTCTTCTTCGTCCCCTTCCAGACTTTTAATGAATTCCTGGGACATAATCTTCAGCGCTACCTGTCGGTCCAAATTAAGCTGGCGAGCCAAATAAACCTCTCCCTTGCCACCTTTAGCGATGAAATTCAGTATTTCCCACTTGTCATTAACGATCATACCCTCTTCCAAAAGGTAAGTGGGGTCTGGAAAAGTTGTAGTGTCTTTAGTCATCTTGCTCCGATTGTTTGTGTTTGATTACAAACCCATAGAAAGATTTGTATATTAATTTTCAAAATCCTTTAAACACACGGTTCTGTTAGATATCTATTTCAGTGTCAAATCCCCTGTAAAAAAAGCTACTTCAAAATTCTTGTAGAATTTAAGATTGCAAGAAGAGCCACGCCCACATCCGCAAAGACTGCTTCCCACATCGTGACGAACCCGAACACACCCATGGTAAGGAATGCGCCTTTTACCCCCAAAGCAAGCACTATATTTTGCCAAACAATAACTTTCGTTCTTCTTGCAATTGCAACGGCTATTGGGATTTTTGAAGGGTCATCACTCATTAACACAATATCTGCCGCATCAATAGCTGCATCAGAGCCCAAAGCTCCCATTGCAATACCGATGTCTGACCGTATGAGTGACGGAGCATCATTAATGCCGTCACCAACAAAGGCGGTGAGGATTTTTGTCCCCGCATTCTTTTTTAACACTTCTTCCAGTTTTTCAACTTTTTGGTGTGGTAGAAGATCTGCGTAGTATTCTTTAATCCCCAGGGTCTGTGCTACATATTTCCCTACTTTTTCAGCATCACCTGTAAGCATTATTTGCCGCATTATTCCAGATTTTTTTAACGATTGGATCGCTTGGGCTGAATCATGCTTTATTTCATCGGATAAAACGATATAACCGGCATAAACGGAATCAATTGCCACATGAACGATTGTTCCTTTCACATCTGTGTCGGAATGTGAAATCGTTTCTAATTCAAGAATTTTTTCGTTTCCCACTAACACTTGCCGGCCTTTTATTTTCGCCTTTATTCCATGCCCTGCAATCTCCTGATAATCTTCAATTTGACGTTCATCAATTTTTCCACGATATGCCTGGAGAATAAACTGGGCAATCGGGTGTGTGGAATGGCTTTCTGCAAAAGCCGCAAACTCTAAGACTGCATCCTTTGAATATCCGTTACAGGTAACAATAGATGTCATATTAAAAACACCCTTGGTCAATGTTCCTGTCTTATCCCAGATAATGGTATTAAGGTGATTGAGACCGTCAAGAAAATTTGAACCTTTGATCAGGATGCCCTGTTTTGATGCCGCACCTATTCCTCCAAAAAACCCTAACGGTATGGAAATAACAAGAGCACAGGGACAGGAAATAACGAGAAAAATAAGGGCTTTATAAATCCACTCTGAAAATGTTTCCGGATGTGCAAACAATGGCGTTAATGCAGGGATATTGTAGAGCATTACCGGTACCACAGCGATGAGAATTGCTCCAAAAACAACCACCGGCGTATATATTTTTGCAAACTTAGTGATAAATTTCTCTGTTGATGCTTTTTTTTCAGAAGCATTTTCAACTAACTCAAGAATTTTTGATATGGTGGACTCATTAAATTTTTTCGTTACCTGAACAGTTAACAATCCAGTTTTATTAATCATGCCGGAAAGCACTTCATCACTTTTTTTTATGCCTCTGGGGACTGACTCACCTGTCAGAGCAGACGTATCCAATATAGAGTTGCCCAGTACTACAATACCATCCAAAGGAACCCGCTCTCCAGGTTTTACAATAATGAGATCCCCTATGTTTACGTCATCCGGATCAACTCGTTTAGAATCATTGCCTGATTGAAGATTTGCATAATCCGGTCGAATTTCAAGCAAAGACTTAATGGATCGGCGGGATCGATTCAATGCAAAATCCTGGAACATTTCACCCACTTTAAAAAATAACATTACTGCCACGGCTTCAGGGAACTCTTTGATTGCAAACGCACCCAATGTGGCAATAGTCATCAAAAAAAACTCGTCAAACACCTGACCACGAAGAATGTTTTTAATTGCAGAAAGAACAACATCCCAGGCGATTAAAAGATAGCTTGTAAAAAACAAAATAAAACTTATCCAAACCGGCAAATCAAGGACCAGGGCTGCGACATATACTGCGCACCCGGGTCCTAATTTGATAATCTGTTTGGGTAGACTTACATCATTAATTGTGGTGCCATGGCCATTGGGCTGTTCACAACCGCATTTATTCTGATTCGGATTTAAAGCCTCTAATGCTCTTTTTTGAGTTGGCTTATTCTCAACGGCTTTTTTATACATAATTACACCTATTCCATGCCCGATTTAAGTGTTATGACTTTGTTTAATAATAGGTTATTTTTCATAATAAATTAATGGCACAGTATATCTTTCTTCTTCTGAAATTCCTGTTCATCGATATCACCCTTAGCAAACCTGATTTCGAGAATTTTCAGAGAATCATTTTTATCAAAATTTTCAGGGCATTTTAGTTGGTTATGCTTAACTAATCTGAATATGAGGGCTATTGATGCAATAATAATGAGAATCGTTATGGCCAGGCCTATAATCCCACCACCAAAAAACCAATGCTCGATACCAACCCCAGTGTGATTGCAACCCCACATTTGTCCCTCCTGCGAATTTTTTATATTTGTTTTAAAGGCGGATGAAGGGCTTCCCTTTCATCCACCTTTGTGGTTAACAACTTGCTTGATTACCAACATCCTGCAAAACTATGGTCGTGATCTGTGATACCGCAACTCCAGCCCTGGCCGTATCCCATTCCTCCTATGCCGGAGACGTTGTTCTGCTGGGCTTTGGTTCTGAGTTCATTTTCGGATTTGCTGATCTGCTCAGACAATTCCCTGGCTCTTTTAGGGTCAGGATTGGTGTTTGCCATCAGTGCACTTAACTCGGCCCTGTCTGCTGAGAGGGAATCTCTCAAGTCCTGGGTATTATTGATAAAGGACTGATAGGCCCCATTGTTGTTCCCGGTCTGATTGTGCCCATTTCCGTTCATTCCGCGTCCATACATTCCGCCGCATCCCCAGGCATAGGCACTGGCTGCAAAAAAACCGACGATCAGGATGGCTGAAACTGCTGTGATAACTTTCTTCATAATAAACTCCTTTTTGTTGCGTTAATAATAGGCTTTCGCCGTTAGTGTCCTTGATTTGCAATGGGTGTGCCACAATTTAATCTGAATGCATAACATGCTATATTTATAGAATAATTTATATTTTTTATGACATAGTGTAATAAATTAACTTGCTAAAATACCACATGGTGATTAAATTTTAATCGGGTCTTTTAAGATTGACCGATTAATTTTTAACCGCCTAACTGGATTTTGATATGCTCATTCAAAGAATAAAACGTTTTAACCCCTTTGTTTCTCCGTGGATGACCATAGGGATGAGTCTTGTGTTAATAGCAGTCGTGGTCGTTCAGGCTGTGATGAACTATAACCGTGAAAAAAAATATATGGGCCA
>Ga0307988_1001117_pt1 | contig 16124 bp, 10 predicted proteins | sample EllFjometagen183_FD_203166 | JGI IMG/M metagenome (GOLD analysis project Ga0307988, IMG submission 203166) | Marine microbial communities from Ellis Fjord, Antarctic Ocean - #183 | ecosystem: Environmental > Aquatic > Marine > Unclassified | place: Southern Ocean | collected 2014-10-08 | reverse complement strand
AATTATTATGTGTTGATCTTGCTTCCAGCCAGTGCAGCTACCTGCCATTTCCAGAACAGGCTTTTGATTATCTGGGAGGCAGGGGATTTAATGTCTGGTATCTGTATCACCACCTTGCCCCTGGGACAGCCCCCTATGATCCGGAAAATATCCTTATATTTTCCCCGGGTTTTTTAACCGGGTCTTCCGCACCTTCTGCTGCCAGGCTTCATATCAATTCCCTGTCACCTTTGACAGGTATTCTGGGCAGTTCCAATATCGGAGGATATGCCGGTGCCTGGCTGAGTTCCTGTAATCTGTCATCCGTTATTATTACTGGAAAAGCCAAATCCCCTGTTTATCTGTATATAAATGATACCGGGGCTGAGATCAGAAATGCGGAAGAGCTATGGGGAAAAGATGCCTTTGAGACCCAGGATCATATCAAAAAAACCCATGAAAATGAAAAAATCCGTATCCTGACCATAGGACCCGGAGGGGAAGAACAGGTTAGTTTTGCAGCCATTTTGACGGAAAAAGACCATGCAGCCGGCCGCACTGGAATGGGTGCGATCATGGGATCCAAACACCTCAAAGCAATTGTAATTGCAAGGGGCAGTCACAAACGTTTCCCTGGGGATACTCCCATTAGAAAACAGGCAATCAAAACCTATGCATCCAATATTCGGGCGTCATCTGAATTCAAGATTTTCTCAAGATACGGCGGTGCTGGATATATTGACTGGGTCAATAATTTCGGGATCATGGGCAGCAAAAACTATGGCCTAGTCGGAATGGATGACATACAAAAAATCGACGGCAAACAACTTGAAAAAAATGTTGTCAAAAGAAGCGGATGTTTCAAATGCCCAATCCAGTGCAAGGCAGACCTGGTTCTGGACAAAACAAAGCCAGGAGAGGTTTTCACCCGGCCGGAATTTGAACCTATTATCAATCTGGGCGCAAAATGCGGGCTGAATGACTTGACAGCAATCATCAGGCTGGACAATCTCTGCACCCGCCTGGGCCTGGATTCCACATCTGCGGGTTCGGCCATTGCATTTGCCATGGACATGAACGAAAAAGGATTACTGCCCAAAGAATTCAATCGAAACCCAGGCCACCAGGACCCTGCTCAACAAAATACAGATCAACAAAATCCTGATTACCAGGAATTAGATCTTTCCTGGGGCAATGCCAGGACCATGGAAAAGCTTCTTTATCAAATGATAGACAACAAAGGACTGGGAAAACTGTTACGCCTGGGGGTCAGACATGCTGCCCATAAAATGGGTGAAAAAACCCAGAAATATGCCGCCCATGTCAAGGGGCTGGAATTAACCGGCTACCATCCAGGAACAATCATGGGGACTGCCCTTGGCTATGCTGTGTCCAGCCGTGGAGGGGACTATAACAATGTGTATGCCTCCCTGGAATACAGCTGGACCAAAGAAGAAGCAGAAGATGAATTTGGAACCAGTGAGGCTGTTAATATAAAATCCATCAAAGCCAAAGGTTTTGTCATCAAAAAAGCGGTCATCACCAATATACTGGTGGATAGCCTGGGTCTGTGCAAAGTTCCGGTACTTTCCCTTTTACGGTCCTTTAATCTTGAAAATGAAGTCCAATTGGTTAAGGAGCTTACAGGTCTTCGTATTTCCAGGGAAAGTCTTTACCAGGCAGGTGAGAAAATAGCCGCCCTTGAAAAATGGTTTAATATCTGCCACGGAAAAGAAGATATGGAAGACAGGCTGCCGGATATGTTTTTCAGTGATGACAAAAAAAATATCCAAGGCAGTTATCATACGCAAAAGGACAAAGACATTGGATTGACCCGGGAAAATTTCAAGACCATGCTGGATGAATATTATCTGGCCATGGGCTGGGATAAAAACGGAATTCCCCCGAAACCGGAAAGTACAGCTGGAAAACTTAGAAACAAAAAATAATTTATCAATTAGGAGGAAAACAAACAATGATACACTCATCCAATATCCCGACCCGAACGGTTGGCATGAAAATTCTTGATGAAGATCAGATCTTTGAGATTCGCCAGGCTGCCTTTGATATCATTGAAAAGGTAGGGTTCAAATGCCAGCACAAAGAGATCCACAAGATGATGAAACAAGCGGGTGCTGTGATCCATGGCAATATCATCAGAATCCCGAGATATATTGTTGAGGAATGTCTTGTAACGACTCCCAGGGGATGGACCATCTATGACAGGAATGGGCGCAGAGCCCTGGAAGTTGAAGGGGAAAAAAGCTATTACGGCACTCCCACGGGTAGTCCCAACACCCGGGATGCCTTTACCGGTGAAATAAGAAAAACCACCCTTGAAGACATAAAACTGGGTGCCAGGGTTGCGGATTATCTGTCTGATATTGACTTTGTCATGCCCATGGGAACGGCCCAGGATGTGCCGGCCGAGGCAGGAGAGGTTCATGAATTTCCCGCATTGGTTGCCAACACCACAAAGCCTTCTGTTTTCCTAGGGTATACAGCCCTTGGCTGTGACTATGTATATGAAATGGCAGCTGTCATTGCCGGGGGACAGGAAAATTTAAGCCGCAAACCCTTTCTCATTTCTTATCCCGAAGCCATTGCCCCTCTTTTCTTTCCCGATGAAGTCATTGAACGAATATTTGTGGCAGCGGACAGGTTCATGCCCCAGCTGCCCGGATCAACTGTCCAGGCAGGGGCCACAGGCCCTGTGACCCTTGCAGGCATGATTACCCAGATGACGGCGGAATCCCTGATCCACATCTGTATTGCCCAGCTGCGGAAAAAAGGATGCCCAGTGGCCATGAGCGCCAATGCAGGCATATTAAACATGAAAACCGCACTCATGGCCATGGGCGCTCCGGAAAACAATCTGGCCCTGGCAGCCCAGGCAGAAGTTGCAAGATCCTTTGGCCTGCCCACATGGGGCCTTGCCGGAGCCACAGATGCAAAGCTTCTGGATGCCCAGGCAGGAGCTGAGAGTGCCCTTTCCATCCTCAGCCAGGGTTTGTCCGGCCTGAACCTCATCCATGATGTTGGATACATGGCAGCCGGAATGGTATGTTCCCTGGAGCAAATGGTCATGGGCAATGAAATTATAGGCATGAGCAAGCGGTTCATCCAGGGCATCACCGTGACAAAGGAAACACTTGCCCGCCAGATCATTGAAGATGTGGGACCTGCCGGCCATTTCCTGGGCCAGAAACACACCATGGATAATTTTAAAAAAGAATTATGGCATACCAACCTCATGAACCAGGACAGTATCAGTTCCTGGGAAAAGGCAGGCAAACCCACCATGGAAGACCGGGTAAGGGAAGAAATAAAAATGATTATGGACACCCATAAACCAGAGCCCTTAAGTGATAAAATCCTTTCGGAACTGGACCGGTTGAAAAAAGAAGGTGAACGAGAGATCCTGGCCAAATCACAAAAAGGGTAGGACCGCAGATGGAATAATTAAACAAACAACAGTATGCACCATGATTTTGGAGAATTCACATGAGCGAAAAAAAATATGACGCCATCGTTATTGGCGCCGGCATCATCGGCAACAGCATTGCCTATGAAATGGCCAAAAAAGGTTACAAAACACTGACCATTGACAAGCTTTCAGCTTCCGGATCAGGATCCACTGCCGGTTCCTGTGCCATCATCCGGCTCTATTATTCATCCCCTGAAGGAGTGGCTCTGGCCCGGGAAGGGTATTATTACTGGCTGGACTGGAACAGATACCTGAACACGATTGATCCCGACGGCATGGCCTATTATAAAAATACCGGTGCCATGGTATACAAGTCTGAACATAATAAAAACCTATCCCCTGTAATGGAATCTTTGGATGCCCTTGGTGTAGGCTATCTGGAGCTGAGCCCGGAAGAGATGAAACAATACATTCCCAACCCGGATCTTAGATCATTTCATCCCCAGAAACTCATGGATGACCCGGATTTTGGCAAACCCACAGGCGACAGTGTCAACGGGGCTGTATTTGTCCCGGAATCAGGTTATGTGAGTGATCCAAAGCTGTCCACCCATAATGTGGAAATGGCAGCCAGGAATGTAGGATCCGACTTCATGTTCAACGCAGAGGTTGCCGATATCCTGAAAAAAGACGGAAAAGTCTCTGGAGTTGCCTTGAAAGACGGAACCATCCTGGAGGCTCCCATTGTTGTCAATGTGGCAGGACCCCATTCTTATCTGATAAACCGCATGGCAGATATTGAAGATAAGATGAACATCAAAACCCGCGCCCTGCGGGTAGAAGTGGCCCATGTGCCAAGCCCCGAGGGCATAGACTGGGAAAAAACCTGCGTTATCACTTCAGACTCTGACACGGGCGTATATACCCGGCCTGAAACCGGTAACCATGTTCTCATTGGCAGCGAAGAACCTGAATGTGACCCCCTGGACTATGTGGACCCGGATAATTATAATGAAAACTTCACAGACCAGCTCAAGACCCAGGCCATGCGGGTAGCCATGCGAATCCCGACCCTTCCCATCCCCAATAAAAACCAGGGGCTTGTGGATCTTTATGATGTGTCCGATGACTGGTATCCCATTTATGACAAATCAGATCTTCCTGGGTTTTATATGGCCATTGGCACCAGCGGAAACCAGTACAAGAATGCACCTGTGGTAGGCGGATTTATGTCAGAGCTGATCCAGTATTGTGAAAGCGGCAATGACCATGACAAGGAACCCCTGCAGTACAAGATGAAATATATTAACCATACCCTGGACATTGGTTTTTTCAGCCGTAACCGGGAAATCAATCAGGATTCCAGTTTTTCAGTTATTGGATAAAAATAGAGAAAAGACCCATTAGGGAAGTAATATATATAAAAGCTCAAGATGGTAGATATTCCATGCAGATTTGTTTGAACCTGCATGGAATAGTTCAATCCAACTAATCTAAACAAAAGAGGGAGAGAAACATGACTCACAAAATTCATCCAGCAATAAAAGACCTGAAAAGTGACATGGAAAAAGGGGAAATGAGCAGAAGAGAATTTATCCGCATGTCCACCTTGTTAGGTGTTTCTGCATTTACAGCAACCCAGATGGCAGGGCTTTCCTGGACAGCAAAAGCCTTTGCAGGCAAGGTGAAAAAAGGGGGTATCATAAAGATTGCAGCGCCCGTGCAAAAGGTAACGCATCCCGCTCAATTTTCATGGATTTCACCAACCAATATGCTTCGCCAGGTGGCTGAATATCTGACGTATACGGATCAAAATAATGTCACCCATCCATACCTGTTGAAAAATTGGGAGGCAAGTGAAGATTTGAAAACCTGGACCCTGAATTTAAGAAAGGGTATTAAATTCAATAATGGTGATGACTTCACAGCAGACGATGTCATTTTTACATTTAACCAGTGGCTGGATGATAAAGTCGGCTCATCCATGAAAGGGATGCTTGGCGGGTATATCGATAATAGTGGCATAGAAAAGGTAAATCCCCACCAGGTCAAACTTCATTTAAAGGCTGCAGAAATTGCAGTGCCAGAACATTTGTTTCACTATCCGGCAATGGTCTTGAACCACAAGACCTTTGAAGGCGATTTCCTCAAAGCACCCCATGGAACTGGCCCCTACCTTATAGAAGAATATGTTGCAGGGGAACGATGCATATTGAAACGCAGGGAGGGGTATTGGAAAAAAGACAATGCCGGAAACGCTTTGCCATACCTGGACGGAGTCCAATTTTTGGATATGGGCACGGAAATGTCAGCCATGATTGCTGCCATCAAATCCGGTGATGTTGACATGATCGATTTTTCAGATATTGGCGGTTCCGAAGCCTTTCTTGCCCTGAAAAAAGATAAACGGGTCAATATTTATCCGTCCACGACCAACCAGACCCGGATACTGCGCATGCGCGCAGACATGAAACCCTGGTCTGATAATAAGGTTCGTCAGGCCTTGAAATTGTGTCAGAACAGGGAAAAAATCTTAGCCTTGGCCTATTTTGGTGAGGGCCTTTTGGGCCAGGATATGCATGTCAGCCCAAAACATCCTGAATACTGCCCCATTGATACCCCGAAATATGATCCTGCCCAGGCCAAGAAGCTGCTTGCCGAAGCAGGCTATCCAAATGGGGTTGACGTGAATCTGGCCGTGGGAAGCGGGTGGCAGGAAATTGTTCGCTACGCTGAAATCCTTAAGGAGGATGCCAAACCTGCCGGGTTCAGAATCAATATCCAAACCATGCCCAACAGCCAGTACTGGGAAAAATGGACGGAGGTAGATCTGGGGATAACCACCTGGGCCCACCGTCCCCTTGGCACCATGGTATTGAGTTTAGCATATACGGCTGATGACAAGGGCAAGCCTGCGGCATGGAATGAGACCCGCTGGACAGACGATGAATTTTCCAAGCTTTTGACCCAAGCCAATGGTACGCTTGATATTGAAAAACGGCGCAAAATTTTCTGTCAACTGGAAAAAATTCAGCAAGAAAGAGGATCCATTGCCAATGCATTTTGGATCAATGTCTGGACCATTGCCACCAAACGCCTTCAAAACATTAAATCACATCCAAGCCTTTACATGAAACTGGATGATGTCTGGGTGGATGCATAATTAAAAACCTGTAATTTCGCTGCCCGCATGGCGGTTATGCCATGCGGGCTGACATTAACCGAATAAAACAGGATTTTTTATGATTATTTTTATTCTCAGACGATTCTTATTATTGATTTTAACAATGGTCCTGGTTTCCATTGCAGTGTTTATTATTGCGGAATCCTCCCCGGGCAATATCGCCAAAAATGTTTTGGGCGCATTTATTACTCCAGAACAGGAAGCGTCTTTTTTGATCCAGAATGGCCTGGACAAGTCCATGGTTGTCCGTTACATGTACTGGGTAGCCGGAAATGACTGGATTGCCACTCGAAACGTAAATATGCCGCTCAAAAAAATCACCACGAAAAAGGGGTTTGACGAATGGTGGGCAATCAAAGAAGATAAGTCCCTTGTGCACTGGAAAGTGGACGGGGATGACCTTGTGGCCACCAACCTTCTGGCTGATGGGTCAAGGAAAGTGTATAAGGACAACCAACGCTGGAAAATCCTTGATGGCGAAAAACAGGAGTTCTGGGGACTTGACAACCAGAACCATGCCGTTCGCTGGGTCAAGGGCGAAAGCAAAGAAGTATGGACCTTTATCATCGGCAAAGGCTGGATGAAATCCTCGGGAGGACCCAAAGAATATATTTCGTTAAAAAAAGGGTTTCTGCGCGGAGATCCTGGTGTATCTTTTCGCACGGGGCGACCTGTCAGTAAAAGTCTGTTTGTCCGCCTGAGAAATTCCGTGGTGCTTGCCATGACAGCCTTTGTCATTGTGATGCCCCTGGCTCTTTTGCTTGGGATGATTGCCGGGCTTAAAGAAGGGTCTTTCAAGGACAGATTTTTGTCCATAGGCGGTATGATGTTTTCAGTGGTACCGGAGTTTGCCACGGGTATTTTTCTTATACTGATCTTTTCCGTGTGGCTTAAATGGCTTCCTGGTGCAGCCATATTAGGCGATGCGGCTCCCTGGGAAAAACCCATGATGCTGATTCTCCCTGTTCTGACGCTGACCCTGATTGAACTTGGCTATGTATTGAGAATCACAAGGGCTTCCATGGTAGAGGTGATGAAATCCCCCTATATTCGAACGGCGTTTTTAAAAGGCCTGCCCTTTAAACAGGTGATATTCAAGCATGCCATCAGGAATGCCCTGATTGCGCCCATTACGGTGATCATGCTCCATGTCAACTGGCTTTTGGGCGGCATTGTCATTGTGGAGGTTGTTTTTGGATATCCCGGACTTGGGGCTTACCTTTTGGACTCTGCTCTGTATAAAGATTTTAATGCCCTGGAAGCCGGTGCCATGATCATGGTAACGGTTGCCGTGGGAACCCAGCTTGTGGCGGATATTATTTATACTTTTTTGAATCCAAGGATACGGTATGCCTGATACGACAAATAATGAAAATGATACGCAAAAATCAAACCCTTTAAAAGAAGTTTTATCGATTCTGTTCAGTTCAAAAACTGCCATGGTAGGACTTTTTATTGTCATGTTCTGGGTCACTGTGGCTGTATTTGCACCTTATCTGACAAAATACACCCCCTATGAACAGGACTGGAAAGCTCCCAATAAAGGGCCCTGTGCCGAACATGTTCTTGGAACGGATGAACTGGGCCGGGATCTTTGGGCAAGATTAATATATGGAGCAAGGGTCGTGTTGATCGTCCTGCCCATTACGGAAAATATTTCACTTCCCGGAGGAACGGCCATCTGGGGGGTTGTGGTCTCCCTTTTTATCGGGGCGACTCTGGGGTTGATAGGTGGATACAAGGGAGGGTGGATCGACGAAATTGTCATGCGGCTTTTAGATGCCATGATGGCCATACCCGTCATTCTTCTTTACCTGATTATTGTGACGGCCATCGGGGCCTCTGCCGTTAATGTGGTGATTGCCATTGCCATTGTGGGCGTGCCCGGCATTGCCCGACTTGTCAGGAGTCTGACCCTGGATATTAAAACAAGAGAGTATATCAGGGCCGCTGAAACCCGGGGAGAAAGCGCATGGTTTATCATGTTTGTGGAAATTCTGCCCAATACCCGGGGACCCATCATAATTGATGCCATGCTCAGGGTCGGATATGCCATCTTTGCCATGGGAACATTGGGATTCTTGGGATTGGGCATGCCTCCACCATCTCCGGACTGGGGAAGCATGGTGGCTAAGGGCCGTTCGTTTATTCTCATGGGCGATCCTTGGGCAGCATTGTGGCCCTCCATTGCCATTGCATCATTGGTGGTGGGCTTAAACCTGCTGGCAGATGGTATACGAGAAGAGTCCATGAGATATCAATAACCCTTGTTTACTCAATTTTTCATACAGGATACGCGGCAGACAAACCCCATATCCTGTATGAAACAAACGAGTAAATAACTAAAACAAAGCGAACCTATGGAAAAGACATCTGAAATACCCGTACTGGAAGTAAAGGACCTGGCCATTTCCTATCAAACCCGTAAAAGAGCCGTACCTGCGGTCCAGGGCGTTAATTTCACTATCCACCAGGGGGAAACCATTGGAGTTGTGGGGGAATCCGGGTGCGGGAAAAGCACAATTGCCTTTGGCATCCTTGATTTCCTGGGCTCCAACGGGAAAGTGGTTGGGGGTAGCATCAAGTTCATGGGCAAAGAAATGGTGGGAACGCCCAAGGATGAACTCCGCAAAATCCGCGGGAACAACATCTCCATGGTTTATCAGGACCCCATGCAGGCCTTGAACCCTTCTCTTACACTGGGATCCCAGCTGACCGAGGTGCTTACAGCCCATCAGAACATGACCGGCAAAGAGGCCCGAGACCGTTGCGTTGCCATGCTGGAAAGGGTCTACATGCCTGACCCTGCAGATATAATGAAACGGTATCCCCATATGATATCTGGTGGGCAGCAGCAGCGGGTCATCATTGCCATGGCCCTTCTCAACAATCCCTCCCTTTTGATTATGGATGAGCCTACCACAGCCCTGGACGTAACAGTAGAAGCGGCTGTCCTGGACTTGATTGAAGACCTGAAAAAAGACTTTAATACGGGCATCCTTTTTATCACCCACAACCTGGGGGTTGTGGCAAAGGTCAGCGACCGGCTATGCGTCATGTACGCAGGAGAAATGGTGGAAGAAGGCCCCATAGAAGAAATGTTTGAAAATCCAGCTCACCCCTATACCCGTGGACTTTTATGCTGTGTGCCCCGGCTGGGGGATGACCTGTCCAATAACCGGCTATGGTCCATCAGGGGACGCGTGCCCCACCCGGCTGAAAGATCCTCGACAGCCTGTATTTTTGCCCCCCGCTGCGACTGGAGGCTGGAAGGGAAGAACCTGACAGACAAGAGCCTGACAAAAAACTGCACCATTGCCCACCCGGAACTTGTAAGGGTCTCCCAGGATCATTGGTGCAGGTGTTTTATCGGTAAAGAAACCATTAAATCACCCTGGAACGATTATGCCAAAGGCCAGAAAAGAAAACTCATCCATGTGCCCGAGGATGATGAGGATCTGTCTTCCATGGAAACCCTGCTTGAAATAAAGGATATGAAAGTTCATTATAAAGCGGGCAACCAGTCCCTGAAAGATGCCCTGGGCCTGGGCGAAAAAAAATATATCAAAGCGGTTGACGGAATTTCTCTCAAGGTAGTAAAGGGCAGTACCATTGGTATTGTAGGGGAATCTGGATGCGGAAAATCCACCCTGGTAAAAGGCATTATAGGCCTTGAAGAAATGACAGGTGGAAAAGCCCAGCTCATGGGAATTGATATTGATATGCCAGCCAGTAAAAGGGACCTGTCCCTGATCCGGGAACTCCAGATGGTGTTTCAAAATCCAGACTCCACCCTGAACCCCTCCTATTGCATTGGCAAACAAATTGCCAGACCCATTAAAAAATTTAAAACCGTGGCCAGGGGCAAGGAAAGGGAAGAGGTTGAAAGACTCTTACATTCTGTGAAGCTTGCAGCCTACTATTATGACCGGTATCCCAGGCAATTGTCCGGCGGGGAAAAACAAAGGATCGGAATTGCAAGGGCCCTGGCAAGCCAGCCTTCCATGGTAATCTGTGACGAGCCGGTCTCTGCCCTGGATGTTTCCGTGCAGGCAGCTGTCCTGAATCTCATCAATGAAATCAAGGAAGAACTGGGCTCCACCATGATTTTTATTGCCCATGACCTGAGCGTAGTCCGATTTATTTCTGATTTTATAGCTGTCATGTACCTGGGTCAGGTGGTTGAATTCGGTCCTGTGAATTCCATTTATCCTCCACCCTACCACCCCTATACAGAGGCCTTATTATCTGCGGTTCCCATTCCTGATCCAAAAGCCAAGGGTCAATCCATCGGCCTGTCCGGTGACGTACCCTCTGCCATGAACCAGCCGTCTGGCTGTTATTTTCATACCCGGTGTCCCAGAAAAAAATTTTTACCGGACAATGGAAAAATCTGTGAGGAAAAAGCTCCGGTATTCCAGAAACTTAAAAACGGTCATAAAATCCTTTGTCATATCCCGGCAGACCAGCTCACTGAACTGGCCCTTGAAAAAAATAACAACCGGATGCCCAAAGCCGGATAATAATTAGGGAGGAATTCATGATAAATTCTGGCTCAACCCAGGCAAGCATTCCCCGTTTGAAAATATTGACCCAGGACCAGATATGGGAAATAAAACGGGCAGCCTTTGATATTATGTTCAGTGTGGGATTTAAGGTTTTACATAAAGGTGCCAGGGATATGCTCAAGAAAGCCGGTGCTGTGGTGGAAGGAGAATTAATACGGGTTCCTGAATATATTGTCCAGCATTGTCTGAATACCGCTCCAAAGGGATTTACCCTTTACGACAGGAATGGAAACCGTGCCATTGAGGTGGAAGGAAGAAAAAGCTATTACGGGACCTCCACGGGCAGCCCCCGAACAAAGGATGCCAGAACCGGAGAAATACACCCCACAAGGGTTGAAGATATCGGAATTGGCGCAAAAGTTGCCGATGCCTGCGAACACATTGACTGGGTTATGCCCATGGGATCTTCCCAGGATGTGCCTTCCATTGCTGCGGATTTATACGAATTTGAAGCTGTGGTCACCAATACCATAAAACCCATTGTTTTTATCGGTTATTCAGGCCGGGGAACTGAACTTGTTCTTGAAATGGCTGCCCAGGTTGCCGGGGGAATGGACAAATTAAGACAAAAGCCATTTATTGCCTTATATCCCGAACCGATATCCCCTCTTGTACAACCGGATGAAACCGTTGACCGAATTTTTGCGGCAGCGGATCATTTCATTCCCCAGGTCCCGGGACCTGCAGTTCAGCTGGGTGCCACTGGTCCCTGCACAATGGCAGGAGTAATAACCCTTATAACAGCAGAATCTCTCATGTGCCTGGTTCTGGCACAATTACGTCAACCAGGATGCCCGGTCTGCCTTTCTGGAAATGTTCAAATCCTTGACCTGTCTTCTGGTATTTTTGGAGTTGGTTATCCTGAAATGAGCCTGGGTATTTCAGCCCAGGCCGAGGTGGCCCAGTCCTTTGACCTTCCCACCTGGGGATATGCCGGATGCACAGATTCAAAAACCATTGATGCCCAGGCAGGTCTTGAAAGCGGATTCTCCATTATCACCCAGGCCCTTGCCGGACTTAATCTGATCCACGATGTGGGATATATAGACCAGGCAATGGTCTGCTCAACAGCACAGCTGCTTTTAGGCAATGAGGCCATTGGCATGGCCAAACGGTTCATGGAAGGTATAAGGGTGGACAAGGATACCATTGCCCGGCAGGTCATCCAGGACATTGGACCGGGAGGGCATTTTCTTGCTCACAAACACACCCTTTCCCATTGCAGGACAGCTGTGGGACAATCAAAACTTTTGACCCGGGAACCCTATGAAACATGGAAGGCCAAGGGAGAAAAAAATATGGAACAAAGGATACAGGAAAAACTAGACAATATCCTGGATAATCATAAGATTCCGCCTTTGCCCGAAACGGTGCTTACCAAAATTGCCGAGATCAGGGAACGGGGTACCAAAGAGTTGACCGCAAAATTTGGATGATCTGAAAACTATCTCCTGCCTGGGCAATAATTTATTATCGCCTAGAACAGGTTAAATCCTTCAATATCAAAGATAGGGTTCATGCTTATAAAATACAAAGGTAATCGAATAAATGGCAAACTTTATAATTAAACGCGTCTTTTTTCTTCTACTGACCCAGGAGGCAACATGCTTATAGGCTTGGAAACATTCAGCTACTATCTCTCTTTTTCCTCCGGAAAAATGGATATCTTTTCCTTTATCAGAAAAACCAAATCGCTTGGCCTTGACGGCATTCAGATCAACATGGAAGGCGATGATCTGGGACATCTAAAAGATGATTCAAAGGACCACCTGAAAAAAGTGCATTCCCTGTGCAAGGAACTGGGATTATTTATTGACCTGGATGCCTGCGGTACGGAGCCGGACAAGCTTTTACGATATCTGAACATATGCACATCCCTGGGTGTGGACCGCCTGCGCATCTATTCCAGTTTTGGTGGAGATGTGAATCAGGAAATGGACAAAGCAATCCTGGATTTCAAACAAGTAGCACCTGCCTTTGCCACGGCCGGTGTGAAAATCGCCTATGAGAATCACGAATACGAAAGTTCCCATGACATCCTGAGGGTAATCGAAGCCGTCGGCAGCCCAGTTATAGGCGCCCACATTGACAACGGAAATTCCATGATGCTGTGGGAAGATCCCGTATCTGCAGTGCACAACATGGCTCCCAAAGCTATGTCCTCACACTTCAAAGATCATCTGGTAATCGAAATCAACGGTGAACCCATGATTGCCGGCGTGCCCCTGGGCAAAGGCACCATTGATCTGTCCGAGTGCTACCGCATACTGACCGAAGAAACCGACCTTGACCGGATCAATATTGAAGTTTGCTACGGGTATTTAGCGCCTTTCAGGGTAGAGCAGGCCAAGGGAGAAGGCGCAAAACTGGGAGAGGGTCCTTTTGTGGTTACCCCGCCTCCTTTTGAACCGGAAATTATAGCCCCCCACCTATTGAAGCCAAAGGAAGACGGGTTTAAATCCTACGCATGGCAGGAAATTATAAACCTGATCGATGAAACGGAACTTGATCCGCTGATAACCTGGCAGGAAAAAGCAGTGGAAACCAGCGTAGAATATGTAAAAAAGCTGAGGCGAGATCACCAGATCCAATCTGTTTGATTATCTATTTTTGTTTTAGTGTGATTCCAGGAGTTTATGCATTGTCATAGCAGATTCAGGAAAGTTATTTAGTATTTTTTTGTCTTCAGTTATTAATGATATCCCAAGATCTTTAGCCAAATTTACAAACTCACAATCGTAGGCTGTGCATCCACTATAATGTGCCAAACTTAAAACTTGCACTGAATTGATTTCATATTCATTTTCTTTTAATAATTCTTCAGCTGATTCAAAGATGTCAATTGCATCAGCCAAGGAAATTATATTTTTCTTTATGTAAAAAGAAAGAACATTTCTAAATTCACTTCGCCATAGTAGAGGAGCAGACCAGATAGGTTCTTTTTTAAATACTTGTTCCGCAAGAGAGGAATAATCAGAATTAAGGTAAAAATAACTTATAATATTTGTATCAACAACAATCATAGTCGTCCTTCCTCTTTTGCCTTTTGTAAAATATCGGCAGTAAGAAGGAATTTTTTTGTTTTTTGCCTAGATTGTTTGGCTCGGGTTAGATAGTGTTCTGGGTTAAATGGCTTACTAATTATTGCTTTTTTTATTAGGCAGATAATCTCACTATTGATGCTCCTGTGATTCGTCTTTGCCGTCTTCTTAAGAATTTCGTAAGTGTGATCCGGGATATTTTTAACAGTGATATTTGGCATATAACTCTTCCTTTTATACAATATTTGGTTCTATTATGGTATTATAATGGTTGCATTGCTGGTAACTGTCAAGGCCAAATAAGATTATTATCGAATAAATTCAATTAAAAAACAAAAAAAATCCAGCTGAAAACTTTTTAGGTTTTCAGCTGGATTTTTTTTAGTGACATTCTTATGAATGGTTTTCTATTCTAAAATCATCCCTATTCTGCATGGATCCGTTCTGTTGGGTCGGGTATGATAATGACCGGTTCTATTTTACTCAATTCTTCAATGGGTATGTGACATTTGATCACATGACGATCTTTCACCAAAAGGTCAGGTGGAAGCTCGTTATCACAAATCTCACCAATTTTCCGATGGCAGCGGGTGCAGAACGGACAGCCTTTTGGAGGCTTCATTGCACTGGGCAGATTTCCTTCCAAAACGATTTTCCGTTTGGTTATTTCAGGATCGGCAATGGGAACTGCTGATAACAGGGCCTCGGTATATGGATGATAGGGCGGAGCAAATATTTCCTCTGTGGTCCCCCTCTCAAGGATATGTCCCAGATACATGACAACAATACGATCCGACAGATAACGGACCACACTCAGGTCATGGCTGATAAAAAGCAGGGTGGTTTTATGCTTGCGCTGGATATCCATCAAAAGCTCTGTTACAGCGGCCGCCACAGATACATCCAGAGCAGAAACCGGTTCATCGGCAATTACTACGCTTGGATTCCCGGCAAACGCTCTAGCAATACCGATACGCTGCTTCTGACCGCCTGATAACTGCCTGGGTTTTCTAAAATAAAAATCCCTGGGCAGCTTGACTATATCCAGCAGGTTCATGACCCGGTCAAAAACCTTCTTTTTGTCGGTCTCAATACCAAACTGCCTGATAACCCTTGATATCTGCCCGCCAATGGAATGGCTGGGGTTTAAGGTATCAAAAGGATTCTGGAAAACCATCTGCAGAGACCGGATCTGTTCGGTGGAACGGTCCCGAACCGCTATGCTTGAAATATCTTTACCATTATGGCGAATCTCCCCATCTGTTCCTTTTTCCAACCCCATGAGAACTTTGGCAAAGGTTGATTTGCCACATCCTGATTCACCCACAATGGCTACGGTTTCACTTTCGTGGGCTGTAAAATTCAACTCTTCATTTGCTTTTACATGGCGAACACTTTTCCCGGTAATCAATGCCCGTAATGAGGAATCTTTTACCTCATAGTATTTTTTCATGCCATCAACAGCAAGGACCTGTTTACCAATTTCAGTTGATTCCTTTATTTCTTCTTTTGCCAGATTTATTTTATGATCAATCTCTTTATACCGCAGGCAGCGGACACGATGATCTGATTTACCGTTATGGACATTCTCCATTTTAAAATGGTCTTGATCACACAACCCCAGCTGGAAATGATCACACCGGGGGCCGAAATAACATCCCGAGGGCCGTTCAAAAGGAAGGGGCAGCTGCCCCCGGATGGGCTTAAGGGGAGCGGCATTCTTATCGGCAGTGGGCAAAGGGATGCAGGAAAAAAGGCCGTGGGTATAGGGATGTTTTGGCCAGGTAAAAAGAGATTTTATGGTTCCTTCCTCCACAACCTCACCGGAATACATGACAAATACCCTGTCGCAGGTCTCTAAAATCAACCCCAGGTTGTGGGAAATATATATCTGGGAAGTGCCAAATTTTTTGCTGATATCTGCA
>Ga0307988_1001116_pt1 | contig 16124 bp, 17 predicted proteins | sample EllFjometagen183_FD_203166 | JGI IMG/M metagenome (GOLD analysis project Ga0307988, IMG submission 203166) | Marine microbial communities from Ellis Fjord, Antarctic Ocean - #183 | ecosystem: Environmental > Aquatic > Marine > Unclassified | place: Southern Ocean | collected 2014-10-08 | reverse complement strand
GTGTTTTTTACCCTCCTGGTGGTGTTAAGTGTTTTTTACCCTCCTGGTGGTGTTACGTGTTTTTTACTCTCTGTTGGCAAGTTTTAATATTGACACAGCATAATTTGATCAGAAGCGGGGAATTGGATGCTTAAAGAAGCTGCTGCTTTTGCTGCAGAAGTTTTCGTTTCGAATATACCAAAATAGGCAGAACCACTTCCTGTAAGTAAAGTAAATAGCGCATCGAACTGAACCAATTGATCTTTTATAGATTTATACACCGGATACTCATCTAAAAAAACTTTTTCAAAATCATTTTCGAATTCCCATGAATCCGGAGAATTGAGTACCTGTCTGCAAAGATATTTGGCTGAAACAGAAACTTGCGTTGAATCATCAGTTGTATTTATATGAGAATCATTACAGGAATCCAATTTTTTATATGCGCCTCCTGAAGATATCTCAAACCCGGGATACACAATTACCAACCAGTAGTTCTTATCAAAATTCGGAATAGACCTAATACATTCACCTCTTCCGGTAATTAGCGCCAGGGATGAATCATCAATAAAAAAAGGAACATCACTTCCTAATTTTTCGGACAACGATTTCAAGGCTTTATTACTGCAGGGTTTTCCCATCAGTTTATTTGCCGCGATTAATGTAGCTGCAGCGTCACTTGAACCTCCTCCAAGACCACTTCCTTCAGGTATATTTTTATTGCAGGTTATGGTGAATTTTAAAGTACGTTTAATAGAACGGCTGAACAATTCAGCAGCCTTCCAGATAAGATTCTCCTCATCAGGAAAATTAAAATTTCCATCAATTTTACAGGAAAAAAAAGAAGATGGCTCAACTGCTATAGACAACTCATCATAAAGTTTGATTTTTCTAAAAAGAGAAATAATATTATGATACCCGTCCTCTCTTTGATTCAGAACCTTAAGAAACAGGTTAATTTTTGCTGGGGCTTGGATTTGTATTTGATTCAGCATGTGCAAAAGATAGCTTAATGTATTCTTCTTGTCAATTTTATTTTAATTAAATATTGACAGAGTGTTTGGAGTTATCATACTTTAAGATAGAAGCAATAAATTTAAGCAATAGAGGGAGTACCGTATGGATAAAATTGATCCTGATGATCCGCTCATGGAAGAATATTTAGATGATGAGTTTGAGGAATCCCGACCTGTTTACGATGAAGCTTTCATGGAAGAGGATCTCCTTGAAGATGAATTTGTAGAATCGATTTCAGACGAATATGACGAAGAATCTCTAAACGATGAGGGATTTCATATTGAAGGTGTCGATCAGGATGAAGATTCATTCAGCTCTACAAATGGATTTGAGCTGGATGATTATGATGATTAGTTAAGAGTCGAGAATAAGAAACACTCTTCCTATTACCAGGACTACTTATGCAGTCTTGGTAGGTATTATCTTTCCACTATGCCATAGCATGTCCAAATCATAGAATTCCCGTTTTTCTCCTGACATTAAATGGATTATTATATTTCCACAATCAAGTAATTCCCAACCGTCATCATCAATTTTTTTGTGCTTATGCAGTATTTCTATTTGTTGATCTGCAAGAAACTTGCGTAATTCTTTGACAAGACCTCGGAGATGCCCCGAGCTCATCGCTGTAGAGATGATAAAAAAATCAGTCCATGAATTAACTTCTGAAACATTAATGAGAACTGTATCAGTTCCTTTATGATCCTCTATTAGTTTTGCCGTTTCTATTGCTAAGTCTTGTAAATCCTGTCCTTGTGTACTCATTGTATAATTAATTATACTCCCATTTTTATTTATTATTCATATCCGGAAATAATCTCAGATACTACTCTTTCACACTTTCCAGTTGTGCAGAATATACCTGTCGAATATACTCCCGCTCATACAAATAGCCGTTAACTGAATTTATGTCAATGACCATATTACGCATATAATAAAAGTCTGTACCATCTTCAATATACATAGATATAAAATTTCGTACTATTTTTTCAGGAATAAACCCACCGACAGCAGATAATATGTGTCTGAATACTTCATCCTGAAGAAATAATTCAGCATTATTTGTAAGGGTATTCCACTTCTCCTGTCCAGCACTATCCTGATTCTGACTTTGTACAGGTTCTGAAAGAGATGCAAGAACTTCATACAGATTTTTCCCGCTATCACCAGATACTAGAGCACTATAATCAATTTTTAAAGAAAATTTTTCTTCAACCCACTCTTCTACTGAATCCAATGTATCTGATTCAGGAAGTTGCCGGTTATACATCACAGGGATAAATGAAGCTGTTCTTATACCAGTATTATAAATCAGTAAACCTGATCGTACAAATTCAGGATTATGTTGAGACTCAGCACCTGTTGAATGCAAAGCTGTTAATTCCTGATCTTCCACTAATAGAATTGTTATGGATGTTGAGCGATTTATAAAATTACAGGATAAGATAAAGCTCATACAAAAAAGTATAAGAAAACATACTGCAACTTGATACACTCTCTTCTTTATCATACTTTTACCATAAAAAAAGGATCCAAAAAGGTTTTCAAATGAGTTGCAGATTGAAGAATCGGCCTGCCCTGCTCGTTTAAGTAATGGAAATTTATGGATAATATCTTATATACCATCTCTTCCAAACTTGTTGTTTTCTCAATAGCCATTTTTTCTTCATTACTTATATGCTTTCTACCCTCTTCAATAAAATCAGATATAAATAAAGCATAGCCCAATCTTCCCATTTCAGTAGAGCCGGCTGTATGCCACCTAACAGCTAAAATAACATCCTTTGAGATATTAGGAACAAGTTTATTAAGTTCGATTGCTGCGGCAGCTCCATGAAGCAGTCCAGGGTTATTCAATTCATCGATACCGGGAGTAACAAGATCAGTTCCCTTTAGTATTTTAAGTATGGCAGAGGCGTCCCACTCTCTGGCATAATCGTGCCATATGCCGGCAATAGCCGCATCAATTGTGTTTAGGTCGAATCGAGCAGCCAGTTTCTCTATTACTGCTACTGTTCGCAGGGAATGCTGATACCGTTTATCAGAGACAGCATTCTTTACTATTTCTTTAAGGGTAATAAAGTCTGTTTTCTTTAATATATTCATAAACTGATACCGGTAGAAAATCGCTTACATCTTCACTACGCATGATTTTCATCCTCAGAGTGCTGGATGAAATTTCTTTAACTGTATTTTTTAAAATTCTATGACTTACTCCATCAGGAAGCTTAATATCGCCAGATTGATATGAATCTCTTCTTGCAATGAGAAAAGACACTCTCTCTTTTAGTACATCCCACTTATACCAGGTTGAAAGACCGGCAGCCAGATCATCACCGATTACAAAGCCCAGCTTTCCTTCAATCTCATAGGTATTATAAACATAATCTACCGTATCCAGTGAATAAGATAAGCCGCCCCGGTTAATCTCACAATCATCAACTACGATCTCGATATCCGTATTGATTGTAGAAATATTCTGTATCGCTATTTGAAGCATATTCATGCGATGCTCTGCGGAAATTGCCATTTCTTCAATTTTATGTGAGGGTTTGTTTACCGGTATGAATAGTAATCGTGCATAATCAGTATTGTCTATAATGAGCTGAGCTAAATAGATATGCCCCAGATGAACAGGATTAAAGGTTCCACCAATAATAGCTGTTTTCTTAGCCTGCAATATTTAGCTCCTTGTCAGCAGTTTGAGAGATTAAGAATCCCAGTCGCTACTTTCCTGCTCCTCAGAGGCCTGATCCTTGAGAAGAAAACGAAATGCTCGTTTCAATTCATTTATTCCGTTTCCAGTATATACAGAAATAGGATAAATTTCTTCATCCTTATACAAATCTTTCAAAATTTCTAAATTCTCTGTAGACTCAGGCAAATCTGTCTTTGTTGCAATAAAAATTCTTTTCTTCTTTATAAGATCAGGAGCAAAATCCTCTAATTCACCTTTCAGAGTCTGAAAAGCCGTAGGAAAACGATCATCACTTAAATCAATTAGGTATGCCAAAATTTCTGTACGGGATATGTGTTTCAGGAATTTATAACCAAGCCCCAATCCCTTTGAGGCACCTTCGATAATACCAGGTATATCTGCAAGAACAATATCTCTGTTATCATAAGTAAATACACCTAAATGGGGTATTTTCGTGGTGAAGGGATAAGCTGCGACCTTTGAGTTTGCATTTGTTAGAAAATTTAATAACGAAGATTTTCCTGCATTGGGAAAGCCTACAAACCCAATATCTGCAATTATTCTCAGTTCTACATGTACCCGAAGATCCTGTCCTTCAATTCCCGGTTGTGCATATCTGGGAGCTTGTCTCGTGGATGTTCGAAAGTGCCAGTTACCTTTCCCGCCTTTTCCACCAACAAGATAAACCCATCGGGTTTCATTGGCGAGATCTTTAATTAATTCTCCGGTATCTTTATCTTTTATGAGTGTTCCTGGAGGTACAGGTATTTCGATATCATCGCCATTTCGACCATGTTTTTTTCTACCACGACCTTGTTCGCCGTTTTGTGCCTTGAAACTTCGTTTTGTTTTTAAGTGCTGAAGTGTTTTCAGATTATGTCTGACAACAAAAATTACATCGCCGCCCCTGCCGCCGTCGCCGCCGTCAGGTCCCCCCATAGAGACGTATTTTTCCCTTCTGAATGAGACGCTGCCTTGGCCTCCGTTTCCGGAGGCTAGGTCGATATAAGTTTCATCTGAAAAACCAAACATGTTATTTCTTTTTGGCTAACCGAAAGTATAAAATGTTCGTTGGTTAGCAATGATATTTTTAATCAGTAACTATTGATACGTAGTTACGGTTCATTCTTGAAGAGAACTCTACCTTACCACTTATCTTTGCAAATAATGTAAAGTCTTTTCCGCAACCAACGTTCGCGCCGGGATGGATCTTAGTCCCTCTTTGACGAATAATAATTCCACCGGCCTTAATAGTCTCGCCGCTGTATTTTTTAACACCAAGTCGCTTTGACTCTGAGTCTCTACCGTTTTTTGTGCTTCCGCCACCCTTCTTATGTGCCATGCTATAACTCCTGAATCTTTATGCTTTAATGCTCTGAACAGTAAGCACAGAATATTTTTGTCTGTGTCCTTGCTTTCTCTTATAACCCTTACGCCGTTTAAACTTAATAATAGTTACTTTCTTGCCTTTTATCTGTTCGTTAACTACGGCTGTTACTTTTGCACCCTCAACATAGGGGGTACCAACTGAGGTTTTATCCCCATCAGAGATCATAAGTACTGAATCAAATTCAAGCACTTCACCGTCTTCAATATCAAACTTGTCAACTGTAAGCTGAGCTCCTTCAAGAGCTTTGTATTGTTTACCTTTAATTTCAACTAATGCGTACATGTAAAACCACATCCTTATCTTTAATTGTGCAGGGTAACTTATATCACAAGGTCAAAAACAGGTCAACACTTGGAGTCTATATGATGTATCATTTCGTGTATTTATTCCTGTTTTCTCACAATAAACAAAATCCAAGGCTTACATACTTTCGAGAAATGGAATTCCTATCAGTGCATAAGCATTTTTTAGAACCTGAAGCACCATTTTTGAGAGTACCACTCTTGCATATACCAACTCAACAGAATCAGCCCTGAGGATTTTATGATCATGATAATAACGGCTGTACATCCTGGACAAATCATAGAGATATACTGCAATTGTGGTAGGATTAAGCTCCTTTCCAGCCTGTTCTACTGCTTCAGGAAACAACATTATTTGTTTAAGAAGAGAGTGCTCATCCTGAAGCGTAAGTAATCCTGGATTAAAATCTACTACTGCACTATTCTCATTTTGTTCCAGCTTATATTTTTTCAGCATACTGCTTATTCTTGCACCCATATATTGAAGATATGGCCCGGTATTTCCATTAAATGCTATAGATTCTGCAGGATTAAAAATCATATCCTTTGCAGGATTCACCTGTAAAAGATAATAATTTAAAGCAGCACGTGCTATAGAAGATGCAGTCTCAGACAAATCTCCAACCGAATCCTCTCTGTTCTTTGAAATAATCTCCTGCTCTGCCATTTCTGATAGAGTTTTAATAAGATCATCAGCATCAACGACAGTTCCTTCACGGGATTTCATCTTACCATCGGGTAAATTTACCATCCCATAAGAAAGATGAAAAAGGTTATCAGCCCAGGAAAATCCAAGTTTCTTTAGCACATAGAACAATACTTTAAAATGATATTGCTGTTCAGAAGCCACAACATAGATAAGTTTACTGAAAGGCCAATCTTTATGCCGTGAAATGGCTGTTCCCAAATCCTGAGTTAAATAGAGGGAAGTCCCGTCACTTCTTAATAAGACTTTTTTATCAAGCCCAATTTCTTCAAGATCAATCCATATAGATCCATCACTTTCCTTATAAAAAGCACCATCCTTCAACCCCTGAAGCACCATATCCTTACCAAGCATATATATCTTACTCTCATAGTAGAGTTTATCAAATGATATTCCCGTATTCCGGTATGTTTCAAAAATACCGTCAATTGCCCACGTATTCATTTTCGACCAGAGATCGATAGTCTCCTTATCCCCATCCTCCCACTTAATAAGAAGCTCCTGTGCCTCTTTTTCTGCATCCGGATAGGTTTTTGCCCAGTTATTGTATTTCACATAGTACTCACCGACAAAATGATCGCTTTTTTTGTTTTCTGATTCAGGCGTTGCTCCGTTTCCAAACTTCATATAGGCGAGCATAGATTTACAAATATGCACTCCCCGGTCATTAATCAGGTTAACCTTTCGCACATCTGCACCATTTGCTGCAAGAATTGCGGCGGTACTCTCCCCTATGGTATTATTACGTAAATGTCCCAAATGAAGCGGTTTGTTGGTATTTGGGCAGGAAAATTCGATCATAACCATCTGATTGCTCATCGATGAATTGTTCCCATATGCTGAGTGTACAGTTTCTATCTCTTTCCAAAGATTTTCTGCTGCACCCACAATATCTGCTTTAATATTAAGATAAGGTCCATCAGCTGAAACAGACCCTGAAGGTCTGATTTCAAGTTCTTCTATAATATTCTTAATATCCATAGCAATCACATGAGGAGCTTTCCTGAATGTTTTAGAAAAAGGGAATAAGGGTACTGCAAAATCTCCCAGTTCCGGTTTTGGCGGTGTTTGTATCATAATCTTGGCTGTGGAAAGATCATCACTGACAATACCCAACGATGCTGCATAATCAACAATTGCTTTCCTGATCGCTGCTTCCCAGCTTTTTTTTACTTCTTTCATTATAACTTCCCAACAAGCAAACTTATTTAATGTAGATGAGATTCTTTCAAAATTAGTATTTTTGAAATTGACTCAGTTTTAAAGAACAATATACCAAAAAATAGGACGATTCAATAACAATACCTATCCGAAAAAGATGTTTCTGTTATTATAGATGCTCTTTAAACTCTACAAACTCTATGAATTCTCCGGAAATGTTTGCTTCCTCACTATTCTGCACTATTTTCACTCTGCAGAGGCTGCCTCTGATTACATCTTCTGCTCTTTCAGTTTTTGGAACTCCTGTTACTTGCAGATGCAAATAGTTATCGGTTAAACCAGTCCAGTAGTCCTGTTTTCTACTCTCTAATAAAACGGTAACTTCCTCTCCAATCCAACGATTCTGATAAACGGTATGCAGCCTGGCAGAGAGCTTTCGCAGTTGGTCAGCACGCTTATCCCGCAATGATTCTGTTACTTTTTTTCCAGCTTTATATAAATCAGTACCTGGCCGGGGAGAGAATGGAAAAACATGAAGCTGTGAAAATTCACACTCACTCAGCAGCTCAAAAGTTTGTGCTTCATCCTGATCACGCTCGCCAGGCAGCCCGGTAATAATATCTGCGGCTATAAAAGGATCTTTTTTTACCTTACGCAGCTTTGAGACACACTCTTTAATTGTTTCTGCTGTATAAAATCTATTTACAGAGGCTAAAACGGTATCTGACCCTGATTGAACAGGAATATGGAAATGCGGTTGAACTAATTCGTGACCGCAAAGAGTTATCAATTCATCTGTTATCATATCCGGCTCCATAGAGGACAACCTGATTTTTGTTTTTTTCAGTTTACCAAGAAGCTCCCGTAATAACCCTTCCAGCCCTTCACCTTTTGAGTGGTATGCTGTGATATTAACTCCTGTAAGAACAATTTCCCGATAGCCTTCTGCTTCAAGTGCCAAAGCTCTGGAAACAGCTTCATCCCGATCAATGCTTATTGCTTTCCCCCGTGCAATAGTAACACGGCAATAAGAACAGGCATTATCACAACCGTCTTCAATTTTCAGAAAAGCTCTGGCATGATACAAAAATGTAACTGCCTTGTAATTAAAAGCTTCAGCATCACTATTTTCATTATTATCTATCTTATTGATCCACTCCTGAATAGACTCATTCAGTGAAAACCCCATTTTCATCCTATCATGTATATAAGAGGGCAGCGTAAGGATCCGGGGCTTCAGAGTAAGAGGAATTACAATAATTGTTCCTTTCAAACTGCGTAACTCTTCCGGCTCCATTTCTGCATAGCAGCCTGTTACAAGAACAATCGGGGAATGATCCATTGAGGCAAACTTTCTGATCATCCTCCTTGCCTTCTGTTCAGCTTTACTGGTTACAGTGCAAGTATTTACAACAAACAGCTCTGCAGACTCACTATGATGAACTATAGGAAACCCCTGAGTATGGAAAGCATCAGCTAAAGCTTCACTTTCGCACTGGTTCAATTTACAGCCTAAAGTATAAACGGCTGTCATCATTATTTTGCTTCCTCGATATCAGCATCAGCTAATTTATGCATTGTGTCATTTACCGATTGCATTAGCTGCATTCGCATATCATGATTATAGGGATTATAGCGCTGAAGATCATAGAAAAGCTGCATGGGGTCATTGCAAGTCTGCTCAATTATTTCCAGCAGACTTTTATAGCCAACAGTCCCAATTTCACTGCCGGTAAGATTCAGCTCTCCCAGAACTCTACCAACAAAATGCGTTATGCCCTGGGTAAATGCTGCTTCCCGATCATGCTGTTCTGCGCTCATTTCTATAACATCAAGACCAAAATCCTTAAAAGCACTTATCCATTCCTGCTGTACTGCTTCACTGCAGCGTCCTGAGCAGAACACCATAGGCAATCCTTTAACACCATTTTTCCCCGAATCAGGTCCAAACATAGGGTGTGTAGCCAGATAGGATACATTTTTCTGCAATATGTTTTCCATAACAACTGCCGGGTATGTTTTAACTGAGCAGGTATCGACGATAAGAGTACCTGGTTTTATATCAGAAGAGAGAGATTCCAGGACTTTCTCAAAAGATGATATAGAGACACAGAGAAATATAACATCGCAATCCAATAGTTCATTACGTGAACACCGCTTAACATTTTCAGGGCATGGCTTATCTGCTGAACGATTGTATGCAGAAACATCAAATTTTCCGGATAACAGTTCAGCCCAAAAATACCCAAATCTTCCAAGACCGTAAACTCCAATTTTCATGGAGCAATCATAATAGATATACCCATGAGGCTCAAGATGTAATGACAGAATGTATGATTATATGTTATGGTTATTTTTGCAAAATAATACCTTATACGGTTAGCATATTATAGAAAATTAACACAGGAGAAACCTAATGACTTTTGCTGATAAAATGAAAAACAAAGCAGCCGGACTAAAAAAAACACTCGTTCTGCCCGAAGGCACTGAGTTCAGAACTATTTCAGCATCCAGACTGATACTGGATCAGGGAATTGCGGCTAAAGTAATACTTTTAGGCGACAAAAATGCTGTACAAAATATTGCTCAGCAAAATTCTATTAACCTTGATGGGATCGAGATAATTGATCCTTCATTATCAGATGACAGGTTACGTTATGCCGAAGAGTATACAGAGCTTCGAAAGCACAAGGGCTTAACAAAAGATGATGCCTATAATCAAATCACAGATCCATTGAAATGGGGTGCTATGATGGTAAGGCTTGATGATGCACAAGCTATGGTAGCAGGTGCAGAGAATTCAACCGGAAAAGTTCTTGTAGCAGCTTTTGCCATTATTAAAACAAAACCGGGAACAAAATTTGCATCATCCTGTTTTATTATGAGTACTGATAAAACAGATTTGGGTGTAGACGGTAGTTTTATATTTTCTGACTGTGCGACCATTCCTGATCCTACAGCAGAGCAGCTTGCTGAAATTGGTGAAGCAGCTTCGGATTCCTGTCGGATTTTTCTGGAAGCAGAACCGGCTACTGCATTTTTATCATTTTCCACTAAGGGATCTGCCTCCCACCCACTTATAAACAAAGTAACGGCAGCCTGCACCCTGCTGCAGGAAAAGAGACCGGATATTCTTTGTGATGGGGAATTACAGCTTGATGCAGCTATTGTTCCCTCTATAGGTTCATCAAAAGCACCCAATTCACAAGTGGCCGGAAAAGCAAATGTCTTAGTATTCCCCGATCTTCACTCAGGAAATATTGGCTATAAGCTGGTACAACGTTTAGCTGGTGCGGAGGCCTATGGTCCGGTTCTTCAGGGATTTGCAAAACCTGTAAGTGATCTTTCAAGAGGCTGCAGCGTTGAGGATATTGTAGTTACTTCAGCTATGACTCTTGCACAGGCAGAAAAGTAGTTATACAGACAGATTAGTTAGACTGATTTTGCACAAATACTAAAAAATTGAGTATATTCTCAGCCGTGAGGTTCTCTCCTCTCTCATTACTATTGAGAGAGGAAGCCTCAAGCAATTTCAAGGCAGCCTCTTTCCCGTGTCTTGCACCAAAATTACCATTAAGGAGATTGTTTTTTATAATTTTCCTTCTTGACCTGAAAACATCCCTGACAAATTCCATAAACTGTTCCCGATACTCATCCGGAACAAATGGTTTTGGCCGCTTAACAAACTTTATAATTGATGAGACTACATCAGGTTTCGGGTAGAAATTCCCTGGATTAAGATCTCCTATTTTTGATGTTTCATAATCAATTCCGCAAAGTAAAGTAAATGAAGAGTAGTTTTTTGAACCGGGATCAGCTGTTATACGCATTGCAACCTCTTTTTGAAGAGTAAACACCATAACATCAGGAGTACACTGTTTCTCTATCAAATTTGCAATCATGGCAGAGCCTACATTATAGGGCAAATTACCCATAATTCTGTCAGGCATACCGATCTCATCCCGATAATTTATCCAGTTTTTTAAGAAATCTCCCTCTACTAAATGAAAATTATCACTTTCACCAAACAGACTCTTAAGAATCCCGCAAAACCCGTAATCTATCTCAAATACTGATATTTCTGCATCACGGGTTAGCAGCATATGAGTCATAGCCCCAATGCCCGGGCCGATTTCCCATATATTTCGGGAATCGTTATTTATGTCGAGGGCATCAATAATTTTATTTCTGGAAGCAGGAGAAAGGAGGAAGTTCTGACCAAATTTCTTTGAGAAACTGAGGTTGCTCTCCCGCATAATATTCAGGACCGAAGTGAGTGAATCGTAATTTATTTTGTCTTGTATTGAGTTGATAATCTTCCCCTCTGTTTGTAGATAGAATACTCAATTGATATGAACACGGTCAATAACACAAAACCAGCTGATAGTAGGAAAGCATTAATTATTGTGTCTCTTTCCACGGCAATAACTGGAGTTTTACTAAAAAACATACTTACCCGTTCAATTACCCTATATTCAAATGAGAGAATTTTTCGAAGAAATAACAGAATCTCTTTCGTAAAAAACGGCAGGAGAAGTATCATACTGGATATCATATAGAGTGTTACTAATATAGTTAAAGGAATTGATGCAACAATTCCTATGGGGTAAAGCTCTCCAAAATAGTGCACCAAAAATGGAGATGATACCGTAAAAGCCGCTAGTGAGGCTGACAATGCGGATCGTATCGGTGCAGGCAGTATCCCGGGTAAAAGAGTAGAAATTCTCCCGGAAAAGACAACTATACCTAAAATAGCTGAATAAGAGAGAAAATATCCCGGTCCTGAACAGGACACTGGAAAAATGAGGGCTTGAAATGCAATGGTTAACCCTAGTGATGATAATAGAAAATCAGTATTCAGCAGATCTTTTTTTCTGCGATTTGCAATAATTACGAACATAATCATTGAACGAATCAGTGATGGCTTACCTCCTGCAATCCAAACAAATAGTATAATTGACAAAGACGTTACTATTTTTGACTTTCGGGGTCCTAGTACCCAACTCACAATCCAGAAAATCAAACCACTAATTACTTGCAGGTGCATCCCTGATAAAGCCAGAATATGTGCACAGCCAGCCTCTCTAAATAGTTGAATTATCGGATTTGAGGGATCTTCCTTTCTTCCCAATAAAAGCGCTGTAGAGAGTTCAGAAGCTTCATGCGGAATTTCGGAAAACTGATGATAAATATACTCTATACAGCTTTTTCTCATCCCCAAAGCCAAACGGTAAACTGAAAACCCTCTTTGTCTCAAGGTTATATCAGATGCATAATATACAAGATTACTCTTGCCGCTTCCCCCATCACTTTTGGGTTTTGCATCAAAAAGAATAAACTGACCGGATAAATCAACCCATTCCCCTGAGAAATAACGGTTTTGATTGTATATAATTACCTTAGTTTCAAATTCAGCTGAAAAGGAAAGTTCCTTACTAAAGTTTGTTATCTTCTCAACTTTTATCTGAAACTCCTGCTTCGATCCATTGATGAATTTTGAATCAGATGACAAGCAGCCCTGAATAGAGTTTGACTGAACCAGAATGTGCTGAAGAGCAGGATCACTACTCATATCATTTAATGGAGTATAGAGAGTACGAACTAATCCGGAAAGAAGTAGGCATAAACAGAGTATTGCTGTCAATTCAAGCTCAGGACATCCTTGAATCCCAATCAGGACGATACAGAGAGGAACCGTGAGTAAATATACAAAAATCATTTCCTGTCTATCAAGACCTGATATAAAAGAGCAGGTTGCCCAGATAATAAGTGTCGACAGCAAAACCTTACTATCACTAACTTGAAAAAAAGAGATTCCCATACTATATCTAACTTAAAAAATTGAGGAAAATATTCAAAAATGAGTCAAATTTCCTAGGAGTTTGTCGGACTTAGGATTTCGAAGTGAAAAACCAGCGGATACAGACAAGATTTTGGTGTCAATTGTTTCAAAACGATGTTTTGAATTTGATAATTGGATTATCAGGCGATTGAAACACAAAATATGGGCAATTCCTCTGGTTTTTCAGTCGGAAAGTTCAGGGTTTTCCCTGATAAACTCAGAGTTTACTCTGAGTCTTGATAAGTCCGACAGACTCCTAATAGTTTGTCTCCATGGTCATTGATCTGTACAGAGCCAATAGAGGAAGATCAATTTTTCTTCTTCCTGAAAGATGGAGCAGATGTGCAGACATCGAAGTTTTTTCCCTCTCAGTATTTACAGAGGGAAGACGATGAAGAATTTTTTTGTGTTTATCGTTTCTATAGAGTAATAACTTAATGTAATCAGCAATATCTGCTGTATCATCAGTCTTCTCCAAAATTGAAAGACCACCCTCATCACCACAGATTTTATCAGAAAGTGTAACAGCAGGCATTTCATCATACTCAAGAAGCATCTCTTCAATAATCAATAATTTTTCATCTACCTTAAAAGCTGCCTGATCCGCCTGATTTTTCAGCTCAACCCTCTTTTTCATGGCAATTTCAGACTTTCTATTTCTTGCTGCAGTAAACAGATATACCCCTACTGCTGCTGCTGCTCCTATCAGAAGTTCATCAATTACCGGGATCGGGTCCCGAACAACAAAAGACATAAAAAAATAGACTATTAAAAATGCCACTGCAGAATTTATAAAACGGGGGATATACTTAAGTTCCTGTATCCAACTATTCACACCTCTGTCTATACCGACATACAACTCAAAAAGATAATTTTCTCTATCTTCCGAGGATATTTTATTTGACATCTCAGTAACTATGCTTATTTCGGGATCCCAATCAATTGTCCATTTCTTTTTTAAAAAAGGGTGTAGGTACAAGGACTTCCCAAACGTTCTTTTAATAAGATAAAAACCACTCATCTTTATTCTCACCTCCTGGCAGGGGAACTCCCTGTCCTTTTTAATTATATCATACTATTACAATAAATTATTATGCTGCAACGATAAAATAGTAAAATCATATTTTTTAGCTTTGAGGGCAGCAAGTATCAAGAAAATGAAAAATATATTTCCTTAGCTCTTCTATACTGCGTACAACTGTGGGACACCCTGATCTTATCAGTTTCTCAACAGGATTAAACCCCCATGAAACGCACACTGGAATCATACCCGCCTGTTTTGCAGTATTAAAATCAACTACTGAATCACCTATCATAAGGGCTTCCTGCGGGTTGATCTTCATCTGTTTCAAGATATATCGAGCTGATTCAGGTGAGGGTTTTAAGGGAAACCTGTCTGACTTCCCCACGATTTCAACAAACGGAATATCTGAAAAAAAGGTTTTAACAATGGGAAGGGTTAAATCATGAGCCTTATTGGACAATACAGCCATCTTTATATCGAGAGCAGCCATCTCATGCAGAAGATCAACAATACCTTCATACGGTTTTGTCAAACCTGCGGGATCTTTACCGTATTCATCCATTATCTGCACCAGTAAACGCTGAATGGCCTCTTCAGAGAGTACTGCATCACCAGGCAGAGAAGATATTAAAGCATTACGCAATCCACTGCCGACAAAAACTTTATAATTTTCAGGTTCATATCCGGGATATCCATTCTGCTTAAATACCGTATTAAAGGAGCGAGCTATATCCGGTATTGTATCAAGAAGTGTACCATCCATATCAAAAATCAGAGCTGGTTTGTGTGACTTTTCTCTATTTACTATCATGGCAAAACACTATGTGACCCTACTCTTTATGTCAAGGAGTACTGACAAAAAACATGATTAACTATACACTATCTTAACAATTGGTCTTCCAAAATTAGACATTTTGATAGAGTGGCCAATAACAAAATAAGAATTGAGGATTTATCTTGGAAAAACCTATAATTTCACTTACAGCATGCAGTACTTATGATTCTGAATCCGTGTATAAAGCTGTCGAGAAAGCTTGTCTCGCAGCAGGGTTTCCAAATGTATCAGGAAAAAAAATCCTTTTAAAACCCAATATTTTAGCAGATGTACCTCCTGAGCGTGCAGTCACCACCCATCCGGAAATTCTTCGGGCTGCTATACAATTGGTCCAGAAATTGGGCGGTACAGCATATGTTGGAGATTCCCCAACAATTCAAAGGTCATCTTTTTCAGGGAGAAAGTGCGGTTTGAAAGTTGTTTGTGATGAAACAGGCGCAATTTGGGTAGATTTTACAGACAATCCGATCAAAATTAAGAATGCATCACAACGAAAGAAAAACTCATTTACCCTGGCAAAAGCTGTAAAAGAGTGTGATATGATTATTTCACTTCCAAAAATGAAGACCCACCAGTTAATGTATATGACCGGTGCGGTTAAAAATCTTTTTGGACTGATTCCCAGTCTCGCAAAAAGTCCTTATCACCTACTCTGTCCTGACAGGAGAAGGTTTGCTGATATGCTATTAGATCTATACCAGACAGCAACTCCAATTTTCTCCATTATGGATGCTGTCATTGCTATGGAAGGGCCTGGACCAAACAGCGGAACACCTAAACATATTGGACTCATTATGGCCTCCCCTGATGCCTTGGCTTTGGATTTTGCCGCATCATATATTATGGGATATACTCCGGAGCTGATCCCGACAGTAAAACAGGCAATAAAAAGAAATTTGTCATCAGTTCAAACAATTGATACTATTGAATTCCCAATTGATCACCCGGATAAATTCAGGGATGAATCTTACAAACGTATTGATCAGGGAAAAGAGACCGGATTCCTGAAAACTGCCTTAGGATTTTTACCTCACAGATCGAATTCCATGCATAATGAACCAAAACCGCTATTTAATGATGACAATTGTATTGGATGCGGAGAGTGTGTAGAAATTTGCCCGGCAAAAGCACTTACTTTGGTAAAAGGAGAACGGGTAATCCCTGATTACC
>Ga0307988_1001114_pt1 | contig 16149 bp, 12 predicted proteins | sample EllFjometagen183_FD_203166 | JGI IMG/M metagenome (GOLD analysis project Ga0307988, IMG submission 203166) | Marine microbial communities from Ellis Fjord, Antarctic Ocean - #183 | ecosystem: Environmental > Aquatic > Marine > Unclassified | place: Southern Ocean | collected 2014-10-08 | reverse complement strand
GAAAATCTAAAAATGACAACTAGAATGACTAGAATATTTGTAAAGAATAATTTCATCTTACTTTATTGTTGAAGGCAAATGTAAAAATTAAATTTAAAAACAAAAACGAATTAAAATCAAATTGTATGTTTTTCTATGAAATTTATAGTTTAAGTTCCTTTTTCTTTAGAATTGGTAACATTTATTTCTTTTTTGTTTTATTATTTCATGCAAAAAAATGCTAAAAAATTTACAAAGAATTGCTGTAATTCCGGCACATAAAGATTCCAACATTCGGTTTTCTATTTACAAGCCTAAAATTTCACTAATGTTTTGCATGGCATTTACAGAAAGTTCAGCAAATTCATTTAATGGAATTCCTATTTTTTCACATTCCAAAATGTTTTCTCGTTTTACAGATGCTGCAAAAGCTTTTTGTCTCATTCGCTTGGTTACCGATTTAGTTTTTATACTTGCTATTTTTTTATCGGGATACACAAGTGTAACAGCGGTTATTAAACCGGTAATGGTTTCTCCGGCGGCCAATGCATGTTGAAATTCTGTATTCCGTTCTTTTCCTGTTGCAATCTCATTGTGCATTATTATAGCATCAAGCATTTCGTCGCTTACTATTCCTTTAAGAAGTTTTTCTGCGTAAGGACCGTGGATTAACGGATCTGCATTTGTAATCTCGACGTCAATGTCGTGCAAAAGTCCCGCAATTCCCCATTCTTCAACATTTTTACTAAGTCGTTTTGCCAAAGCCCGAAGCACAGCCTCCGAAGCATAACTATGTTTTAACATATTATCCGACTTAACATTTTCTTGTAACAATTTAACAGCTTCTTCTCTTGAAATCATACTGAATTTTAGATTTGATTATTTCATGCTAAAATAGTAATTGTTTGAAATTATTTTCAAATACGATATAAATAAAAGTATTGGGCGGGAATACTAAGTTTTTTATTCGATTAACTTTACCAAAAACAAAAAGGGAACTATGTACGAAATTGAACGGAAATTTCTCGTTGATTCGGAAAAATGGAAACCAATTGGAAATGGTAGAAAAATAAAACAGGGTTATTTATCTGTCGATCCTGAACGGACAGTTCGAATAAGGATTGTTGAGGAAGAGGCTTACCTTACTATTAAAGGCAAATCGAAGGGGATAAAACGAATGGAATTTGAATATAAAATTCAGATTAACGAAGCCAAAGAATTAATGAAAATGTGTTTGGATTTTCCGATTGAAAAAACGCGTTTTTTGGAAGAACAAAATGGTATTGTTTGGGAAATTGATGTTTTCGAGGAGAAAAATAAAGGATTATTATTAGCCGAAGTTGAATTGGAAACAGAAGATCAACAAGTAGATTTGCCCATTTGGATTAAAAAAGAAGTGAGCGAGGATATTCGATATTTTAATTCCTGGCTTTCGAAAAATCCATTTTCGGAATGAAAATAATACTAAAATTGAATTATATCAAAAAAAAATCGTTCCAGATAATAGGAACGATTTTTTTTTCGAATTACAATGTATTATTTTTTTGAGATGTAATTGGCAATCCAGTCACCAACTTCAGATGTTTTAAAAGCTTGTCCTTCAGTAATATCTTCGGTAACAATATTTTCTTTCATTGATGCTGTTACCGCATCGCGAATAATTTTACCTTCTTCTTTTAAATTAAAGGCATATTCGAACATCATTGCAGCCGATAAAATTGTTGCAATCGGATTAGCAATGTCTTTTCCTGCGGCTTGAGGATATGAACCATGAATAGGTTCAAAAACTGAAGTGTGGATTCCTATTGAGGCCGAAGGTAAAAGCCCGAGCGATCCTGTAATTACACTGGCTTCGTCGGTTAATATATCGCCAAACATATTTTCGGTAACCATTACATCGAAATTTTTTGGCCACTGAATAATTTGCATTGCTGCGTTATCAACAAACATATATTCAGTTTCAATATCTGGGTAATTTGGAGCCATTTCCTGAGCCACTTCTCTCCAAAGACGCGAACTTTCTAAAACATTAGCTTTGTCGACTACAGTAAGTTTTTTATTACGTTTGCCAGCAAATTCGTACCCAAGTTTTAGAATTCTTTCAATTTCGGGTCTTGTGTATGTACACGTATCGAAGGCTAAATTTCCATTGTCTTTTCTTCCTTTTTCGCCAAAATAAATACCGCCTGTTAATTCACGAATACAAACAAAATCGGCTCCTTCCACTAATTCTCTGCGTAGAGGCGATTTATGTAACAACGATTCAAAAGTTTCTACTGGGCGAATGTTGGCATATAAACCTAATTTTTTACGCATTGCCAACAAACCCTGTTCTGGGCGAACTGTTGCTTTTGGATTGTTGTCGTATTTAGGATCGCCAATCGCGCCAAATAAAACCGCATCCGATTTCATACAGAGTTCGTGAGTTTCGGCAGGGTAGGGATCGCCTACTTTATCAATTGCTATGGCTCCGGTTAGTCCATATTCGTATTCTAATTCATGATTGAATTTATTGGCCACTGCCTTTACAGCTTTCATGGCCTGTTCAATTATTTCAGGTCCAATTCCATCGCCTGGAAGAATTCCAATGTTGAGTTTCATTCTTTGTTTTGGTTTTTATTTTTTATTTCTGAGATTATTTATTGCCATTCAGAATTTTATCAAGTATTCCTGGTTTAATTTCGTTTTCGATAATGTTTAGCATTCGAATAGTAGCTTTAATTGCCGATGCATTTTGATCGGGATCCAGACCTTTGGTTTTAAATTCGCGGCTGTTTTTCCACGTAATAACAGTTTCTGCCAATGCATCACTTCTTCCGCCTGGTGGAATTGTTACAACAAAATCGATAAGTTTTGGGAAAGGTTTATTTAAATTGCTATAAATTTTTCGAATGGCTTTTACAAATGCGTTGTATTGTCCGTCTCCATCGCAAAATTCTTCGTACTGTTTACCATCTATTTCGAGAGAAACATTGGCCACCGGACGCAAACCCATTGTGTAGTTTACCGAGTAATTCAGAACTTTAATATTTTGTTCGAAAATATCGTTTTTTAAAACATCTGCAACAACATACGGTAAGTCGTCATTAGTTACCGTCTCTTTTAAATCACCTAATTCAATAATTTTTTTGGTAACTTTCTTTATTGTTTCGTTATCAAGTTCTATTCCTAAATCTTCTAAATTCTTTTTAATGTTTGCTTTGCCCGATGTTTTTCCAAGTGCATATTCTCTTATTCTTCCAAACCGTTCAGGTAGTAACTCATTAAAATAAAGGTTATTTTTGTTGTCTCCATCGGCATGAATTCCACTACATTGAGTAAAAACAAATTCACCGATTAGTGGTTTATTAGTAGGAATTCGAATCCCTGAAAATGTTTCAACCAATTTGGAAACCTTATTCAATTCGCTTTCGTTGACGTTAGTTTCCATTTTAAGATGATCTTTAATCGTAGCAATTACACTCGATAAAGGAGCATTTCCTGCTCGTTCACCCAAACCGTTAACAGTAGTGTGTACACAGCGCATTCCCGCTTTAATGGCATGAAATACATTGGCAATGGCCAAGTCGTAATCGTTGTGTGCATGGAAATCGAATTCAAGGTCTGGAAATGCAACAATCATCTCTTTGCAATAGTCGTATGTTTCATCCGGATCAAGAATTCCCAAGGTATCGGGAAGCATAAAACGGTCGATGTTTTCATTTTTTAATTCAGATATCATAAAGTGAACGTAATCTTTCGAATTGCGCATTCCATTCGACCAATCTTCGAGATATACATTTACTTTTATGCCCATTTCTGTAGCATTATTAATCACATTTTTAATGTCGGAAATGTGCTGCTCTGGTGTTTTTCGTAACTGTTCGGTAACGTGCTTGCGGGAGCCTTTGCAAAGCAGATTTATTACTTTTCCTCCGGCATCTGCTATCCATTGTAAAGATATTTTGTCGTCAACGAACCCAAGAACTTCAATCTTTTCAAGATGTCCTTTTTCTTTGGCCCATTTCATAACCCGTTTCGTGCCATCGAATTCTCCTTCAGAAACTCTGGCCGATGCTATTTCTATTCGGTCAACTTTTACGTCGTCGAGCAGCACTTTTGCTACACTTAATTTTTCTCCTGCACTAAACGAAACGCCCGATGTTTGTTCACCATCGCGCAGCGTGGTGTCCATTATGGTTAATCGTTTCCCATTTATATCAACTGTTTTGCCCGTCATTTTTATCTGATACTTTATTTCGCTGTTTCAAAATCAGCTATTTTTTCTTTCATATCAAGCAGGTAATCTATGTCGTCGAGCCCGTTTTTTAAACAATGTTTTTTATACGGATTTATTTCGAATTCAATGGATTCGCCAGTGGCTGAAATGGTAAATTTTTGATCTTCTAAATTCACATCAAACGTAGTATTTGGATTTTTTTCAATCGCATTAAATATTTTTTGAAGGAATTCGGAAGTGACAACAACCGGTAGCAATCCATTGTTCAGTGCATTACCTTTAAAAATATCGGCAAAAAAACTAGAAATCACTACTCTGAAACCATAATCGTAAATTGCCCAGGCAGCGTGCTCGCGACTTGAGCCACTTCCAAAGTTTTTACCACCCACTAAAATTTTACCAGAATAGGTTTTATTATTTAAAGGAAAGTTTGTTTTTTTACTTCCATCTTTTTCATATCGCCAATCGCGAAAAAGGTTGTCGCCAAATCCTTTGCGTTCAACTGCTTTAAGAAAGCGAGCCGGAATTATTTGATCGGTATCCACATTTTCTATGGCCAGTGGAACCGCTGTTGATGTGATTATAGAAAATTTATCGTATGCCATCTTTAATTTGTCTATTTATTATTGATTTGTTGTTATTTGTAGTTAAATATTTTAATGTGGAAAACATAAATAAATAACTTTTACAGCATCTCTCTTGGATCACTAATTACTCCCGTTACCGCTGCTGCTGCCGCTGTTAATGGACTTGCCAGTAATGTTCGTGCACCAGGACCTTGGCGGCCTTCAAAATTTCTATTTGATGTAGAAACAGAATATTTCCCTTCTGGAATTTTGTCGTCGTTCATAGCTAAACAGGCCGAACAACCCGGTTGACGTAACTTAAAACCAGCCTCTTCTAAAATTGGAATCAAGCCTTCTTCCCGAATCTGGTTTTCAACTTGTTTTGAACCCGGAACTAACCAAGCAGTAATGTTTAAAGCTTTTTTCTTTCCTTTTACAAATGATGTAAATTCTCTAAAATCCTCGATTCTTCCATTTGTGCAGCTTCCTAAAAATACGTAATCAACGTTTTTTCCTTTTATCGAATCGCCCGGATTATATCCCATATAATTCAACGATTTCTCAAAAGACGATTTGTCGCTGCCTTTCATTCCTTCGGTGGTAGGAATACTTTTTGTGATTCCAATTCCCATTCCAGGGTTTGTTCCATAGGTAATCATCGGTTCAATCTCAGCTGCATCGTAAATAAGCTCAGTATCGAAAACTGCCTTGTCATCTGTTTTTAATTCTTTCCAGGCAGTAATTGCCTTGTTCCAGTCGGTACCTTTTGGTGCAAATTCCCGCCCTTTTATGTACGTAAATGTAGTTTCGTCGGGGGCAATCATTCCACCACGGGCACCACTTTCAATACTAAGGTTACAAAGTGTCATTCGTCCTTCCATCGAAAGTTCGGTAATTACAGAACCTGTATATTCTATAAAATGACCGGTTCCTCCACTAGTTGATATTTTTGAAATAATATAAAGAGCAATGTCTTTTGCAGAAACTCCTTTTCCCAAAGAACCATTAATGGTGATTTTCATCTTTTTGGGTTTAGGTTGCATAATACACTGGCTTGCCAAAACCATTTCTACTTCGCTTGTTCCAATGCCAAAAGCAATGGCTCCAAATGCACCGTGTGTGGAAGTGTGACTGTCGCCGCATACAATTGTCATTCCAGGCTGAGTTAACCCCATTTCCGGACCAATGATGTGAACAACACCGTGTCCTTCTGTACCTAAATCATGGTGAACAATTCCATGTTCAGCACAATTCGTTTTTAACATTTCCAATTGATGGCGTGAAAGTTCATCTTTTACGGAAAGATGCTGATTAATTGTAGGAACATTATGGTCGGGAGTAGCGGTAGTTTTATCTGGACGCAAAACTTTTAAGCCTCTTTCTTTCAGTCCTAAAAATGCTACCGGACTCGTTACCTCATGAATTAAATGTCTGTCGATATATAATACATTTGGGCCTCCTTCAACTTGCTTTACTACATGTGCATCCCAAATTTTATCGAATAGTGTTTTTGCTGTCATGTTTTAAATATATTCTCTTATACAATTTGTTAGATACAGTTTTTAATTTGCCACAGGTAATTTGTTAACGGCATCTAAAAAAGCCTCAACCGAAGCTGTAATAATATCGGTGTGTGCACCAAATCCATGAAAAATATTTTCTTCATATTCTATCTGCATATGTACTTTCCCAATGTCGTCGGAACCTCTTGTAATGGCTTGAACCAGAAATTCTTCAATAACGACTTGCCTGTGTATAATTTGTTTAACTGCTTTTATAGCGGCATCAACAGGCCCATTTCCTGCCGAGGTTGCATCGAATTTTTCGCCTGCAATATCTAAACGAACGGTTGCCATTGGTTTTAAATCTTTACCGGAAACAACTTGTAAATAATTTAATTTTATGCGACGTTCTTTTCGTGTTGCATCGCCAACTAATAGAGCGATATCATCGTCGCGAATGTCTTTTTTCTTGTCCGCCAATTTTATAAATTCCTCGTAAATTTCGTCTAACTTTGCTCTATCCATTTCAAATCCAAGCAATTCAAGCCTATGTTTTAATGCAGCCCGACCACTTCTTGCCGTTAATAAAATTGCAGATTCGTTGATACCAACATCGGTTGGATCCATAATTTCATAATTCTCACGATTTTTCAAAACTCCATCCTGATGGATTCCCGAGGAGTGAGCAAATGCATTTCGCCCAACTATTGCTTTGTTAGGCTGAACGGGCATGTTCATTAAAGTAGATACCAAACGACTGGTTCCGTATATTTTCTTTGTGTTTATTCCGGTTTCAATATTTAAAACCTTGTAACGACTTTTTAATGCCATTACTACCTCTTCCAACGAAGTGTTACCCGCACGCTCACCAATCCCGTTTATGGTAACTTCTGCCTGTCGGGCACCGTTCATAATACCCGCAAGTGTGTTCGCTGTCGCCATTCCCAAATCGTCGTGGCAATGGGTAGATATGGTTGCTTTATGAATGCCCGTTACATTGTCAACCAAAAATTTAATTTTTTCTCCAAATTCGTGAGGAAGAGTATAACCTGTTGTATCAGGGATATTTACTACTGTAGCACCGGCTTTAATAACAGCTTCAATAACTCTTGCTAAATATTCGTTTCCGGTTCGGCCTGCATCTTCGGCGTAAAATTCAACATCTTCAACATATTTTTTTGCATATTTTACAGCTTCGATGGCTCGCTCAATAATAGCTTCGGGATTAGAATTAAGTTTGTTATAAATATGAAAATCGGACGTTCCAATACCGGTATGAATTCTTCCTTTTTTTGCATATTTAAGTGATTCTGCTGCCACATCAATATCTTTTTCTACTGCTCGTGTCAAGGCACAAATGGTTGGCCATGTTACTGCTTTCGAAATCTCAACTACCGATTCAAAATCTCCCGGACTCGAAATTGGAAAGCCTGCTTCAATTACATCAACTCCTAAATCTTGTAGTGCTTTCGCGACCTCAATTTTTTCTACCGTGTTTAATTGACAACCCGGAACTTGTTCTCCATCTCTTAAAGTTGTGTCGAAAATGTAAAGTCTGTTACTCATTTTATTTGATTTAATTTATAATTCTCTTTTTGTAAACGAAAAAGCCATTCTCTATTTCTGAGAATGGCTCTATTTATTCAAATATCATTTTTCAACATACCATTCTCATTTCTTCTGTAGCAGAAGAATACCTATAATTAGGTTAAGAATTGAAACGTTGATTATGTCTTGCATTTCTTTTTTACTTACGATTTGATGCAAATATCAAAAAATATTTTTAAAATGAAAATATATAGAGGTTTTTTATTGAAATAATTAAAATACAGATAATAATGTCTGTTATTTTGTTGTCGATTTAATTGTTACGATTTTTTTAGTTCTCACCTTTTTTATGCGGTTCTTCATTAATGCTGTCAATTTCATCATCAATTAAAATTTCTTGTTTTGGGAAGATATCGTCTTTAGAAAGTGGACGTTGTTCAATTTTCCAATCGAAACCTGTTAATTCTTTTTCTTTGTTAGATAAATCTAAATGTGGTTTTAATTCTCCACGCGGAGAACTAAGAAAAATAATTTTGTTAATTTGACCTTCTTTGAACAGAATTGAAATTTCTCCACTTTCGGCCCGATTCAGCCCAATAATTTCTTCCTCTTCGCGTGCGTAATACAGAGTTTGTCCGTTGCCATTAACATTTATTTTTGTGAGTTCCTGGTTCACTATGTATCCTATCATTTCTTTTCCTTTGATTTGGTCAAATTGTCCAGTGTCTTGTTTCGAAATAATAAAACTATTATTGGTAAGATGCAGTTCGTCAGGACCATCTGTAATTTGTTTCATTTCAATTTTTTCTGCAGAAAGTTGGTGGATTTCGGACCAAATAACCGGATCTTGATCAAGCTGAATAATGGAATCTTTTGTGAAGTAAGTTAGCGAATCGCAAAGTCCCTGAATACTTGTTCGAAAAAACCTTACTCCATAATAAGCTGAAATAATTTTTTCACCTTCAATTGTGTCAGGCACGATTCTTAATGTATCGGCATGTAAATACAGGGTATCGCTATCATCGTAGGTAATATAAACTGCAGAGTCGGTAACCATGGCAGTTCCCTCTATGTCGTTGTATTCGGCTATTTCACCCAAAATGATGGAACTGTTTTCAATATCCTGAATTTTTACCGAACCAAGCGCTAAACCTGTACCATTTACTTTGTTGTATTTAATGTAGTTGGCATCAATTTGCTGTGTTTCGCCCAGAATAGTTGATTTCTTTTTTAACTCAGCTTCTCCTGTGTTTGTGTTGTACCAACCGTTTTCGGTATAAAGAGTATTTATAGAATCGCGGATAGTTGTGGAACCAACAACAAATAATTTTCCCGTTTCGGTATTGTATTGAACTGTATCGCTTTTTAGTGTGAAGTCTTGGTTGTAGCCATCCACATTTTGATTTAAATAAATGTTGTTTTCATCAATAAAGTATTTTCCAATGTTGCTGGTAATAGTTGTCGTACTGTCAATAATCTTTCCAAAATCATCGTAATAACAAATGTTATTTTCTAAATCGTAATCGAGTGTATCTGAGTAAAGTTTAATCGCCTTATTTATTAAAACTACATTGTCCCAGGCTCGAGCAAAGCTTATGTCTCCATCATAAAAAACGTTGTTTGCATATAAATGCAACGTGTCGCCCTGTTTAATATGAACATTCCCAATTGCATCAACTTTATTTGTTCCTGAATATATATATGCAGTGTCGCACCACATTAGAATTTCATTGTGACGAATTAAAACGTTGTCAACCAGTCGTTGGGCATTAGCAGCAAGTGTTTCATCCGATTCTCCATACCCGGAATTTAAAATTTCAATTTTTTTGGTTTCTTGTGAAAAGGAAAAAAAAGAAATTAGTTGCAACAATAAGAGTAAGTTAATTGCAAGATAATTAGATACTTGAAAATTTCTATTGAAAAAAGTAGAATGCATTAATATTTATTAAAGCAATTTATCGATTATATTTTCCACGGAAATATTTTCGGCTTCGGCCTTGTAATTTTTTATTATTCTATGTCGTAAAATCGATGGGGCAATTGCTTTTACGTCATTAATATCGGGCGAATATTTTCCGTGCAAAGCTGCATGTGTTTTTGCACCTAATACTAAATATTGCGAAGCTCGTGGTCCCGCACCCCATTTCAAAAACTGGTTCGAAATATCTGCTGCCATGTCGGTATTTGGACGTGTTTTTGCAGCCAATTCAACGGCATATTGCAGAACATTATCGTTAATAGGCACTTTTCTTATCAGATCCTGAAAAAATCTTATTTCCTTCCTTGTAATAACAGGATTCAATTCAAATTCCAGAGTAGAAGTTGTATTTTTTACAATGGTTAATTCATCTTCAAATTTTGGATAATCAAGCCAAACCGAAAACATAAAACGGTCGAGTTGTGCTTCAGGAAGGGGGTAAGTTCCTTCTTGTTCAATAGGATTTTGAGTTGCTAAAACAAAAAAAGGTTTATCCAGTACAAAACGTTGTCCCGCTGCTGTTATTGTTTTTTCCTGCATTGCTTCTAATAATGCCGATTGCGTTTTAGGAGGTGTGCGATTGATCTCATCGGCCAAAATAATATTAGCAAATAATGGGCCCTGAACAAATTTGAAATGTCTTTCGTTATCCAAAATTTCGGTTCCGATAATATCTGATGGCATTAAATCGGGGGTGAATTGAATGCGGCTGTATTTTAACCCGAGAATTTGCGAAATGGTAGTAACTAACAATGTTTTTGCCAAGCCGGGAACCCCAACTAATAATACATGGCCACGGCTAAACAACGAAATTAATACTTGCGTAATTACTTCATCCTGACCATAAATTACTTTGGTTATTTCCGTTTTTAGTTCATCGAATTTATTTCGTAAAGCATCCAATGCTTCCACATCGTTTTTAAAATCCATGTAATATTTTTTTCAAGTTTAAAAGAACTATTTAATCCAGCTTTCGAAGTCAAAATTACAATTTGAATAAGTATCGTCAATTCGAATGTAAGTTTCTGATTGCCGGGTTGCAATCCATTCATTCAAAACTTGTTCTTTCTTTTTCACTAAATACATTTCAGCCAATTTTTGGTAGTCGTTTTGCAGATTGGCTTTATGAGATTCTACTTTTTTTAATAATTTAACAATTTTGTAAACAGTTTGTTGGCTCTCTGGATCAATGGTTTCAAAGGGTTTTGAAATCTCATTAATATTCATTGTAGTAACAATTTTACTTACATCGGGATCTAACTCTTCCAATGAAAATTTCGATGACATTGTGTTTGGATTGATTGCAATCCCACCATTATTTCGTGTGTTTTTATCGAACGAAAAGCGTATTGCAGATTCATCGAAGGTTATACTGTTTTTTCTAATTAAATTACCTAAACTATCTAAACGTGTGTATGCATTTTCTTTAGCCTCCACCGAAATTTTTGGTTTCATTAAAATATGCCGGGTGCTAACCTTTTCGCCTTTTTTATCTACTAATTGAATAATGTGATAACCAAAAGCACTTTTAACTACATTAGAAACTTTATCGTTTTTTAGATTAAATGCAACGGCAGCGTACGATGCGTCTAATTCAGCACGACCAGAATAACCGATAACCCCGCCATCTTTTGCCGAAGGTCCCTCGGAATACATAACTGCCATTGCTGCAAAACTTGAACCATTGTCAATTCTTTTTTTAATGTCTCTTAATTGCGCTTTTACCCTGTTATCTTCTTCCAATTCAACTATTGGTTCCAAAGTAATTTGTGCATATTCGTATTGTGTTGGAATGGTTGGAATTTCTTCCTCTTTTAAACTTCTGTTGTTATAACGCACTTCTGATGGGGTAACCGTAACATCTTCCACAATTTTCTGCCTCATTTGCTGACTTAATAATTGGTTTCGTATTCCTTCCTGCATTTCAGCTTTTATTAACTCAATTGATTTACTGAAATAGGCTTCAACCGCTTTTTCTGTTTCAAAATGAGAAATGTACATTTGAAGTTGTTGGTCCATTTGCTGATTTACCTGGCTGGGTGTTACCTCAATTAACGAATCGAGCTCGGCCTCGGCAATTAACAATTTATTGATTAAGAAATTCTCCAATATTTCGCATTTCATGTCACCGTCGGTGCTAATTCCCTGTGCCTGTTGTTCCATGTGCATTCCTTCAATTTCCGATTTTAATATTATGTTACCGCCAACAACAGCAACAATTTGGTCAACAATTTTGTCTTGCGAAAAACCAGTTGTGCCAATAAGAATTGCAAGTAATACTAATCCTAATTTCATTGTTTTATTTTGTTTCATGTTTATCTGTATAATGTATTTTGAATCTGTTATTTCTAATTCCTTCCGTGTAAATATTTTCTTCTATTTGTTTTAAAAATTTAATTTTTCGCTGATTTAGAATTAGGTTTTTAATGTTGTTTGCAACAAATTCTAAAGGAGCTAAATCGTTCTGTAGTTTATATTCCTGAATGCGGACAAGATAATAATAATTTGAATCTTCCAATTCTATCTGATTGTTTCGGGTTAGAAACTGCGCTGCATCGTCTATTTCATTAGGAATATTGTTTTTTACGGTTTCAAAATCTACCCAATTATCAATGAATATATCAAAGCCTTTTGCATACTGCAAACAGTAATCTCTCAACTCTCCCAATCCTTCGTCACTTGTGTCGCTTACCAAGCTTTTTAAAAGAGAAGGGTTGGCAACTTCGTTGGGTATTTTTATAAATATTGCTTTTACAATGTTTTTATTCAAGTTAAAATTTTCAGGATTTAATTGGTAATAACTCTCAATCTGACTGTGGGTTACAGTTGTATCCATTCTTTGTTTCATTAATTCATTTTTGTACTTATAAATAATTAACGAATTACGGTAATCTTGTAATTCATGAGAAACATCTTTCTGCTCGTAACTTAAATTTTCGTTTGCTTTTTTAATTAATAACTCTTGTTTAACCCATTTCTGTATGTAATCATTCGCAATAATTAAACTATCTTCAGTTACCAGATTTGGTGGAACTATCTCCGAAACATCGGTAGCATAAAGTTTTTTATCGCCTACTTCTGCGACAATAAATTCCTTCGAATTATTATTAATTGTGCAGTTCACAAATAAAAGTGCGACGATAATTATAGTGCCATATTTTGGTCTAATCTTAAACACCTTCGACAGTTTTCAGCAGTTTCTTGTTTATTTTAATCTTGTATTTTTTCCTTAATTCCTTTATCCAATTTTGCTCCAAATAATTTTGGTAATCAGAAATATACAGTCCTCGGGCTTCATCTAAATTTTTAGCTTCGGGTGGTATTTTGTCTCCTCGAATAAAAGTGGTTTCACTGTCGAAAATTTCCGGCTCTTTTTTATTCCACACAAAATAATCTACTATTGGATTGTTTCCTTTTTCCCATGCTCCTTTTTCGATGGTTATCGAATTTCCATCAGCATTTAATTGGTCAATTACTTCTTCGTTGGTCATTTTGTTAGCAAGAAATTTTTCGGCTTCTTCTTTTATATCTTTATTTTTACAAATAATTATACTGCCTGAAAAACGTTCTTTCCATAAATATTTGTCACTATTATTTGCATAAAATGTTTGTAATCCTGCAGAATCTTTAACGGCGTAATTCCAAATTTTATCTTCCGAAATATTAAACAATAAAATACCATCGTAATATTCTTTCATTAGATATCTGAAATCGGGATATTTTTCTTCTAATTTTGAATTTTCGAAATTGGTTATTTCATATTCAACCCATTTTTCGAAATTAGCGGTGTATTTGCCACTTGTTATTTTTTTGTGCTGAAGATAATTTTGAAATTCCTCAAAACTATATTCTTTGCCATCTAAATTAAACAATCCAAAATTGAGGTCATCAATTTTATCACCAATATTTTTATCCTCTATTTTTAAAAATTCATCCTCTTTTTTATTGAAATTGTATTCTTTTTTTAGTTTGTCGATAAATGCTTTTTTGCTGGAAGTACTTCTTAAAGGATCTTTTTTAATTCGATTTTCAATATCTTCTTTTGAATTTTCAAAAGATGCAATTTTTCGGAAGTCTAATTTTTTTATAATATGAAAACCAAATTGAGTTTCAATGGGTGTCGTGTAATCTCCTTTATTTTCTAATGTAAATGCAGGTTCGGCAAATTCTTTAATCATTCTTCCCGCTGCAAACCAAGGTATTTCACCTCCCTTTTCTGCCGATCGTTTATCATCCGATTCGGCTTTTGCAAGCAAGGTAAAGTCTGCACCATTTTGTAATTCTTTGTAAATGCCATTGATTTCCGATTTTAATTTAGACTTTATTTCTTTCGTTGCACCTTGCGGAAATATTTTCATAATATGTGCAACCAATACTTCGCCACCATTATCTCTAATGTCGTGCACCTGAATTAAATGGTAACCAAATGAACTTCGAACGGGTTCCGATATTTCGCCTACCGATGTTGTAAATGCAGCATTCTCGAAAGGAGCAACCATTTGAAAAGCTGTAAAATAGCTTAAATTTCCTTTATTCGTTTTTGCCGAAGGGTCTTCTGAATATTTTACTGCCGCTTCTTCAAAACTTAAACCATTGTCAATCTCTTTTTTTATTTCCGTGGTTTTATTCAGAATAGTTTTTTCCTCAGACTCGCTTGCATTTTTTTCAACTCGAAGTAATATATGACTTGCATTAACCTCTTTCAACATTCGATTGTACAACTCTTTTACCAATTGCTCGTTAAATTTTAAATCTGTTAAATAAGGAGCTGCTAAGTCTTTTCTATAACCTGCCAATTCATTAATAAAAACGGAGTTGGTATCCATTTTTAATGTTTCTGCTTCAACAACTTTTAGCTTGAAATTTATGTACAAATCAATGTAATCTTTGGGCTGCTTTTTGTCAGACTCGTCGTAAAGATTATTGTTGTTCTTTTTATAAATTCGTTCGAATTCGGCTTTGCTTACTTTGGTTTTATTAATAGTTATTAGAGTTTGCTCATCTTGGGCAAAACCATTTAATGCTAATAAAAATGTTAAAACGACTATAATGCAAGAATGTTTCATTTTTATTTTAATTATTTGAAAATAATGTTTTAAAGAAAATAGTTTTGAGTTTGTAACTACGTAATAAATTGCGATTTGCTATTAGAATTAGAATGAAGATTTGGATTATTGGCGAATACTATAATTCGGAGCTTCTCGCGTTATACTTACATCATGAGGATGACTTTCTTGTACACCTGCATTCGAAATTCTTGTGAATCTGGCTTTTTGTAATAGCTCTATGTTTTGAGCTCCGCAATATCCCATCCCCGCTCGCAAACCACCAATTAGCTGATAAAGAACTTCATACAAGTTTCCTTTAAAGGGTACCCGCGCAGCAATTCCTTCAGGAACAAGTTTTTTAATATCCTCTTCCATATCCTGAAAATAACGGTCTTTCGAACCTTTTTGCATGGCCTCGACAGATCCCATACCACGATACGATTTAAATTTTCTTCCCTGGTATAAAATTGTTTCGCCCGGAGATTCTTCAACACCCGCAAAAAGTCCGCCTGCCATAATCGAGTTTGCTCCAGCCGCAATACTTTTTACAATATCTCCAGAGTAACGAATACCGCCATCGGCTATTACTGGAACTCCAGAATCTTTTATGGCCTTAGAAACATTGTAAATTGCAGACAATTGCGGAATTCCCACCCCGGCAATAACCCTTGTTGTACAAATTGAGCCGGGACCAATTCCTACTTTAACTCCATCGGCTCCAGCTTTTACCAACGCCATGGCTGCTTCGGCTGTACCAATATTTCCGGCAACAATATCTTTTTCAGGATATTTTGCTTTAATTTTTTTAAGCATTTCAATAACGCCCAACGAATGGCCATGCGCTGTATCAATTACCAGTGCATCAACCTGAGCATTTACCAGTTCATCTACCCGTTCCATTGTATCTGCTGCAATACCAACTCCTGCAGCAACTCTCAACCTCCCTTTTTCATCTTTACAAGCAAAAGGTTTATCTTTTGCTTTGGTAATATCTTTATAGGTTACTAAACCTATTAGTTTGTTGTTTTTATCAACTACGGGTAATTTCTCAATTTTGTATTTCTGAAGAATATCTGCAGCACTTTCTAAATCCGTAGATTCGGTGGTAGAAACCAGATTTTCTTTGGTCATCACCTGAACAATCGGGCGATCCATGTTTTTTTCGAATCGAAGATCGCGGTTGGTTACAATTCCAACCAAAAATCCTGAATCATCAACAACTGGAATTCCCCCAATTTTATATTTAGCCATTAAATTCAAAGCATCGATTACTTTCTTTTCGCGAGTAATTGTAATTGGGTCGTAAATC
>Ga0307988_1001112_pt1 | contig 16160 bp, 14 predicted proteins | sample EllFjometagen183_FD_203166 | JGI IMG/M metagenome (GOLD analysis project Ga0307988, IMG submission 203166) | Marine microbial communities from Ellis Fjord, Antarctic Ocean - #183 | ecosystem: Environmental > Aquatic > Marine > Unclassified | place: Southern Ocean | collected 2014-10-08 | reverse complement strand
TCATCATTCCAATACTACTTATTTGAATAAATTCTAAATAAAAGTAATGCGCTGTAAATAAACACATTAAGAAATATAATATCGAATTTCAAATCAAATTATTCTAAAAATCCAAGATTATGTAAAACTGAAAGTCTGAGAATTACCATTTTTACTATGCCGATTTCGAAGCAAGAGTAGTAAACAAAAGTGCATTTAATACAAAATTTTACAATAAAAAAATCGTTCTTTTTTCCAGAAATGAATAGAACGGTTTTTTATTTACCAAGCTATAAATAGTTGGAATCCATAACAGGACAGCAACTAATTGGCAGATTAAATCAAAGAACTAAAGTTCCTTAATTTTTATGTTCTTAAATTTTACTTTCATATCTACATTTGGGTGCAATTGTAAACCAATCTGACCTTCTTCAGGAATTACAACTCCGGTATAATCAACAAAAGGTTCATCATTTAAAAATGTTTGCATCCTTTTACCAGTAACCACAATTCGCAATTTATTCCATTCTCCTACTTTATGGAATTCGTCGATTTTATCGGTTTGTGCCGGGTAACTTCCTCTGTCGTCTTTTGGCGCATAAATGCAGCCGGTCATGTCTTTTTTTAACGAACCCGAAATACCTATCTGGACCTGATGAGATTCACCGCGTAAGAAAACTCCCGTATCATAATGTTCGGTTTCAGTTATGTATTCAAGAGTAATATCAAAATCTTTGTAGCTTTTTGTTGTCCAGAGAATAGAGCCTTTTTTATGAGGATTAGCTCCAACAATTTCCTCTCCCTCTACTACCCAATCGGTCAATCTTTCTGCTGGCTTACATTCCCATCCGTCCAAAGTTTTACCATCAAAAATTTTAGTTTGCGAATTTCCAGATCCAGTAGCAAACACAAAAGCTAATACAACAAACGATAATTTTAAAAATGTTTTCATCTTTTTTGATTTTTAATTTAGTTGATAATTTTTATTCTATTCTTTCTTTTTCAAATTTTAAGTCGCTAATATAAGCCCAAATCATTAATCCACCAAGTAGTATAAATGTTATTGGTACTGTTGGATTTACACCATTAGCCACTCCTTTTCCGTACGAATGCAAACCGGATAGGTAATAATTAACTCCAAAATAAGTCATTAAAACCGAAGCAAATCCTAAAATAGAAGCCACGTTATAATTAAAAACTCCTTTTAATGAAGGGATTAAACGCATGTGTACGATAAACGAATAGATAACAACCGTAATTAACGCCCATGTTTCTTTTGGGTCCCAACCCCAATAACGCCCCCAACTTTCGTTTGCCCAAACTCCTCCCAAAAATGTTCCGATAGTTAGAAAATATAAACCAACCGTTGCTGACATTTCGTTTATGGTAGTGAGCTGTTCAATAAAACCAGAGACTTTATCTTCGTTTGCTTTATTTCGCAATACAATTAAGATTAATACCAGAACTCCAAGAAACGAGCTTAATCCAATAAAACCATAACTCGCCGTTATAATGGCTACATGAATTGTTAACCAATACGATTTTAGTACCGGCACCAAATTCGTAACCTCCGGATTCATCCAACTTAAATGCGCCACAAAAAGTGCAATTCCCGAAAGAAAAGAGGCCGTACCTACAACCATCGGATATTTTCGTCCGAAAATAAAACCTGCCAACATTGTTGCCCAGGCAACATAGACCACCGATTCGTAGCCATTACTCCAAGGTGCATGACCCGAAATGTACCATCGTATTGCCAGACCAGCTGTATGAATTAAAAACCCAATAAATATCAAACTAAAAAACGATATGCGTAAAACTTTTGGCAATTGTTTTCGCCTGAAAATATTTACAAAAAGCACAAACAATAGCGAAAATCCGAATAACAAATAAAAAGGGAAAATTCGTTTAAATGGATTCACTTTATTGTATAAAATTTCAATGTCCTTTTTGTTTTGCGAAGGAAGTAAATCAGCACCAAACTTCTGCTGAAAGTTTGCCACTGCTTGTAAAACCTGGATTGCTTCGTTATTTTTCTGTTCAGCAACAGATTGTAAAAGAAGCTGAAAACCACTCTTCACAAAAATAGAATCGCCACCTGAATAATCGTTCGCCACTGCGCCCGGCGGATACCAACTTGCCTCTCTGGTAGAACGAGGATATAAATTTAACATCGCCCCCTGAAAAACCATAAAACAGACGTTAACCCGCTCATCAACATTTATATATTCTTTTTCAACCCGGTTACGAAAAGCAGGAGCTTTTGCGTATGCGGCCTGAACAGCTTCCGAAATTAAATAATTTCCCTGAGCATCAAAAAGCTGCTGAATTGTAACGTACTTTCCATTCACTCCCAACTCATTTCCCAACGTTTTGTCTGAAATACGAACAATGGGTAATGTTCGCCAAATTTCGGGGTTAACCATCATACTTAAAATTACCTCATCGGCAGACATCCCATATAACGTTGACTTCCCACTAATTTTCCTTACAATTTCGCTCGACAATGTTGACACGGGTTCAATTCGGCCATCAACTCCTTGTACCCATAATTCGCTGAACTCTTTTACCAATTGATTGTCGATATCCGGAATGCTTGCTCCGGCACCTGATTGTGCAAAGGTGCTGAATGATAATCCGCCAATAGCAAAAAGTACGACCACTGATTTTACCGCACTTTGCTTTAATTTGCGCGCTAAAAACTGGAAGTACGAATTTTTATTCACCAACGATAAAATGAATCCCAGAATTAACAAAGCATATCCCAGATAAGTAATCCATGTTCCCCAAAAATCGTGATTCACCGAGAGTATTGTTCCCTTTTCATCGGAATCGTACGACGACTGAAAAAACTTGTAGCCTTTGTAATTTAAGGTATTATTCATAAAAATTCTGAACTCTTTTTCGAGGCCGGAATTGGCATCTTTTAACACCACTTCGGAAGCAAACGAAGAGGGAGATTTTGACCCCGGATATCGTTCGAGTTGAAAATCTTTTAAATGAATACTGAAGGGAACAAAAATTGGTTTTGCGCCATAAGCCAGCTTCAGCTTTCCATTCCCAAGCGGAACAGAAACGGTATCGGGGGCAACTCCCGAATGACCAAAAACAGATAAAGTTTGTTGATTAATTCCATCTGATATTTGAATGAGCACCGCATCTTCGCCGGTTTCACCCTGACTTTTTACTGCAGTAAAAGTGGCGCTTGGATAAAAATTCCGAAGTAAAAACCGAAATCCACCGTAACCATACAAAAACATGTTTTTTGTCTGGATTGTATCTCCAGCAGCAAATGTTACCGTTTCCTGACTCGCCATTGTTGTCTCCTCAATTTCTGCATCTGCGGTCATAAAAAGTTGTTGGTCTTGCATAAAAAACCGAATGGCCGTTTTTGTATCCGACCTAAATCCGGCAGTAAATCCGGGGTATTCCAACACCTCACCTTTTCGGAATGTATAACTTTCCATTCCCTGCGCACCTGGTGTGGAAAATACAAAATCGATAACTGCCTCTCCGTTTTCTGTCGGAATGGCTTTTCGCTCCGCATTTTCTATATAACCAAGCGATTTGATTTTTACATTTTGCCCATTTACATTAAACCGAGCAGTAAACTGCTTTGGAGAAAGTTCAGAAAACCTGACTTTCTTTTCCATTTGTTGCTTTTCGAAACCGGCATAAAAATAACTTTCGGAGGAAAGAATAAAATTGGAACTTTGATTTTCGCGGATGTGCATTACTCCTTCGTAACTTAAATACCGGGTAATTGCTGCTCCCAATAAAATTACCAAAAACGAGATATGAAATAATCCAAGCGTAAACCGTTGCCGAGTAAAAAATTTATATTTCAGTAAGTTATTAATCAAGTTTAGTGCAAGTAAAGCCCAAATTAATTCGAACCAGTGCGTTTTATAAATTAAAGCTTGTGCAGTTGGTGTGCCGTAATTGCTTTCAACAAAAGTGGCAATTGCCATTGAAAATGCCAGTGCTAAAAATAAAAATGCCATAAATGGCATGGATGTTATGAAAGAGTATAATTTTTTCATTTTATTCTGAAATTAGTTGGAATACAGAAGACACCCCTCTGTCCTTCGGACATCTCCCCTGAGGGAGAATCGAAAACAAAGTGAAACACCGAAGTCGGAAGTTTTTTTGTGCCAAACGATTGTCTATTGTACTCCAATATTAATTAATTTTGAAGGGCTGAAAATACTGCTTATTTAGAACAATTCAAAACTACATGGATTTATTTCTTTTGATGTTTTACCTAATGAATAAAAAGGGAAAGACTACCCTCAACGAGAAAGAGTAAAAAAAAGGATGGCATCCCTATATTCTATGTAGAATAGGATGCCATCCTTTCCGTGTACGGGTGCAGCGATTTCCAAATCGCTGTCTTTTATTCACCCGGTGACTTGGAGTCACCGGGTGAATTTCCTTATTGCAAAAACGAAAGTGCTTTTTCAATGGCTGCCTGCAAGCCAGAAACATCTTTTCCGCCTGCTGTTGCATAAAATGGTTGACCGCCGCCACCACCTTTAATCTCACGACCGGCTTCGCGAACAATTTGCCCGGCATTTAACCCTTTTTCGCTAACCAAATTATCAGAAATCATAATTGTTAAATTTGGTTTGCCGTTTATTTCTGCACCCAATACAAGAAATAAATTTTCCGTTTCACCTTTTAACTGAAAGGCCAAATCTTTTACTAAAGCTGCGTTGTCCACCGAAATTTTACCGGCAATTATATTTACACCATTTTCAAACAAAACTTTACTTTTCAAATTTGCTTTTAATATTTTCAAACTCTCGCGTTGAAAACTATCAAGCTGCTTTGCAAACTCAGAATTTTCCTGCATTAAATTCATTACACTTCCCAGAAGGTCTTTCGACCCTTTAAAAGTTTCCTGAATACTTTTTAAAGTTTTAATTTGGTCGTTTACATACTTCTCGGCACGGGCGGCAGTAATTGCTTCTATACGCCTCACTCCCGCAGCAATTGCACTTTCCGAAACAATTTTTAGCATTCCAATTTGTCCGGTTGCATTCACATGTATTCCACCGCACAATTCTACCGATTCGCCAAATTTTATTACGCGAACTGCATCGCCATATTTTTCGCCAAAAAGCATCATCGCACCCGAATTTTTGGCTTCATCAATTGGCATTGCACGATTTTCTTCTTGTACCGAATTTTCGCGGATTGTTGCATTCACAATTTCTTCCACTTTTTCAATTTCCTCATCGCTTAACTTTTGAAAGTGAGAAAAGTCGAAACGAAGATGGTCGGCATTTACCAACGAGCCTTTTTGTTCGACATGCGTTCCCAGAACTTCGCGCAAAGCTGCATGAAGCAAGTGAGTAGCAGTGTGGTTATTTGCAATTTTACTCCGCCGCCCACTGTTTACAACTGCCTTGAAAAAATCATCTGGATTTTCTGGCAATTTTGCCACTAAATGAACGGTTAAATTATTTTCTTTCTGAGTGTCGGTAATTGAGATTTTTGCACCATCCGATTCAATGTAACCGGTGTCTCCAATTTGTCCGCCCGACTCGCCATAAAATGGCGTTTGGTCGAAAACCAATTGATAAAATGATTTCTTTTTCTGTGTTACTTTCCGGTAACGGGCAATTCTAATTTCGGTTTCCAGATTATCGTAACCCAAAAATTCAGTCTGTTCTATTTTTCTAATTTCTACCCAATCGTCGGTTTCTTGTTGCGCTGCATTTCTTGAACGGTTTTTTTGCGCTTCCATTTCAACAGCAAAACCTTTTTCATCAACAATCAAACCATTTTCCCGTGCAATTAATTCGGTTAAATCAAGCGGGAATCCAAATGTGTCGTACAAAACAAATGCGTCTTTTCCCTGAATTTCACCCAGACTATTTTTCTTAACTTTTATAATAATTTCGTCTAACAATTTTATTCCGGTCGAAAGTGTACGCAAAAACGACTCTTCCTCTTCTTTTATTACTTTTTCGATTAAAACTTTCTGGCTTACCAATTCGGGGAAAGCATCGCCCATGGTATCTTTTAATGCTTCAACCAATTTATAAATAAAGGCATTTCTGAAACCAAGAAAAGTATAACCATAACGCACAGCACGGCGCAAAATCCGTCGAATTACATACCCCGCTTTATTGTTCGATGGCAACTGACCATCGGCAATTGCAAAGGCAACTGCACGTAGATGATCGGCAATAACACGCATGGCAATATCTGTTTTTAAATCAGAGCCATATTTAGTATTACTTAGTTTACCAATTTCTGCAATAGTATTTTGGAAAACATCGGTATCGTAGTTCGAAGTAACACCCTGTACAACCATACAAAGTCGTTCAAATCCCATTCCGGTATCCACATGTTTATCGGGTAAATCTTCAAGGATTCCGTTTGCTTTTCTATTAAATTGAATAAAAACCAGGTTCCATATTTCAATAACCAGTGGATGATCCTTATTTACTAATTCGGCCCCAGGGAGTTTATCTATTTCTTCTTGCGACCTTAAATCAACATGAACTTCGGAACAAGGTCCACACGGACCACTTTCGCCCATTTCCCAGAAATTGTCTTTTTTACTGCCGTTTAAAATTCGTTCGGCAGGTAAATATTTTCCCCAATAATTCGCCGCTTCATCATCGCGTTCCAAATTATCGTCTGAACTTCCTTCAAAAACAGTAGCATAAACCCGATCTGCTGAAACACCCATTTTTTCAACCAAAAATTCCCATGCCCAATCCACTGCATCTTTTTTAAAATAATCGCCAAACGACCAGTTTCCCAACATTTCGAACATCGTGTGGTGATAAGTATCTAAACCCACTTCTTCAAGATCGTTATGTTTTCCAGAAACCCGCAAACATTTTTGGGTATCGGCAATCCGATTCCATTTCACTGGTTCATTTCCCAAAAACAGATCTTTGAATTGATTCATCCCTGCATTTGTAAACATTAAAGTTGGGTCTCCTTTAACAACCATAGGTGCCGAATCAACAATTTGATGTTTTTTTTCTGTAAAAAAATCAAGAAAATCTTTACGTATTTCTTTAGAAGTTTTTGTCATACGTGTCTTATTTTAAGCTGTTTTTGTTAATTTTTATTAATCCAAATAAAATAATTTCACCAATCGTAAGTTATTTCATTAACTTTGCGGCTTCAAAAATACTTGGTTACTTTTAAGTTTGCAAAGTTATACGATTAAATTAATTTTGTTAGAACCAAGAAAAAATAGCCTTAAATATATGGCGAAGAAGAAATATAGATTTAATCCGGATACCCTAAGTTACGAAAGAGTCGGGATTACATTCAAAGAAAAATCCACTAAATTTTTTGCTTATTTATCGAGTAGTTTAGCCTTTGCGCTTATTATTGTGGTGATTATTATAAACGCATACGACACACCCAAAACAAAAGCACTGCAGCGCGAAAATCGACTTCTGTTAACTCAATATGAATTAATGGACAAAGATTTAAATAAGATTGAAAGTGTTTTGGAAGAACTTCAAAATCGCGACGACAATATTTACCGAGTGATTTTTGAGACCGATCCAATCCCATCTTCAGTTAGAAAAGCCGGGTTTGGGGGTTCAAATAAATATTCTCATTTAGAAAGTTTGGGTAATAGTGAGTTAATAATTGAAACAGCCCGAAAGTTGGATGTAATTTCCAAGGAAGCATACATTCAGTCGAAATCGTACGATGACGTTTTAAATCTGGCTTTAAATAAAGAAAAAATGTTGGCAGCAATTCCGGCAGTACAACCGGTTTCAAATAAAGACTTAAAAAGAACCGCAAGTGGTTGGGGTATTCGCATGCACCCCATTTACAAAGTACGCAAGATGCATTATGGCATGGATTTTACGGCGCCAGTTGGTACACCTGTTTATGCAACAGGCGACGGGAAAGTAATTGAAGTAAAAGGTTCAAAAAGAAGCCGTTCGGGATTTGGATTAGAAGTAATTATCGACCATGGTTTCGGGTACAAAACTCTCTACGGACATCTAAATAAATTTAATGTAAAACGAGGACAAAAAGTAAAACGAGGCGACATAATTGCTTTTGTTGGAAATACAGGTGGATCAACTGCCCCACACCTACATTACGAGGTGCATAAAAATGGCAACAGAGTAAACCCTGCATACTATTACTACAAGGATTTAACCCCACAGGAATACGATAGAATGATTGCGATTTCAACTAATATTGGACAATCGCACGACTAAATTTTATTTAATACCGAAATTAATACAATCAGTATTTTTTTGAAGTGAAATACCAAATTTCAAAAAATTCAAATCACAAATAATTTTCAAAACTCAATATTAAAAACGATTTTGAAAATTTAAATTTTGGTGCTTATTATTTATTTGTAATTTGGTACTTGTTATTTGAGATTTTATGTACTGTAATCAGAATTAATAAATTGTGCCATACAAGAAACCTAAAATAGAGAAGGTAATTTTTTCAATTGGTGAAGTAGCTGAAATGATTGGCGAAAACACTTCATTAATTCGTTATTGGGAAAATCAATTTGATGCCTTAAAACCAAAAAAGAATAACAAAGGCAACCGCTTATTTACCAAAGAAAATATTGATTTAGTGAAGCTAATACATCATTTAGTAAAAGAACGTGGTTTAACTTTAAAAGGGGCTCAACAAAAATTAAAGGAGAACCGTGAAGAAACAATTGAAAACTATGAAATTGTAAAGCGCTTGCAAATTGTTCGAGGTGAATTAATAAAAATCAAGAACGGTTTAGATGAATAATTCGACTTTTTTTCCAATATCCATCGGAAAGGAATATTAACTCGATAAACAACAAAATGGCAAAACTCAAAGAAATAATAAACTATCTTGAAAATCTGGCTCCATTAAGTTTGCAAGAATCATATGATAATGCAGGGTTAATAGTTGGAGATTCAAATATTAATGTTTCTACAATTCTAATTACATTAGATGTTACCGAAGAAATTATTAATGAAGCGATTGAAAAAAACGCCCAACTTATAATCGCGCACCACCCCATTATTTTTTCGGGGCTTAAAAAAATTACCGGAAAAAACTACGTGGAACGTTGCATAATAAAAGCCATAAAAAACGAAATTGCAATTTATGCAGCGCACACAAATCTCGACAATGTAACAGGTGGCGTAAACAGTAAAATTTGTGAAAAACTCAAATTACAAAATTGTAAAATACTGCAACCAGCTTCCGACCAACTAAAAAAACTGGTAACTTTTATTCCAACAGAACATTCTGACAAAGTTCGTGAAGCCGTTTTTTCAGCTGGAGCAGGGAATATTGGGAAATACGATTCGTGTGGATATTCAACCAACGGAATAGGAAGTTTTAGAGGGAACGAAAACAGTCAGCCATTTAGCGGAGAAAAAGGCAAAACTCAAATTGAAAATGAAGTCCGGTTCGAAACCATTTTCCCAACTTACTTACAAGGAAAAATAATTCAAGCTTTGTTAAATTCTCACCCCTACGAAGAAGTTGCTTACGATATTTATTCACTTGAAAATAAATTCAATAAAGTTGGAATGGGAATGGTAGGAATTTTACCCACCCCTGTTTCTGAAAAAGAATTTCTTATTCAACTTAAAAATACTTTTAAAACCGGAGTAATTAAACACACGGCCTTATTAAAAAAAGAAGTTAAAAAAGTAACGATTTGCGGAGGTGCCGGATCATTTCTTTTAAAACAAGCAATTGCGGCAAATGCAGATTTTTTTGTGTCGGGAGATTTTAAATATCACGAATTTTTCGATGCAGAAAACAAAATTGTTATTGCAGATGTTGGACATTTTGAAAGCGAACAATTCACTAAAGAACTTTTTTATGAGTTACTTACAAAAAAATTCCCTAAATTTGCAATCCATTTATCAGAGGCGAATACCAATCCGGTTTTTTACTTCTGATTTTTTAGTTAGAATTTAAACATTACGAAGGATGAAGACGAAATATTCGAGGCAAGAAGACAAAGACATTTCTATTGAGGAAAAGCTGCGCGCACTGCATGATTTGCAAAGTGTGGTTTCCGATGTGGATAAGATAAAAACATTACGTGGAGAACTGCCATTAGAGGTTCAGGATTTGGAAGATGAAATTACCGGATTAAAAACAAGGTTGACTAATCTGGATGTTGAAATAAAAAATCTGGACACTTCGGTTAGTAATAAAAAAATTTCGATTAAAGATTCGCAAGCTTTAATTACAAAATACACCGAGCAACAAAATAATGTTCGCAACAACCGTGAATTTGATTCTCTTTCAAAAGAAATGGAATTTCAAAATCTGGAAATTGAACTGTCGGAAAAAAGAATTCGTGAATTTTCAGCTGAAATGAGTGAAAAGAAAGAAACTGTTTCTACTTCAACCACGTCATTAAAAGAACGCCAGGAAGACCTTGAAAGAAAAAAATCGGAATTAAAGGAAATTACTGAGGAAACAAAAATTGAAGAGGAAAAGTTAAGATCAAAATCGGAAAAAATTGAAACTTTTATTGAACCGCGTTTATTAACTGCTTTTAAACGAATTAGAAAAAATGCACGTAACGGATTAGCTGTTGTTACTATTCAGCGCGATGCATGTGGCGGTTGTTTCAACAAAATACCACCACAGCGACAAATGGATATCGCCAACCGCAAAAAAATTATTGTTTGCGAATATTGTGGCCGTATATTAGTCGATCCTAAAATTAACGTACTTGAAGAAGATTCAGCTTCTGAATAAATATTAAAGCATATAGAAAAAGCCGATTCATTTTAAGATGAATCGGCTTTTTTATTTGTCAAATTTGCAGTGCGAATAGAAGTCGCACCGCGATTAAAACATAACTTGTACTCAACTTTCTTCCCGTTCTCATTAAACCCAAATACTTAATTTAAGTTTTTTTATGGCGGTTTGGAAACCACCACACCCAAAAGAAAAAAACGGTTCTTTTCTCGAAACTTGGAACTTTGAACTTTGAACTTTGAACTTAAACTACCAACTTCCACCGGCACCGCCTCCGCCAAAACCTCCTCCACCGAAGCCACCAAAACCTCCGCTTCCCGAAGAAAAGTTTCCAAACGAACCACCGCTTGAACGGCCACCTCCCGACATCATTCCCATTGCCAGCCAAAACGGCAAACTTCTTCCTGGTGAGTAAAATCTGCGTCGTCGTCCTCTACCAAAAACCGAAAAAATTAATACAAATACAATTATAAAAAATGGAACTACCGAGCCGCTATTTGCCTGCACATTCTGCTGATACTCTTCAGCCGAATATTCTTCGCGCGAGATTTCCATCATTACTTTAATACCACTCACTAATCCACCAAAATAATCATTTTGTTTGAAATAAGGAATCATTTCGTTATCGATTATTGTGCCGTTAACAACAGCATCGGGCAAAACTCCTTCTAAACCGTAACCAGTTGCAATAAAAACCTGTCCTTTGCTATTTCCAACTTTAGGTTTTAACAGCACCACAATTCCATTATCGCTATCTTTTTGTCCAACTCCCCATTTTTCGCCCAATTGAAATGCATAATCTCCCGGATCATTCCCTTCCAAATCGGCAACCGTTACAACTACAATTTGTGTTGAGGTTTCTCTTGCAAACTGAACGAGAGCATTTTCCAATTGGCTAACTTCATTTTGCGCTAAAACATTTGCAAAATCGTTTACCAATTTTGGTGGATTTGGCCGCTCAGGAATTTCGGCATGTAAAACTGTTACAACACTAAAAAACGCTACTAATATTATTATAAATTTTTTCATCGTTTATTTCGTTTCACCAAATGATATTTCATCCGTCAATTCATTTACATCGTCATCCTGATATGGAAAATGTGTTTTCAGTTGTTCTCCTGCTTTTACAATTCCTTCGGCTAAACCAACAGAATACAATCCCTCTTTAAATTTGCTCACCACTTCTTCTTTTATACTTTCCCAAAAATCTTCGGGTACTTTTTGGTTAATTCCGGCATCGCCGAGAATGGCAAATTTATTGTCGTTAATTGCCAGATAAAATAAAACTCCGTTACGAAGTTTCGTTTTATGAATTTCTAATTTCTCAAAAACATAAGCTGCCTGATCTAATACATCGCCTTTACATTTCGACTCGATATGAACCCGAATTTCGCCTGATGTATTGGTTTCTGCAACCCGAATTGCATTGGTTATTTGCAATTTATTTTCCTCTGTAAAATATTTTTGTACACTCATTTTTCTTTGAATTAAAATTGAACTTCCGGGGCAACTTCTGCTCCCTGCTGCGCTTCAAAATAGGTTTTCTTCTCAAAACCAAACCATCCCGAATATATTAGTTGCGGAAATTTACGGATGTATGAATTATATGTTTGTGTTGTATCGTTGAATTTCCGGCGTTCAACTGCAATTCTATTTTCCGTTCCTTCCAACTGCGCCTGTAAATCTAAAAAACTCTGGTTTGCTTTTAAATCAGGGTATCGTTCAACAACAACCATTAATTTACTTAAAGCCGATGACAATCCTTGCTGTGCCTGATTAAACTGCTGAATGGCTTGTGGAGATAAATTTGTTGGATCGATATTTACCGAAGTGGCTTTTGAACGAGCCTCAATTACTCCGGTTAAAGTTTCTTGTTCATGCGCTGCGTAACCTTTTACAGTATTCACCAAATTTGGTATTAAATCGGCACGTCGTTGGTAAACATTTTCAACTTGTGCCCACGACGAAGTTACCTGTTCGTCCATGTCAACCATTTTATTGTAGCCGCAACTTGAAAATAGAAATGCGCTAACAACTGCCAACAATACTATAAATACTCTTCTCATAATTTTTAATTTTATTGATATAGTACAAATATTTACAAAATGTGTCAAATATCAGCACAAAATTCGGGGAAAGGCAATAATTTGCCGCTGTATTTCATTTAACAAGAGATAAAGCAAAAAATGAGACAATCATCAGAAAATTTCAGAAGTGCCATTTTTGAAGGAATTCCAAATTATTTGCCCGAAGAAAAACCTTACAATCTGGAGGCAAATCACGCACCTAAACGAAAAGATATTCTTACCAACAAAGAAAAAAAACTGGCTCTTAAAAATGCATTGCGTTATTTTCCTATTCATTTACATCTTGTTTTGGCACCTGAATTTTTAGATGAATTAAATCGTTTTGGTCGAATTTATATGTATCGTTTTCAACCCGAGTATAAAATATATGCTCGCCCGATAAATGAGTACCCAGCCAAATCGAAACAAGCTGCTTCAATTATGTTGATGATTCAAAACAACCTCGACCCGACAGTTGCGCAGCACCCACACGAATTAATTACTTACGGCGGGAATGGTGCCGTTTTTCAAAATTGGGCACAATATCTTTTAACCATGAAATATTTGGCCGAAATGACCGATGAGCAAACATTGGTTATGTATTCAGGTCACCCTATGGGATTGTTCCCATCGCATAAAAATGCGCCACGCGTTGTGGTTACCAACGGAATGGTTGTACCAAATTATTCGGGTCGCGACGATTATGAAAAAATGAATGCGCTGGGTGTTTCGCAGTATGGACAAATGACTGCCGGTTCTTTCATGTACATTGGTCCGCAGGGAATTGTGCACGGAACAACAATTACGGTAATGAATGCGGCACGATTGCACTCTCCAGGTAATTTTGCCGGGAAAGTTTTTGTGACCAGCGGACTTGGAGGAATGTCGGGTGCACAAGCCAAAGCAACTGTAATTGCCGGAATGATATGCGTAATTGCTGAAATTAATCCTAAAGTAGTTGAAGTTCGCCACAATCAGGGTTGGGTTGATGAAGTTTATACAAATCTCGATGAATTGACAAAACGAATTACAATTGCTCGAAATAACAAAGAAGCCGTATCGCTGGCCTATCAGGGAAATGTTATTGATTTATGGGAAAAACTAGCTGAAGAAAAAGTTGAAGTTGAATTGGGTTCGGACCAAACTTCCTTGCACAATCCATTTGCCGGAGGTTATTATCCTGTAGGATTAAAACTTGAGGACTCGAATAAAATGATGGTGGAGCTACCCGAACTTTTTAAAGAAAAAGTTTATGAATCGTTGCGCCGACAGGTTGTTGCCATAAACAAAATGGTAAAAAACGGAATGTATTTCTGGGATTATGGAAACGCATTTTTACTGGAAGCGAGTCGTGCGGGTGCGGAAATAACCAACCCCGACGGGGAGTTTATTTATCCTTCGTATGTGCAGGACATTATGGGACCGCTCTTTTTCGATTATGGATTTGGACCATTTCGTTGGGTTTGTACATCTGGAAATCCTGATGATTTAGCAAAAACTGATAAAATTGCGGCTCGGGTTTTATCTGAATTAGCAAAAACTTCTCCCAAAGAAATCAAGCAACAAATGCAAGACAATATTCATTGGATAAAACAGGCCGGTAAAAACAATTTGGTAGTTGGTTCGCAAGCTCGAATTTTGTATGCCGATTGCAATGGACGGACAAAAATTGCCAAAGCTTTTAACGATGCAATCGCAAATGGAGATATTTCTGCACCAATTGTTTTAGGTCGCGACCACCACGATGTTTCCGGAACGGACTCGCCCTACCGCGAAACTTCGAATATTTACGACGGCTCGTCGTTTACTGCCGACATGGCTGTGCAAAATTTTGTTGGCGATGGTTTTCGCGGTGCAACATGGATTTCGTTGCATAACGGTGGTGGAGTTGGTTGGGGTGAAGTTATTAATGGCGGATTTGGGATGGTGCTCGATGGAACTTCCGAGTCAGAAAAAAGATTAAAAATGATGTTGCATTGGGATGTAAACAATGGCATTTCGCGAAGAAGTTGGGCACAAAACAAACCTGCTAACTTTGCCATTCAACAAGCAATGAAAGAGAACCCTGATTTAAAAGTTACTTTGCCAAACGAGGCGGATGAGAAATTATTAGATGAATTATTCTGAAAACATCATCGAATACGGGCGTTCAATTTCGTGTTGAAGTTCACTAATTCCGATGTTTCGACTTTTACGAATGTATTCTCTGCCATCGAGAAAAACCAAAATTGTAGGCGCTGCAAACACTTGATTTTGCGCTGCTACTTCCGGCAATTTATCCGATTTTATGTAAGCCAATTTTATTTTCGGAAATTCAGCTGCAATCAATTCTGCAACTTTAGGTTTTAATACTTTGCAAACGTTACATGCTTCGGTAGAAAAATAACCCAGAAGTGCCGGTTCCTCCTCTTTCAATTTTAAAAATTCGTCGAATGAATTTATCTCTACAAACATTTTTTCTGATTTAGTTTTAATATTGCCCTGTGCTCAACATCACCAAAGTACAAGCTTCAAAAGTTTCCACTCCACTTTTTTCAAGCAAAGTCATCAACGCATCGTTTTCCGTTCCCGGATTGAAAATTACTCTTTTTGGATTTAGCTCCAACAACTGATTGTAATATTCCGGCTGCCGTTTCAAACCCACATACATTGTTACAGTGTGGATATTTTCATTCATCGGAAATTCGGTTTGAATTTGAACATCTAAAACCTTCCCCATTCTTTTTGCAAGAGATACAACTTCAAAACCTTTTTGTCGTAAAAGATGAATTGCCATATTTGAATACCGGGCAGGATTTTCGCTGCCACCAATAACAAGAGTCTTTTTATTTTCCACGCTACGATTTTTTTAGAAGAACTACTGCGTTTACAGATATTCCCTCTTGGCGGCCTTCAAATCCTAATTCTTCGGTAGTAGTTGCTTTTACCGAAATTTGGCCAACGTCAATTCCCAAAACAACGGCCATTGTTTTTTCCATTACAGGAATAAACGATTTTAATTTAGGTTGCTGTGCACTAATTGTGGAATCGATATTTGCAATTTCGTAGCCCTTTTCTTTTACCAAATCATATGATTTCTGTAAAAGAATTTTGCTATCAATATTTTTAAATTCGGCTGAATTATCGGGGAAATGTGTACCAATATCGCGTAATTTTAATGCTCCAAGAAGCGCATCGCAAATGGCATGAATTAAAACATCACCGTCGGAATGGGCAATTGTTCCTTTTGAATGTGGAATTAAAACACCGCCCAACCACAAGTTTTCTCCTTCGGCTAAACGGTGTACATCATATCCCTGTCCTATTCGAAAAGTCATTATTTCTGATTACTAAAAGCATCAACATCGAATGAGAGGGTAAACCTCAGCGTATTTTCCAGAG